>WNGQ01006434.1_pt1 | contig 11369 bp, 14 predicted proteins | sample 5407661 | NCBI WGS metagenome assembly WNGQ01 (sample SAMN13153382, study PRJNA577476) | soil metagenome | isolation source: 60 cm soil or saprolite under Garry oak tree replicate 2 | place: USA:California | collected 2016-06-15
GAAGGAGTGGACCTTGCACAGAAAGGGAAAGGACCATGCAAAAGACACAGCTAACCTTTACGAGAGAATTTAAGGTAGAAGCGGTAAAGCTTCTCCAATCAAGTCAAAAACCCTTAGCCCAAATTGCACGCGATCTCGGCATTGCCGACAGTACCGTGCATCATTGGCGTAAGCTGTTCTTCGAGCACGGCGAACAAGCATTTCCTGGGAGTGGACATTTGATGCCTCAAGAAGAAGAAATCCGACGATTGAAGCGAGAGAATGATCTCTTGCGACAGGAGCGTAACATACTAAAAAAAGCACTGGGCATCTTCTTGCGCGGCCAGCTCTGATGTTTCCGTTCATTGCTGACCACCGCCGGGAGTACCCGATCGCTGTGCTCTGCCACGCGCTGGAGGTCTCCGAGAGTGGCTATTACGCCTGGAAAACCCGCGAGCCGAGCCAACATTGCCGAGAAGATGCCAAACTCGCTGCTGAAATCCAACAGATTTTCCTGGACCACCGTCAGATCTACGGGAGTCCACGGATTCACGCGGTGCTCAAAGCACGGGGGATCTCTTGTGGGCGCAAACGCGTCGTGCGCTTGATGCAGCAACTCGGCTTGTCGGCGCAGTCCAAGCACTCGCGCAAGCCGACGACCAAGAGCGATCCGCAGGCACGCTTTGCCCCCAATCATCTGGATCGCGAGTTCACCGCCCCAGAGCCCAACACCAAGTGGGTGACGGATACCAAGGCCATCGAGACCGCCGAGGGCTGGCTCTACCTGGCCGTCATCCTGGATCTGTTTTCGCGGATGGTCGTGGGCTGGGCTTTCTCGGCAACAGAGAACGCGGAGTTAACTGAACTGGCCCTGCGCATGGCTTTAGCCAATCGGCGTCCACCTGCCGGCTTCTTGCATCACTCGGACCGAGGCAGTGAGTTTACCAGTGAGCGCTATCTGGCACTGCGAAGCTTCGCAGGCATCGAGGTAAGCATGAGCCGAACAGGGGACTGCTATGACAATGCGGTGATGGAGGCATTCTTTGCGACACTCACCCGCGAATGCACCGGGCGGTTTCGTTTCGAGACCCGGCAAGAGGCTCGATCTGCTGTTTTTGAATACTTAGAGCTTATCCGAAAACGGAAAGACGATCACACTGATGAAAACAAATGAGCGCACAGGCCAACTTGAGAAAGGCCTCGTAAGGAGCACTGAGCTTCTCCCAACGGATCAGCAGCCTGCGAGACCGATTGAGCCAGGAGAAGAGCCGCTCCACCACCCAGCGTCTGGGCTCCTTGGTGGGTTCCAGGCTGTTGGCAGCTTGGGGCTCGGGTGGATGCTGTTTGAGCGCTTCCTGATACCACTTGTGGTTGTGTGGATTCAGACGCGCATGGGGTTCATAGCCTCGCAGATAGAGGTCCCCATACACCGGGTCGTAATCATAACCGGCATCCAAACACAGGTTTTGCGGCTGCTCCACGGTGGGCTCAGGTCGCTCATAGCTCTGGGCATCCAAGGTGGCAGCAATCAGCTTCATGTCGTGACGATTGGCTCCTTCAATGATCAGGGCCAGCGGAATACCGCGACGATCACACAAAAGGCTCCGTTTGGTGCCCTGTTTGCCGCGGTCGGTGGGAGCGGGGCCGACGGCGGCTTGAGCGAAAGGGGCTTTGACCGTCGCACTGTCCACACTTTGCCAGTCCCAGCCGATGCCAGCCAGTTCGTCGTACTCCTGCAACCCTGCTTGCCACAAGCGCAGGAAAAAGCTCTGGCTTTCCCACAAGCGAAAACGATCATAGACGGTGCTGGAAGCCCCCAATTCACGGGGCAAGGCATTCCACTGGATCCCTGTGCGCAGCACATAGATGATGGCGGCAAACATCTGCCGGTCATCAGCGGCTGGTCGCCCTCCTTTGGGATGAGGCGGACGAGGCGGGATCAAGGGTTCAACGCGTTTCCACAACGCATCACTGACCTGCCAGGGATAAGTCCGTGCCATGTTTCTTCTCCTCTGTGGTTTTTGCTTTCATTGTATCATAGGTTTTCGGATAAGCTCTTAGAGTGCTTTTACAATCCCATCCGTTTGCATTCAACATTACAGTATGGGAGTCCAATTGCTTTTGAACAGATAAAAACGTCACCAATGGAGTGATCTCCGAATTTGATAACTCCATTTTTTCGGGCCAAGACCACCTTAGTACTTTTCTGCTAGCAAGCAGTTGACCCCCTTCAGTATCGAGAAAAGGCTCTGTTAGAATTGCTAGTGTGTCAACATGGGGCAAAGAGTTATCATTATCGTTTCATCGTAGACAGTGAGAGTCTTACGGCTCAATGAGCAAACTTTAATTAGGTGAGGCCTGGTCATAAATGCTCAGGCCGCTTTGAGAAAGGCCTTGAGGCCAACGCACAGGTTCTGGCCATTCTCGAATCGATAGAGTAACGCGAGCTGGTACACAAAGATGGCTCCTAAGGCAAAGCGTTGGGTCGGGAGCAAGCCTTTGGTGGGAACTTGTCCATGTCCATCGAAGATGCCTTTGAAGTGTTCATTAAAATTTTCCATGGCAATGGAGCGCAGCTTGTGAAAGATGCGCCGGACCTCGACCCCATCATCAGTGTGGGGATAGCGTCCATACTTGGTGGTCACCAACAGACGGTCAGCACACTCACAGATCTGACGCAGATCGGGCGTGTTGTAATGGCGGTCGCCTAAGACGAAGCGGACCTCGGCAGGGACTTCGCGCAGCAGGTCGGGGGCAGGCTCACTATCAGCGATATTAGCCGGAGTTAGGACGGCTGCAATGGGAAACCAGACGGCAGCGACGACGGAGACGACGTGGAGCTTCCAGCCGTAGACCCAGCCGTGCCAGCCGGATTTGGTCCAGTGGGCTTCGGTATCAATGGAGGTATGAGGCACCTGACCTTGTTCACGATGCTTGTGATGCCAGACGCCTCCGCGAGCTTGCAAGGTGGTACTATCAATAGCTACGGCTCGACCGCAGGTGGCCCAGGGCTGGATCAGGTCGATCAGGTGACGGCCCAAGCAGCCGATCTGAGCAGGCAAAGTATCGGGAAGGGCTTTCAAGCGCCGTTCCCAGGTGCGACGGGATGGGAAGTGTTCCTGCTCCGCCAGCAATGCCCGCAGCGTCACCATTTCACTGGTCGGTAGGGCTAAAACACTGAGCAGTTCGTGAACCGTATGGAAGTGACGCACGATCATGATGACTAGCGCCTTTAAGAACAGTCGATCGGGGTACACCTTGGGATGCCCGCGTCCGCGCTTCGTCGCAGGCGTTGGCATCGGCACACGATCAACCAATTTGACTAACGTGACAAGTAATGCGTCTTGGAATACCATAGGGATGCCTCCTATTCTTGTAGCTTCTAACTACCACAATGATAGGAGCACTGCCTTGCTGGGGCAACCCCAGCTTGGCTTCCTATTTATGACCAAGCCTCAATTAGGTTTCCCCTTCTTTAGAAGGATCTCTGAGCAATTTATATAGTTCTAGGCATTTGTAGGAGAAACACGGATGAAAAGCTTTCTCAGGTCAAAACTCCCTCTTGCAACAGTGGTACTGATTGCGACTACCGTTTTCATTCCATTATCAGCAAACGCCATCCACTCCCGGGCAGCGGGTACTAATTTATACGTTAATGCCACAACAGGCAATGATTCCAATCCCGGCACACAATCTGCCCCCTTTGCAACTATAAAGAAAGCTGACAGTCGAGCCAGACCTGGAACAACAGTGCATGTAGCACCTGGAACATATACTTGGGCTGGAGTATATACGACGCACTCAGGAACTGCAACCGCACAGATTACGTTTGTCTCAGATACGAAATGGGGAGCAAAACTGGTCCCACCACGTATCGGTTCTGCTTCAGACCATGGAGTTTGGTACGTACAGGGGAACTACCTAAGTGTTATCGGATTTGATATCGCAGGCGGGCCGGGAGCATTAGGCGGCATTAAGATTAACGGCTCCTACATCAGAATCATTGGCAATAAGGTGCATGATATTGGGGGCCCAACCTGCAACGATGGAGCGGATGGGATATCAACGCTCGGCTACAAGACTCATGATGATGAAATTATTGGTAACCTAATCTACAACATCGGCCCTGCGATTCCGAATACCTGCAATCAATGGCATGGTATCTACGAGGCCAACATCAATGATACTATCAGCAATAACATTGTCCATAATGTTCGAGGAGGCTATGGCATTCATTGCTGGCATGCGTGTGCAGGATCAACCATTACCAACAACCTGGTATACAACAACAATGTGGGAGGCATCATTATAGGTGGAGGAGACACGCCATATTATGCAAGTTCGCTAGCTGATCACATACTCGTTGCCAATAATATTGCTGTCAACAACAACGGGTATGGTATCAGAGAACACGAGTATCTGGGTCAACATACTCTGGGAGCCAATAATATATATACAAATAACCTGACGTTTGGGAATACGGGCGGTAATTACTTCTTTGATTATACCGGCAGAACTCCCCTACATCCCATCTATGCGGATCCGCAGTTTATCAATTATCGAGCAAATGGCTCCGGCGATTACCATCTCAAGCCAGGAAGTCCTGCGAATGGCTCGGGAACAAGTATGGGGGCTCCATCGACAGACTTTGATGGCAATACAAGATGGAAAGGGGCAGGATATGATGTCGGACCATATGTGTTTCTTGTATCTGTTTCAGCAACTTCGCACACCAAGCCGGCTTTGGGCGCACCTCTTGCCAGTCGGGCAGCACGCCGTGGTCGCCCTCCGGTTTGCTTCTGCGGCTCTTGCACCTGGGGCTGCTGGGTCCACACCCACATATGCTGAGACCGCCAGCATGTAAAAGCGTCCATGCGCTTGGATGGTTTCGCGCAGCCGAGGCGAGTCCTCGTAGACTTCATTTCCCGTCACCCATAGCATCGGCACCCTTTGCGCGCCATCCATGCACCAGCATCGCCATCGGCTGCTGCGTTTTGGCTTCAAACTGCACATCCTGGGGCACTCGTGCCTCCCGTCGTCGTGCCCCAACCCAGATCCCTTCTTCTTCTGGCAAGGAGAGCCGACGATCGAGAAACACAGCCCTCGGCTCCTCGTCTAACTCAAGACAGTGGCCACCTGCCCGTTCTCCAGTTTGCCTGCTGCTCCCAGGTACTGACGTGCTACCCCGACGGAGTGCCTCCCTTTCTTCGACATCCGCTGGTCTCATCTCCCACCCCGATCCCTTCTTCGGAGCCTATGGTCTCGATCACAAACTGTTGGAGCCGATCTCGCGCCGCATCGGCATCCCATGGCACCCAGGAGAGTCACCGCTGCATGCGATCGGGAGACTATCGCCCACGACTTCTGCAACTTGCCAGCTAATCTTGCGCGCGGCCTGCGCAAGCCTCCCGCGCAGATATTTCCCAGCTTGCTCGCGTGATTCGGCTTTGCTCAAACAGATCGGCAAATCGTGCGTGAAAGGCTTCCAATTCTTCTTGCCACTCTTCCAATTCCTCTCTCGTCATATTCTTTCTCCCCTTCGTTTTCTCTCTTCATCTGAATCTACGAATGGGGATTAACTACGGTTGTAGTACTCGTTGGCTCTGCGAAATGGAAAAAGCGGCCTTCCATGCCGCTTGAGTGCAAGCGGGCGAAGATTGAATGGATGAACTTACCAGAGGATGAGCTTTAGGCGAGCTTGGCGCGTGCAATACGGCGCAGGTTACTGGCAATCATCCCTAGGCCCAGCCACCGCTCCATCCCGTCTTGCACGTGATAGCGACTTCTGCGCCAGCAAAAATCGCGCCTCAGGCTGGCAATCCGGCCCTCGATGCCCGCACGCCAGCGATAGCCTCGCTTCCAGTTGCGCCTGCGCTCGAGCACTTGGCGTTCCTCCACACCTTGCCTGCTGATGGGATCGCTACTCGCTTGACCCCCCCCGCTTTCGGCTTTTTTCTCCGTGTCGGCCGAATGCACGTCCCGGTCCCCGGTCACCGGATACGGCGGATGTTCAAAGAGGGCACAGTGATGCGCCACCGCCTTGGTGGCCTGCACATGCTCGTTGGGGTGCTCCAGGATCTGGTAGCGCGTCACGATGCCCCCTCCACGCACATCCTGCGATGACGTCTCGCCCAAACTCGACCAGCGCGCCGCGAATGTTTCGGGGAATGGCTCGCGTATTCGGTTCGAATAAGCTCAGAACTTTCCCACGAATTGCGCAACGAGATGAGAAGTCGGGATCTCACCCCAACCGTCTCGCTATGCGTCTAGACGGGGAAGTCTCTTGATGGTACACTCTCAGCAGAAAACAGCTGTGGAGACCAGATGCGAAAGGAGACTCGCTCTTGCTCGTGCAGTACCTTCAGACCCTCTCATTGCTTGCTGAAGACTGCGCCCAGACTTCTCTTCCTGCGTGTTCAGCCGACGCTGTGCTCTTTGCTCGTCTGTTTCATCGCCTTGAAGACCCGGCTGCCGCTTTGTGTGAAGCCAACCGCATCCTGATGCGCGGAGGATACTTGCTTATCCGAGAGGGCCAACGCCTCCCAGAACACCTGTTTGAGGAAATCAATGAGCAGTTGCGCCAGCGTAGTCTCCTTCCAGAAATCCATCCTGGCTTCGACGTGGAGGAACTGACGAAGCACCTCGACTCGCAGGGCTTCAACGTTGAACACGTGCTCTCCGTCGGCGAGGCGACATTTGCCACCACTCCCTACACCACAAAAGTCTATGCGACTGACGCCTTTCTCTTGTCAGCCCAGAAAATCTAGGTAGGGCTTTCCCCTCTAAGAGTGCCAGGCTGAGGAAAGGAGGCGCTCGCATCAGGGCAGGGCTCTCAAGCAATAGCGAGACCGAGAGAAGCAACAAAGGCTGATGGAAGGCCAAACAGAGTAATTGCTACGCGGGAAACGGATCGCACACTCTGATCGGCATCCAACTGGATCTGACCACTGAGCACATCATACTCCAAACCAACCGGCAGATTCCAGATCAAATCGCCGCGTTGGGCTTTGTTCAGCCTGCCGCGCACCATGCGGGCTTTGATCTGGTAAAGCTCTACCTCCGAAATGGTGCCCTTCATTATGTATCATCTGGCTCGTCTTCCCGGAAACCCTCATCGGAATCGAGCACAGAAGATACATAATGACAGTTAGATACTCATCTTCCACTACGTTCCAGATGATATCTAACATACAAGCCGAGGAGCAGTCTGTCGTTAAGCTCTGCCGGATCGTAAACGCCATCTTCGGAAGCCTTGAGCACGTCAAAAGCCGCCGCCAGTTCCAGCAATTGATACCAATCCAGGCTATTGCGCGCCAGGCGCGAGACCTCCAGCCCGAAGACAATGCCTACTTCCCGTAAGGCCACCATGGACACCAGACGTTGATAGCCAGGGCGATTGAAACTCTGCGCGCCCGAAATGCCCAGGTCCTCATCGATGACAACGCAGCGCGTGCTGGGCCAGCCAAGGGATCGCGCTCGCTCCGTCAACTGATATTGGCGCGCCTTACTCTCCAAGTGGTTCTCGACCTGCAGAGGGGACGACTGCCGAATGTAGATGACTGCCAGGCGTTTGAGATGGATCTCCAGCATTTTGGGATGAGTGGTGTTCATGGCAGATTCCCCCTCCCTTTGCCAGGGCCAGGAAGAACAGGTGCTGTTGGAGCCGTGCCAGGCTCTCTGCTGGCATTTGCTTCTTAATCTGCCGCAGGCGATCTGGTGACTCGATCGGGAAGAGTGGATGGTGTGTCGGCTGGTTCATCGTGGCTGATCCTCCTGAAGTATGCGGTGGTCAGGAGTTGCTGAACCATTTTATCCTGTGCAGAGAGCCGAACACAAATGGCACTCGCCTGAGAAGCTGCACCAGGGGAAGGAGAAGGGGTGGTGAAAGAAAGCCAGCACTCGCGAATGTGGTAGGGAATGTCCGCACGCGCCGAGGACTCGATGGTACAATCGACGTAGGTCGTTCTTACTCGACGGGCAACAATTGTGACCTTCTGCCCATACAGCGGGTGAGAGGGTAAGACCACAAATCGTTCTGTTGCTGCGTCTGGCAGCCTGGCGACTTGAGCTGACCGCAGCTTTGGTTGACTGTCCTGCTGATTGCTTTGGTTGTCATTCTCGTCGCCTTGTGGGTCAGCCGATCCAGCAGAGCCGCCGACATGCGCTCATCCCCGCCCATAATGGTGCTCCACTCGGCAAAGCGCAAATTCGTCGTAATATTCATGGCGACGCGTTCATAGAGGGCAGAGCATAACTGGAACAAGAGCTGAGCACCCGTCTGGGTGAAGGGGATAAAACCCAGTTCATCCAAGACCAACACCTCCAGCTTGCAGAGTTGGGCCATGACCCGCGAGAGCTGGTACTCCTGCTGCGCTTTGATCAGATCATTGACCAACCCAGCCGCATTGTAAAAGCGCACGCGGCTGCCTTGTCTGCACGCGGCCAGGCCCAGCCCGTTCGCCACATGCGATTTCCCCAAACCAGAGTTTCCCAACAAGATGAAAAGTGACGGAGAACCCATCCTTTTTCAACTTGCATGTGAATCGGTCCCCATTTCGACACTAGAAATGCATGCACAGGCACCTGGAGCGGCGTTTTCTCCCAACATATCCGAAGAGAATACTCCATGCTGCTATGGTGTTGGAGCGAAGCTCATTTTGTGGATGCTTGCTCCAATACTCCTTACATGCTATTATGCCATTACGGATGCCAGTTTCTATCTCAGGACTGTTCATTGGTGTTTGTGTTGTGGGACCAAACCCTGAGTCATCCCAGGCGTAAAAGGTAATTCCAGTTGCTCCATGCTCACAGAAGCTTCTGCTTTGTGTTTCAATATCTTTTGCAGTCGGTGCTACCCAATAACGGTCCACATGAGCTAAGTGTCCACCAAAGGCTTGCCCTATGCCAATGAACGGCTCTTTTGTGATATCCCAGCCTCTTTTCTTAAAGCTGGTGAACATAGCGGGAAGTACTCCTGACATTGACCAGTTATAGGCATCCGGCGATGTGGTGGGGGTAGTATCAGGTAATGACGAAGTGTAAATGTAAAAGCCGACTTTATCACATCCTTGAGGCGAAAAATTATCAGCTACCCAATCATTCCACCCATATCCCTGATGTAACCCAACGCTTCCTCCGAATCCGCAAATTGCTGGACGACCTGGAGTATATTGCTGAATGAGCTGATGAATTCTGATGAGAATTTGCCGTGCACTTCCCGCATCCCATTGTACCCAGTCGTCAAGCACCCAATATCCGATAACCAGTTGATTATCCTTCATCTCTTTCAAATGGGTAACAATAGTTGCCAGAAGTACCTTCTGATCTGATAGATATGGATGAGAATCATCCTGACAATACTGTCCCTGACCCACAAGAGAAGGTCTCAATATTTTAGTACGATGGCATTCATAATAGTATAATAAACTGGAAATATATCCATCTATCACCTTCATACGCAATGACTGAAGCTTTTGCCCTAATTGATCACTTTCAGTTGGAGGTTTACCATATTTGAAGACAACTTGTACACCATCATGGGCTGCCCTGCTTACTTTCTCAGGCGTGTCTATGCTAAAACCTCCAAGAATGTGCGTTTTGTAAAACGCACCGGAAGTATTCGTTGGTATTAAGTACGTTCTATACCATATGAAAAACACAAGCAGAGCAATGATGATGAGAATGAGGGGGAAGATAAGATGAGTGGGTGATCGCTTCATCTTTGACTCGCTTTCTCCTTCTCTCCTCTTTGCTTCTCGCCTTCTTAAATAGAATCGCAGTGTACGCGGATTTGTGGCCAAGTGCACAGAAGCCAGAGGCCCCAGGAGCACCAGAAGAGAAGAGGCACGACCTCAAGTAGGGGTGAAATGAGCGAGACTGTTACCAGGCACGAGGGGTCCAATTTCCAAGCGGTCGATGCAAGAAGCCGCATCGGGAGCGGCCTTGCCTGGAGACGAACCACCGATTCCCATGATACACGCTCATTTCCCACCCTTCGGCCCAAAATCTGTCCGCCTTTCAGCCAAATTACCACAATGCTCTTTTCGATTACTTGACCGATGCTCTAGTACTGCTTTGTTCGTTTCTGTGAAGCAGATTTCACTCAAGCCTGATAGCAAGCTCATTGCTCTTATTTTGACTGCTCATAAGCGGTTTCTGTCAGTTGGCTTATAGAGCCGACCAAATTGAAACTAACAAAGCAGTACCAGGGGCCTTTTTGGCTCCAATTGGCTTCGCGTTATTCCCTTTTTCATGGAAATATCACCTCAGTTTATCGCCTGACGGTCTTAGCGAGCCTTGTGAGAACTATTGTCTCCTGTCTGTCTAGACGTTTGTTGAATATTCAATCGTTGAGGACCCACCCATCAAGCCGCAAAAGGAACGCCGCTTTCATCCCCATGCTTCAAAGACAGGGGCTTTGAAGCTCAGGGCGTTAGTAAACTCAGTAGGGCTTAACATATCGTGTTCAGCTCCTCAACCGCATGACGGAAATTGCAAAAGCCGATCTCGCATTCATAAAGATAACCTATCAGCCAGGTGTACCATGCCATCCATGTTTTAAAGCTCTTTGAAAAATACCGATCGTGGAAATCAATCCCGAGGTAAGACAGGGATTTTTCATGCCCTTCGTCGATCAGTTTTTTTGTTGCATCGATCGCCTGGGAAAGATTACGAGTTTGCCATCTACTGCCATATTCAATTACCCAGCCGTCCATGATTTGGATCGGAAATTCCCACATATCACCGATCCTGTAAGGATTTTTGAACGCATGCTCAGAGCTGTCATAAATATACCCGACCTCCGCCATGAACCGGAAGGTCTGCACATTCTTCCTGACGTAATGTGTTCGTGTCCCGAAAGCACCCAGGCCCGAAATTTTCCGGAAATCTTCGTACTATTTTTTTATCAACACAGGGTTTTCAAATTCAATTCCATGCACCCCTATCTCGCAACCTTTTTCGATCAATGTCTTGGTCCAGTAGGCAGAAATTTCGAGCGGGTAAGACAGCCCCAGCCCGTTAGCAACACCGATAAAAAAAGAAGAAGGAACTCCCATCGATTGGTTGAATGAGACAAGTTCATTCAGGTTCTGCCATTTGTTTCTGAAAAAATCAGCCAGCCTGGTATAGAATTCGGAAAAGGAAATTTTGCCGGTGAGCAATTCGATCTTCGACCGCACTATAAATTTGGGAATGATCAGATCGCGCGTGAAATGCTCCCAGGCGGTTATGTGATCGATATCATGCGAAATAATTGCTTTCATACTATTTCAAACTCTCCTTAGAACTGTTCCCTCTTAAGCAGCTTGAGCATGAACTCCAATGGCAGCCATGCTTTATTGATCGTGAAGTACGGCACCAAGTCGGCTCCGAATCCACGGAAAAAGCGC
>WNGQ01013654.1_pt1 | contig 11366 bp, 9 predicted proteins | sample 5407661 | NCBI WGS metagenome assembly WNGQ01 (sample SAMN13153382, study PRJNA577476) | soil metagenome | isolation source: 60 cm soil or saprolite under Garry oak tree replicate 2 | place: USA:California | collected 2016-06-15
GGTACTCGGGCTTGCCTACGAGGAACGCAAGTTGTTGCGGTGGGGTAGCGCTGCGCATGTCGTCACAAAACTTGTCCCGGTGGCCCTGTTCATTTTCCATGTTAATAAGCACCAGGTTGTATAGGTCTGCCCGCCACCAAGAACGCGCTTCGCTGATATCGGCCGCGCAATCGACGTCCATGCCAAGTCTTCTCATCGTCTCGGCGCGCAGTTCGCGCTTGCTCGGCGAAGTGTCCACCAGAAGGACTCGTCTTTTCTTGACTGGGCCACGTATTGGGTTCGAAAGCGGCAACGCGAGCATAAGGGTGGTCATGCAAGCCTCTCATTTGGTGTGGCGTCTAATCGCGGAGCCGCCGTGTTGGTCTGTTGGGCTAGAGCCTTGAGCATTTCTCGCTTTCGCTTCCGACGAGCAATCTTCTGCTTGCGTATCCGGTGAAATCTGGCCTTGTCGCCATTAATTGCGGACATGTTTAGCTCCCTATTCAATTGTTACTCGTCACGCCCGCCTGCGAAATCGGAATCGTGCTCGCCGCGCGGAAATTTTATGCAGCATCTACCCTGCGGTGACAGTTCACCTTCAAGGGACAATCGAATTCTCCCGGAACGTCAAAGGCACACTTAACCGCCGCTTGCTGATTTTCTCAATCGCGAAGGCGCAATCTGCCTTGTTGGTGTGTCTTCGAGGTTAAGAGTTTAGGTGTATGCTGCGAAGCGGAGTTTCTGCTCTTCTCTCTGTCGCCTTGAAGCGTTTTTCTCTGTTTCTTCGAGGTCGCGGTTAAGCTCTTCGATTAGGTCGCCAATCTTCTTCGAATCGTGTTCGTTGCCTAGCCCTGCAGCGAAGTCTTTCCAAGGCTTGAGTGAATCCTGAGGCATTACAGCTCCATTCTTCTTTCAAGTTCTATATTACTCTCGATTTGCAGAAAGCCCTAATTTTCGTGGTGCAGTGTGTGCGAAAAGATGCTCCCATGTACCGCGTTGGGCAGATCTCGAACCTACAACCCTCCGGTTAACAGCCGGATGATAGGACTTGGAGTTCACACCTTTTCAATGACTTACACGGAGCAAAGAGTCGTATTTGGAGCACCTCCGGCACACAACGTGTCCCAAAACGTGTCCCAAATTTCAGTTCAACCATAGTTCACTAGCTGGTTCCCGTTGGTCGCGGAGAGCCGAATTCTTTGTGCAACCTGGAGTCGATGCATAGGGCTTCGTCACGACGGGCGATTGCCCGCAGAATTTCATAGCGGTCTGCAAAGTGCGCTCCGGGAGGTCGAGGTTGTGGCGCCGACCGATTCCGGCGTACTGATTCTGGGAGAGACGGGTACGGGAAAGGAGTTGATCGCCCGAGCGATCCACAACCTGAGCGTCCGACGGGATCGACCCTTTATCAAACTGAACTGCGCCGCCATTCCTTCCGGTTTACTGGAAAGCGAACTTCTTGGCCATGGCGCATTTACCGACGCCATCACGCGCAAGGCGGGCCGCTTCGAGGTTGCAGACAAGGGCACTCTGTTCCTCGATGAAGTACGTGACATTCCACTCGAGCTTCAGCCTAAACTGCTGCGGGTGCTGCAGGAACATGAATTTGAAAGATTAGGCAGCACCCGTACACAGCAGGTGGATGTTCGTGTGGTTGCGGCTACTCATCGGGATCTGAAACAGATGGTGCAAGACGGGGAATTCAGAAGCGACCTGTATTATCGCCTGCACATTTTCCCATTGTCCGTTCCGCCGATGCGAGAGCGCCGCGAAGACATTCCTCTTTGGGTCCGCCATTTCGTGGACGAATATGCTCGGCGCATGAATCGGCACATCGAAACGATTCCCGCCCCGGAGTATGGAAGTGTTCGGAAGCTATGCCTGGCCAGGAAATGTGCAGGAGTTGCAAAACTTCATTGAGCGAGCGGTGATTCTGTCTCCCGGAAGAGCTCACAGACGAACCTAAGCACAGTCGAAGAAATGGAACGTGAACACGTGCTGCGTGCCCTCAGAAAATCAAATTGGGTGACTGGAGGACCTAGGGGGTGCGGCCGTCCGGCTTGGAATGAAACGGACGACGCTAGCGTATCGGATCCGCAAGTTGGGTATTCCTGTCCGGCCACAGTGATGGTGGAATAATTCGTGGGCAAAAGTGTTAGTGACTCAGAGAGGTTTATATGTGGCGCATTGAGTACGAAGGCTTGACATTGCAGGAGATCTTGATCATGGCTTATATGAACAGCTTGGAAGTAGTGTATTTAGCTCCCGCTTTGTAGAAGTCCTGTTAATTTGACAGTAGCGAAATGAGGCGTTCGGCGACATCCCGATTTCGATTTCCTCCCATGACCGACACACTACCCGCCGAAGAATTCCTTTTTCCGTGGCTGGGGGCCAAGCTGTGGGAAGGTCAGCCGAAGTGCGGGAGGGAACGAAGCAACTGGCTCACGCCGTTCCACACGATCTGTACCCCGATGCAAACCAGCAGGAACGAGGTGAGTTTAACGATCACGTTGGTACCGGTCGGTCCGAGTACAGTTGCCAGACGGTCCGCAAAGGCATAGCAGAGATAGATCGTCGCCGCCACGATAGCGGAACCAATTCCTGCAGCCAGAATCGATAACACGCTTGCCCCGAGGCTGTGCGGCGCTTGCCCCGAGGCTGTGCGGCTCATTTGCGCCCAAAGTAATGGCAACCGAGATGGAGCCGGGACCGACGGTTAGGGGCAGCGTCAGCGGGTAAAACGCATCACGTAGAACGTCCGTACCGCTGACCGTCCGCCCGACGGCGTTACGATCATTCTGGTCCTTCTGCTTCAGCAACGCCCAGCCCGCCGAGACCACGATCATCCCGCCCCCCACCTGTACTACCGGGAGCGAGATCCCGAAAAACGAGAGGACGTGCGATCCGATGGCGAAAGATGCCAACATCAATATAAAACTATTCATCGCGATGCGGCGGGCGAGCAACCGTCGAGTGTCCCTGTCGTAGTTGAGCGTGAGGGAGAGGAAAACCGGAGCACCGCCGATCGGGTCCACAATCGGAAACAGAGCGCTTACAACCAGGAGAATGCTCTTGGCAGCTTCAAGGAACACGGCCCATCCTCCAGCGAAAGTACCGTGACGATGACGATTTTTATCTCCCGACTTCGGGAGTCCTGATTTTAGACCTGAGAGGGCACCGCTCGCGCAGGACTTGCATATTCCTGCTTCATCTGCTGACTGGTTATTCCAGGACCCGTGCGCTTTGAGGTTTCTGTCAGTTGCTTCAACCATTGAAAAGCGGGGAGCGACAGCATGTCTTCCGGGCAGCGCCAACGCCAATTTCCGCTGGCGCGACCGGGTACGTTCATCCGAGCCTCCGCCCCGAGGTTGAGGAGATCCTGCAACGGAGCAATCGTCAGCGCCGCCATCGACGACCACGCCAGATGCATCAGTGCCGGAGCAGCTTCAGCACTCCCGCCCGGCGCGCGTTTGATGTAACTCCACAAGTTTTGCCGCTGGCACTCGGGCAATTCTTCGTACCATTGTCGAGTCGGCGCATTGTCGTGGGTGCCGGTATACGCGACCGTGTTGTTGACAAAGTTGTGCGGCAGATATGGGTTGTCCGAATGACCGTCGAAGGCAAACTGGAGGACTCGAGTCCCCGGCAGTTGAAATTGATCACGCAGTGCCTGCACGTCCGGAGTGATAATACCGAGATCTTCGACGATGAACGGCAGGTGGCCCAGTTCTTGGTGCACCGCTTCGAAAAGGCCAGCACCCGGCCCCTGCACCCATTGTCCGGACTGAGCCGTTGGTGCGCCAGCTGGAACGTGCCATGCTGCGGCGAATCCGCGGAAGTGATCCAGGCGAATCGCATCCACGTGAGCCAGCAGGGCACGCAGCCGGTCGATCGACCATCGATAGCCGGTTGCGCGAAGCGCATCCCAGTTGTAAACGGGATTGCCCCACAACTGTCCCTGCGCGCTGAAATAGTCGGGAGGAACACCGGCGACGAAGCGTGGCCGGCGATGCTCGTCAAGCAAGAATAACTCGGGGTTCGCCCAGACATCGCTAGAATCAGGAGAAACAAAGAAAGGCAGATCGCCAATCAGTCTCACGCCTCTGGAATGCGCGTGCTCCTTGAGTTGGTCACCCTGGCGGAACAGCAGAAATTGCGCGAAGCGGACCTGCTCGATTTCATTCGCCAACTCTCGACGCGCACTGGCTAGAGCCTCCGGGCTGCGCTGAACCAACTCTGCCGGCCATTCGAGGTAGTACGCGCCGTGATACTTGGTTTTCAGCACCCGGAACAGCGCATAATCTTCCAGCCAATGTTCCTGCTGAGCGCAGAACTCGTCGTATGCGGGCCGCAGATCCTTGCGCTCTCCCCCTTTGAAGTTTGTCCATGCCGTTTCAAGGAGGCGGACCTTGAAGGGGATCACTGCGTCGTAGTCAACCACATCTGAAGCAAAATTGGATTCACAATCCTTTGCGGCAACCAGCCCGTCTGAGATCAGGCAGGCGGGACTGATCAGCATGGCGTTCCCTGCAAACGACGACATCGACTGATACGGAGAATTCCCATAGCCAGTTGGACCGAGCGGCAGCGCCTGCCACCATCCCTGGTCAGCATCATGGAGACGATCCACCCAGGAGAACGCGGACGAGCCCAAATCACCGATGCCATAGGGCGACGGCAGGGAAGTGACGTGCAACAACAGACCGGAAGCACGGTACTCGGGCGCAAACAGGGGAACATTCGCACGCCCGCCGTTACTGCTCATTGCCGGACCTCGGAATCCAGCGCGCTGTTCACCATCTCCTCCGCTTCGCTCAAGATGGCATGCAGATGTGACTCGCTCTTAAAGCTCTCCGCGTAGATCTTGTAGATGTTCTCCGTGCCGGATGGCCGGGCCGCAAACCAGCCGCTTTCCGCCACGACTTTCAATCCGCCAACCGGAGCCTGATTACCCGGGGCCCGCGTCAGCTTGGCGGTGATTGGCTCGCCCGCCAGATCCGACTCCTTGACCGCGTCGGGTGAGAGCTTTTGCAATTTTACTTTTTGTTCGGGTGTAGCGGACGCGTCAATCCGCGTGTAATAAGGTGTGCCGAATTCTGCCGTGAGTTCGCGGTAGTGCTCTCCGGGGTCTTTTCCAGTAACGGCTGTGATCTCGGCGGCGAGCAAATCCATGATCGGCCCATCCTTGTCGGTGGTCCACACCGTTCCATCTAGGCGGAGGAAACTTGCTCCCGCGCTCTCTTCTCCTCCGAAACAAAACGAGCCGTCCACAAGACCGGCCACAAACCACTTAAAGCCGACCGGTACTTCGCGCAGCTGACGGCCGAGCTTCTGGACGACCTGGTCAATCATGCTGCTGCTCACCAGCGTCTTTCCAACCGCTGAATCGTGACGCCATTGCGGGCGATGGGTGAGCAAGTATTGGATCGCCACGGCGAGGTAGTGGTTGGGATTCATCAACCCGGCAACGGGGGTGACAATTCCGTGCCGGTCGGAGTCGGGATCATTGGCGAAAGCTACGTCGTACTGGTCTTTGAGCTTTACGAGCCTGGCCATGGCATACGGGCTAGAACAGTCCATGCGGATCTTACCGTCGTGGTCCACCGTCATGAATGAGAAGGTTGGGTCAATGGTTGGATTGACGACAGTGACTTCCAGTCCGTAAATCGAATTGATCGGCTCCCAATATGGCCGCGCGGCCCCACCCAGCGGATCCACGCCAAGCTTGAGCCTGGCACCGCGAATGGCATCGATGTCCACGACATTTTTGAGATCGCGAACGTAGGGCAGGACAAAGTCTTCCTGGTGTGTGGTCGCGGCTCGGATCGCCTTGTTGAACGGAACGCGTTTTACCTCTGCATTCCCTGCGCGCAATAAGTCGTTGGCGCGGTCCTGGACCCAGTGCGTGACATCGGTATCGGCGGGGCCGCCGTTCGGTGGGTTGTACTTGAAGCCTCCATCCTCGGGCGGATTGTGAGACGGCGTGATGACGATGCCATCTGCGAAGTGTTCCTTGCGTCCGCGGTTATAGACGAGGATGGCACGTGAAATTACGGGTGTTGGGGTGACGCCGTCGTTCTCCTGAATTATGGTCTCGACGCCATTCGCCGCAAGTACTTCGAGAGCAGTACGCTGCGCAGGAACGGAGAGCGAATGGGTGTCTTTTCCCATATATAAAGGACCATCAGTTTTTTGCCCCCGGCGGTAATCACAGATGGCTTGGGTGATGGCCAGAATGTGCGCTTCGTTGAAAGCGCCATGAAGGGAAGATCCCCGGTGTCCACTGGTGCCGAAGGCAACAAGTTGGTTGCGGTCGCTCACGTCGGGTTTGCGCTCGAAGTAGTCTCTTTCTAAGCGAGCAACGTCAATCAACATTTCCTTCGGGGCAGGTTTGCCGGCGAGCGGGGAGACGGACGGTTCACCTGTCGTGGGCTGTGCTTCTAAGGTATGGGGCATGGTTCCACCTTCCAGATTTCGGTTGCATATTCGTGAATGGTGCGGTCGCTTGAGAACTTTCCTGAACTCGCCACGTTCAGGATGGCTTTCCGCGCCCATTCATCGGGATTGGCGTACAGCTCTCCCAGCCGGTCTTGAGCTTGACAATAAGAGGTGAGGTCCGCCAAGTGCATGTAGTGATCGCCGTGAGTCAGCAACGTATCGCGCAACAGAGCGAACGCTCCCGGTTCGTTGCGGCTAAAGTAGTCAGAGAAGATCAGGTCCAGAGCAGCCCGCGTCTCTGGCTCGTGTTCATAGTGCCAGTGCGGGTTATACCAGGCTTGGCTGTTTTGCACTTGTTCGACGGTCAGGCCGAACAGAAAGAGGTTCTCCTCCCCTGCTTCTTCAGCCATCTCGATGGTCGCGCCGTCAAGTGTGCCGACGGTTAATGCTCCGTTCATCATGAACTTCATGTTACTCGTTCCGCTGGCTTCATAGCCCGCGGTCGAAATCTGGTTCGAAACATCGCTGGCCGGAATCAGCCGTTCTGCCAAAGAAACGTTGTATTCAGGCAGAAAAACTACTTTCATCCGGCCGCGCACAATAGGATCGCCATCAATCGTGCCTGCCAGATTGTTGATGAACTTGATAATTAGTTTGGCTAGCTGATAAGCGGGCGCGGCTTTGCCGGCAAAGAAAAAGGTGCGTGGCGCCACTTCCAGGTTGGGATTTTGGCGCAGACGGTTGTAACAAACAATGATCCGCAGCGCATTCAGCAGTTGCCGTTTGTATTCGTGGATGCGCTTGATCTGGCAGTCGAAAATTGTGTCAGGATCGACGATCTGTCCAGACGTCGTTTTGAGCCAATTGGCAAATCCTACTTTGGCTTCGCGCTTCGATGTGTGGAATGCTTCTTGAAGACCGGAATCTGCGGCCAATGATTTGAGATTGGTGAGCTGGCTCAGGTCAGTGATCCACTTATCGCCGATGGCTTGTGTAATCGCACGCGCCAGGCCGGGATTCGCTTCCAGCAGCCAGCGTCGTGGCGTAACTCCGTTGGTTTTGTTGCTGAAACGCTCGGGAAACATTTCGGCGAGATCTTTAACTGTGGTCGTCCGCAACAGCTTCGAGTGGACTGCGGCCACTCCATTGGTGCTGTGCGAGCCGACTATGGCCAGGTTGGCCATGCGAATCTTGGGCGAACTTCCTTCTTCCACAAGACTGACGCGTTCGATGCGGCTCTCGTCTCCCGGGAAGCGGACGCGAACCTCGTCGAGGAGCCGGCGGTTGATTTTGTAAATGATTTCCAGCTGCCGGGGAAGAAGAACTTCAAACCATGCAGCCGGCCATTTCTCGAGGGCCTCGGGCAGTAGCGTGTGATTGGTGTATGCCAGCGTCTTCCTTGTCAGGTCCCAAGCCTGGTCCCATCCCAGGTGCGCATCGTCCAGTAGTATGCGCATCAATTCCGCGACGGCCATGGAAGGATGGGTGTCATTGAGCTGGATGGCGGCCTTGTCGGGCAGCTTTTCCCAATCCGTGTTGTGACGCAGAAAACGTCGCACCAGGTCAGCCAGTGAGCAAGCGACCAGGAAATATTCCTGCAGAAATCGCAACTCTTGTCCGGCAGTAGTGGAGTCATCGGGATACAACACACGAGTCAGTGATTCGGCTTCGAGCCTCTCGCCCAGCGCACCGACGAAGTCGCCCGTACCGAATTCCTGAAAATCGAAGTAATCGGGAGCAGCTGCAGCCCAAAGGCGGAGAGTGTTGATTGTCTTTCCTCCATAGCCCACCACAGGGCGATCGAAAGGTATTCCGAACAGGCTTGATGGTCGATTCGGAATGACCTCAAAACGTCCGCCTCGAAGCTTGAAGGTGCAGTTCAGCTTGATTTCCACTTTTTCGTGCGCGCGAGGGATCTCCCATGGATCGCCGTCGCGCAGCCAGTTGTCGGGATTCTCCTGCTGCCAGCCATTCGCAAACGACTGTCGAAACATGCCGTATTCGTAGCGAAGACCATAGCCGGTGGCGGGGAGTTGCATGGTGGCCATCGAGTCGAGGAAGCACGCCGCGAGGCGGCCCAAGCCTCCGTTTCCCAGGCCCGCATCCGGTTCCTGCTCGATCAATTCAAGCCAATCGATGCCTTTCTCCTGGATCGCATGCTGTGCCACGGGATCAAGCAACAGGTTCGTGATGTTGTTCGCCAGCGAGCGCCCAATCAGAAACTCCATAGAAAGGTAGTAAATGCGTTTAGCATTCTGTTGCTCATAGGTGTTCTTCGTTTGCACCCAGCGCTGCGCCAGGATGTCACGCACAGAATGGGAGAACGCCTCAAAGCGTTCCCGGGCGCTCGCCACCTTCGGGTCGATCGCGCGGTCAAAGACCAGGTGCCGTTCGTAGAGCGCGTCTTCGGTTCCGACAAACGGAATGGCGCCGGATCCGTAAGGTTTGAGAAGTTCGGAAATGCTGGCTGTCTTGGTCGCCATTGGAACGACTTTCGCGGAATCTGGGCGCGCTACACTTTTTGTGCTCATTCGGGGATCCTCGTAATCCGAGCTATCGGAAAATTAGTAGTGTTCAACATTGAGAAGCTGTAGGTCCAAAGCGAATCGTTTCGTTGACTCACGCCGCCACGTGGTGATCATCATTCCAGAGCCGGATCACGGGCCGGGATAGGTTGTGCTCATAACTGAGCGCGCTCAGGCTTGCCGGGCTGAGCAGAAAATATCTGCCCCCAGTTCCCGGACCAAGTGCCAGCCATCGGGCGGTCAAGACCCGAATAAAGTGTCCGCTGGAAAACAGCAGTACGTTTCCAGCGACACTGCGGACACGCTCGACCACGCGGTCCGCCCGCGCGCCGACTTGTTCTGGCGATTCGCCTCCCGGAGCGCCGTCGCGGAACAGCTGCCAGTCTGGACGTTTTCGAAGGATTTCAGCTGAGGTTAGTCCTTCATATTTGCCATAGTCCCATTCCACCAGATCGGGATCGGTTTCTGCGCCGGCTCCAAACCCAGACAGTTCGCAGGTTCGGGACGCGCGCTGCAACGGGCTGGTAAACACCTTAGCGAATGTCATGCCCTTCAGCCGTTCTCCCAGCCGCCGGGCGTTGCGCTCACCATCCGGCGTTAGAGGCAGGTCGCTAAGACCGGTATGCTGGCCCGAGAGAGTCCATGCTGTGTTGCCGTGCCGCGCCATATACACCACTGGAAGTGCTTCGCTCATGCTATCTCTCTCCTGCGTATGTTTAATTCGCTTGTTGCTTTACGCCTAGGCGAAATTGTCAAGTCTAGCTCTAACGGTCGGATCAGAACCCGTGCTATTCCGGCCGCGGCCTTTGGACTCGATTGCGGAATCGCCGTTGTCAGTGCCTCTTCGGAGCCTCCCAGGGAAGAGACCATAACCAAACCCCGCCGTCGGTCAAATCGCAGCGCAATGTGTGCAGCGCACTGATCGCATAGCCAGCACCGCTCGATATGTCCTTTGCCATTGCCTAGCTTGCCTTGAGCATCGCCCAAAGTACTTTCGACGTATTGGATTTCAAGTTCAAATAACTTTCCTTGATGAAGGTAGCGGAACTGGGCGCAGCAGACAGGGTTTGCACATTTGCTCGTGTGAGAGGCGAGCTGTCTCGTCAGGTAGGCCAACTTACAGCCAGCGAAGGGCGACAACCACCTTCCTCGCACACAACCTGTCGAGCAGTTGGTGACGAGAGCTTGGCAAGTGACAAATGCGCGCACGACATCGCCGCAATCCGCAACACTTTTCAGTGGTATTTCAGCCGGCTGCACCCACGGGAGAGGCGACGTGGGTTAGCTTCCAGCATTCCGTCGCAATGGCCCAGTCTTCCTCCGCCCGAATCACCAGGACGCGGACCCGAGAATCTGCGCTGGAGATATCCGCGTCTAGTGAAGGCCGGGCATTCAGTTCGCGATCGAGCTTGATACCGAGAAATCCCAAGGTGCTGCAAGCGGCAGCTCGCACGTCGGGGGAGTTCTCACCGACCCCTGCAGTGAACACAAGCGCATCCATTCCACCCAACACGGCAGCCATGCCACCTATGGCGGTTCGCAAACGATGCACAAAGATTTCGAATGCCAACTTCGCTCTCTCGTGACCTTGTTGAATCGCAGCCAGGATTTCGCGCATGTCGCTTGAAAGTCCGGAGATTCCAAGCAGACCCGACTCTTGATTCAGCACCTGGTCGAGCTGCTCGGCATCAAGCTGACCCTGGCGCATCAGGTAGATCAGAATTCCAGGATCCACGGAGCCCGAGCGCGTTCCCATCATCAATCCATCCAGTGGAGTGAATCCCATCGTGGTATCAAGACTGCGGCCTCCGTGAATTGCAGCCAGCGAGCATCCGTTCCCCAGATGGCATGTAACCAATTTCAGAGACGCTGGATCGCGGTCGAGCAACTGAGCGGCGCGTCCGGCGCAGTACTGATGATTGATGCCGTGAAATCCGTAGCGGCGGATGTCGTTCTCGAACCACTCATAAGGACCGGGATAAATTGCCGCCGCCAGTGGCATTTGGCGATGAAAGCCGGTATCGAAAACGGCGATCTGCGGAACAGGTCCCAGGATGCTCTCGACAATCTCCATACCCTCCACTTCTGCACGAATATGCAGCGGCGCAAGCGTAGACACGCTGGCAATGGCCGAGCGTACCTCGGGCGTAACGGTGACAGGCTCCTCGAAATCCGGTCCGCCGTGAACGACGCGATGTCCTACAACATCGATCTCCGAAACAGAAGCCAGGGCACGCACTTTCCCGTCACTCAACGTGCTCAACAAGCGCCTGACGACTTGCTCACGCGAGGAGATTTGGATTTGTTCTTTTTGGGTGACTCCCTGCGAGTTCTTGACCGCAATGGCGGCCGTCCCGCCGCCAAACTCGACCTTGCCCTCCCACAGGCAAGTTGGCGGATGATCCGGGAGAGTCGATCCAATTT
>WNGQ01007289.1_pt1 | contig 11363 bp, 8 predicted proteins | sample 5407661 | NCBI WGS metagenome assembly WNGQ01 (sample SAMN13153382, study PRJNA577476) | soil metagenome | isolation source: 60 cm soil or saprolite under Garry oak tree replicate 2 | place: USA:California | collected 2016-06-15
TGTAGGGAGGGCTGCAGACTGAGTAGACGTTCCAATACCAACTCAAGCTTCCTCTGCGGGGACTCTTCACAATCTGTGGATCGCCACCCAACAAAGCCATCTGGTCGGACGAGCACCGCCCCTTGCGATGTGATCCCATAGGCAGAGCACCAACGCTCCTCCAGATCAATCAGATCATCCTTCGAGTCAACGCAATAAGCCACCAGGTCCAACCTCATATGAGCGGCTGCCGCCCGAGCAGCATCACACCAGGCCTTACCATCCTTCCCAGCAAGCAACACAAAACGACCGCCAAACAGATCCAGAGGGGAAAGGCGTTTCCCCTGCTGCTCTAGCCAGACATGGGGTGCTCGTGTACCAGGCATTCCACCTTCCAAGAAGGAGCTAGCATCCATAGCTAACAGATCATTTTCCTGCGCGAGTACAGCAGAAGAGGCATATCGGTATCCCATGATCACTGTGAGATCATCAACGAAACCTATGCACTCTTCACTAGCTGCGCGAGATGCCAAAGGTACCATACCTTCAGTATATCTGAGTGCCGCTTGTTCCACCGTGAGTTGTGCTACCGGACGTCTCTCTTCCTCATATGTTGCTAGCAGAGCAGGACTGGCGGTACCACGAAGTACCGCCGCCAATTTCCAGGCCAGGTTATGGGCATCCTGAACACCAGTATTCATCCCAAATGCTCCGGTGGGCGGCATCACATGAGCCGCATCTCCTACCAGAAACACCCGGTCAACACGGAAGCGCTCCGCGACACCAACAGCAGCTTCCCAAGGGAGAACGCTTATGATATCCACCTCCGAGTGAGGCCAACCGACCATTTGGCGAATCAGGTCACCGCAGCGTTTGTCTGTGAAGTCTGCAGGCGTCTCTCCATCTTCAGGAGCATAGGTGACATTGTATTGCCACACATCGCGGTTATTTACCGGAAGCAACACCTTTTGCGGAAGCAACGATGCATCAGGATTGTCGTCTCCTACCATACATGCAATGAACCAGCGATTGCGGACCAAATCACTCAAATCAGCACGGAAGTACATACTGATGAAGTGCCCAAGCGTTCCTTGTCCTATCATCGACACGCCCAGCATTTGCCTCACCATACTGCTGGCTCCATCAGCAGCAATCAGATAGTTAGCATGAACAATGCGTTGTGCCCCAGTTTGACGCTCTACCACAGAAGCCGTCACCCCGGAAGCATCCTGCTCAAAGGAAACAAGTTCTGTACTGAACCGCAGGTCAGCGCCATATTTGCGAGCCGCCGTGACCAGCAACGGTTCGAATTGGTCCTGGCCGCACTCACACATGGTTATTGGACTCAGATGGCTGATGCGCTCATCACCAAAACCAGGAAGTGGAACTCGCCGAAACTCGGTTCCGGCAAGTGTGTCCACCTCAATTAGATCACGACAGAGACTGAGATCCATCCCTGCGGCCCGAAAGTCCTCCTCCAGTCCCATTTGCCGGAAGATCTCCATTGTACGGATGCTGCTATTGCGAGCGCGTGGTTGAATAGCGGTTCCGCTATGACGTTCAACTAGTAGTGAAGAGATACCCGCACACGCCAGAAAGAGAGAGAGAGATAACCCTACCGGACCACCACCAACAATCAAGACCGGGACCGTTTCATACTTCATAGAATTCCTCCTTTATCCTACTCTGCTACAGGCAGCTCAGCGAACGCTTTTGATCGGCAGGATGAGTGCTGATGCGAGCATGGTACAGAACGCTGCTACCAGGAAGAGTGCAGTATAGCTGTGGAACATGCCGAGCGTGAAACCTGCCAGGGCTGGAGCAACGATCAACGGAACGAAAATCGCAGCATTCATGATACCAAGGTATTTCCCATGCTCACTCTCTGTCGGTGAAACCTGGGTGGCCAGGGCCAGGTCAACGGAGAGGTAGATCCCAAAGCCAAAGCCGAGGATCGCTGCTGCTACCAGCACAAAAGACCATATAGGGAAGAACGCAAGTAGGAGCAGTGCTACAGTCATCACCATGCTTGCTCCGACGACAAAGGGCTTACGCCGCTGAAGCCTGTCGGAAATGATGCCACCAATGATAGAGGTGACAAACAGGGCCCCAACCACAATAGTTTGAAAGATCGCGACTCCCTGAGTGATAACAGCCGGGTTTGCGGCCTGTCCAGGCGATACAACACCATACTTCACGGCATCTTGTAAGAAATAAAAGGTGAACATGACGGTGACACTGTAGCCCATAAAGACGAAGAAGCGAGCCAGGAAGGTATAGCCAAAATCGGGATGCTTGAGCGGATTGACCCAGAAGTTGGCAAGGAATATCTTGAGGCTCAGTGCCGGAGCTGCATTCTTCGGCAAGGGCTTATCGCGCAATATGAGCAAAAAGAGCCCGAGAAAAAGCAGCGAGAGGACCGCAATAGCGTAATAGGCGGCTTGTGTTCCCCGCACTACCTGAGTAATCAGCGCCAGCCCGATCACGCCACCAACCAGGGGAGCCATCCCAGCAAAAGCCGAGACGGTGGCACGCTGTTGTAGAGGCACCTGATCGGGAATGATAGCTGTCAGGGCAGCCAGGACGATGTTCATCAGAATTTGAGTGCACACTGCCCCTATCCCCAGCCAGAGAACGTTTCTCGCCTGAGCCATCAAGATAAGTACAATGAACGCAAGCAGCGTTGCACCGATCAACCACGGACGCCGTCGTCCCAATCGCGACGTGGTATGGTCCGATAAAGCTCCTGCCAGTGGATTGGCGATAGCGGCTCCAAGCGCACCCAGTGCTGAAACTACAGTAATAATCGTGACTTTGTTGGCAGGGTCTAAGGCAGCGACCTGGCCTGGTAGCAAGGCCTGGTAGATGGTAAGATTGCATAATCCGGTGATCATATTCGCCAGACCAAATAGGAGCCGGAAGGCGAAAGAGACAGAGCGAACAGTTTCCGAGTGTATCTCTGCCTTTGTTTGCTCAGTCGAACCAGAGACTAAGGTTTCAGACATGTCGTTATCCCTCTTTTACAATTCAAGTTCCATGGTGAAGATGTTAATGATCGCTATGATTTTCTTTTATGTGTCGATATTTGTCATACGGACAATCCTTTCTAGGAAAAAGGAAGCGAGCGCATACCGTTGACGATACGCGCACAATATGTTACTATGAGGCCGCTTCTCAAGACGACTAGCAAGCTGAAAATCTGGGTAGGCCAGGGAATATCCTGAATAGCAGCAGATTGTGCGGGAAACCCATCCTTAGTTATATCCTTGCATGCCATGTTGACTGCTTGCTCAGGTATGTGCAGTTATGAGTATTCCTTTGCCTCCCCTCTTATGTCTATAACTCAAGTCTATAAGAGGAGGAACGAGATGTCAGTTCTTTTTACTTCCGCTTTTCGCTTCCGATTGTTCCGGTTCTTTGAGTCCTCCTGGTGCTTTGAAAACATTTGCTGTACGAGGGGTGAGTTTACGTTTCCATTCATTCAGCCTGGTGAGGTGCTTGAGCGCATAAGATGGCTCTTACGTTAAACCCATTGAGACCAGATTGGTAGAGAAGTTAGAGGTATGAATTACGCTCATCACTATAAACTGAGAGACTATCGTTTTAGTCGGTGGTTGGTGACACTACGAAAAAAAGTGGGTCTGACTCAGGAAGAGGTTGCAGGGGTTGTAGGAGTGTCAGAGAAGGCTGTGCGGAACTGGGAGAGTGGCATGAGTTATCCTACCCCCGTTAATCTGAAGAAGCTTGTCGAAATCTATCTGCACAGAGGAGCATTTCTTCCTGGACAAGAGCAGGCAGAAGCAAAAGCACTCTGGGAACAGGCTTATGAACATTCCGCCCGCTTCAATGAGTATTTTGATGGGGACTGGTTTACAGCCGTATACAAACAACAAAGTCCGGATCAGCCCCCGTCTCTCCCCTCTCCCATTCAGCCTCGGCGGGAAGATTGGGGCGAAGCGATAGATGTGTCCTCATTTTATGGGCGTGAGCAGGAAATTGCAGAACTGGAGCGCTGGTTGCTCATAGACAAATGTCGGCTTGTCGTCTTGCTAGGAATGGGCGGCATTGGGAAGACCGTCCTCTCCGTCAAGTTCGCTCGACAGGCGGCATCCCACTTTGATTTCATCTTCTGGCGATCTTTGCACAATGCGCCCTCGCTCAGAGAGATCTTAGTTGACTGCGTTCTGCTCCTTTCGGACCAGCAATATACAGATCTTCCGCACGACCCAGAAAAACTCATCTCGATGTTGGTCGAACTCTTGCGTCAGCATCATTGTCTGCTGATCCTCGACAACGTGGAGACCGTGCTGCAAGGAGGAAACCTGGCGGGCCGCTATCGTGAAGGCTATGAAGGGTATGAAGCGCTCTTCCAACGCCTAGCAGAGGTAGAGCATCGGAGTTGCCTGCTGCTCACCAGCCGGGAGATGCTTCAAGGGCTAGAGCATCTGGAAGGGATGCAAGCCCCCGTGCGTGTGCTGAAGATAGCCAGCCTGGACCTCTCAGCAAGCAGGACAATGCTCAAGGAGAAATTGCTCTTTGGAGAAGAAGAAATCTGGTTAGCGCTTGTCCGTCGCTATGGAGGCAATCCCCTGGCACTCAAAATTGTGGCGGAGGTGGTGCGAGAGGTATTCGGTGGCGATATCACAGCCTTTTTACGTGAGGAGCATGTTACCTTTAAGAGCATTCGCCTCTTCCTGGATCAGCAGTTCGAGAGGCTCTCGGTACTGGAGCAGAATATGATGTACTGGCTGGCGATTGAGCGCGATCTAGTTCCGCTCGATACCTTGAGCGCCAATTTCATGCATGCTGTACCAAGAGGAGAGCTGCTCGAAGCCTTGACTTCGTTACGGTGGCGCAGTCTATTGGAGCGCGGGGAGCAGGGAGCCGTATTTACACTCCAGCCAGTGGTGCTTGAATATGTGACCGAACGGCTAACTGAGCATATCGGTGAAGAGATTATCAGTAAGAAGCCTGCGTTGCTACTCGGCTTTGCACTGATGAAGAGTCAGGTGAAAGAATATATTCAGAACAGCCAGGTGCGCCTGATCGTGCAGCCGATACTTGACAAATTGATGACCAGATTTGGGAGTAAACAGCGCATTGAACAGGGGTTGATGGATCTGGCGGACTGGCTCCGGGAGCAGCCTTTTGCGGAACAGGGCTATGGTGGAGGAAATATGGTCAATCTCCTGGTTTCCCTGAATGGCAATGTGAGGGGGCAGAACTTCTCCCACCTCGTCATCCGGCAAGCCTATCTCCAGGGAGTAGAGGCGCAGGATGCCGACTTTGTTGGCTCCGACCTGATCGGGTCAGTATTTACGGAAACCTTCGGTGGTATCTCGTCGGTGGCCCTCAGTCGTGATGGAAAATATGTCGCGACGGGCGGGTTCAATGGACAAATTCGTCTCTGGATGCTGGCAGATGGCAAACTCCTGCTCACCCAACCGGGCCATATCAGGATGGTCTGGTCGCTGGCATTCAGTCCTGATGGTAAACTGCTTGCTAGCAGCGGCTATGACGGACATGTAAAGTTGTGGGAGGTCAACAGCGGACAGTGTCTCAGGGTTCTGGATGGTCACACGAACTGGGCAATGTCGGTTGCGTTTAGCTCCGATGGGCATACCCTGGTAACCTGTGGTAAAGACGGCTCGATACGATTATGGGAGGTTAGAGATGGGACAGGCCTGAAGATGTGGAGTGACAAGAGGGGCGCAATTTACTCGGTGGCCTTTAGCCCAAATGGGTTGCTGGCAAGCGGCAGTGAGGACGGTGAGGTGAGGTTATGGGAGATTGCCACTGGTCAGTGCTTACAACGCATTACTGCTCATCCAGGTGGGGGGGTCTTTTCCATTGCTTTTCATCATGAAGGGAACATATTTGCCAGTGCGGGAGCAGATGGTGAAGTCAAAGTATGGGAGGTAAATAGCGGGCAGTGTCTTAAAATATTGCGGGGACACACCAAGACAGTTACTTCGGTCGTCTTCGGCTCTGCTGACATTCTGGCCAGTGGCAGCCATGACGCGACGGTGAAGTTATGGGAGGTCAGCAGTGGTCGCTGTCTTACTACCCTGCATGGGCACAACAACATGATCTGGTCCATCGATCTCAATCCCGCCGGTATCCTGGTAAGTGGGGGCCACGACAGTCTAGTGAAGATGTGGCAGGTAGACAACGGAGGAGCAAGCGGACAGTATCTGAGAACGCTGCAAGGATATTCCAGCTTAGTAAGCGCGCTAGCATTCAGCCCTGATGGAAGCATCCTTGTCAGTGGCGATGATAACGGTACAATACGCTTGTGGGCAATGCAAGGAAAGGATCAGGGGCGCTGCCTCAGAACCTTACAGGGGCATGTACACCGAGTTCACTCGGTAGTGTTCAGTCCTGGGGGAAATATCCTTGCTAGCAGCGCAGATGACGGTGACGTGACGATGTGGGATGTGAGGAGTGGGCAAAGCCTCAGGACTCTGCGAGGCCACAATGGTAGCATCTGGTCGGTAGTGTTTAGCCCCGATGGAACGCTCCTTGCCAGCAGCGGCGAAGATCGAACTGTCAGGCTTTGGGAAGTGGAAAGTGGGCGTTGCCTTCATCTACTACACGGGCATACCAACTGGGTCTGGTCGGTGACCTTCAGTCCCAACGGAGCATTGCTGGCAAGCGGTAGCTCCGATGACGAGGTGAAGGTGTGGCAGGTTGCCACTGGGTATTGTCTCAGGACCTTGCGAAACGGTGCTCGTCCAATAACAGCATTGACCTTTACTCATGATGGGAAAAGGCTGATCAGCAGCAGCCAGGAGGAGATGGTAAAGGTCTGGGAGGTGAACAGTGGAGAGTGCATCGGGACGGTGTGCGGTCCTAGCTATGCCAATTGGATTCGCTCTGTGACCTTCAACCAGGATGGAAGTTGGCTGGCTCTTGGCAGTAATGAGAAGACTGTGGAGATCTGGAAAGTGGGAGAAGAAGGTAGTGCGCATCTCTTCAGAACGCTCTCCGGGCATAGCGGTCTGGTCTGGTCGGTCGCGTTTAATCCCGGTGAACGTCTTATCGCCAGCGGAGTTGATGATGGCTCTATTCTCCTCTGGGAGGTACAAACCGGTCGTTGCCTCGACACTTTACGCAGTGACCAGCCTTACGAGCGTATGAATATCTACGGTGTCACGGGAATCACAGAAGCGCAGAGGGATTCGCTCAAAACGCTTGGCGCAATCGAAGATGGGAAATAGAGCAAGAGGATTAGCACACCAACACCGCCGTTATTACCACCCAACAATTTTGCGGAAATAGCTATCAAGCACACCTGAAAGATAGAGCCACCCTTCTCGTGTTTCAATAAACGTCATGTCGGCCACCCATTTTTTATTGGGGGCATCAGCGGTGAAATCACGTTTGAGTAGATTGGAAGCGATGGAAAAACGATGCTGGCTGTTCGTTGTTCGTGCTTTGCGCCTTTTTCTTCTGGCATACAGGTTGTCTCTCGCATCAGCCGTGCAATGCGTTTTCTTCCGCAGTGAATCCCTTGCGCTTTCAGTGCGGTATGGATACGAGTACTGCCATAGTTGCCCCTATTCTTCTGATATGCATCTTCAATACGCTCCGTGAGCTGTTCGTCATCCCTTATTATTCCTCACACATCTTATGAGAAGAAGCCTTATATATATTTCCTTATTTTATATGAGAAACATTACATCGGCAATATTTTCGAGATAGTATGACATTTTTGTAATAGTTCTGCCTTTTTAGGCATAATTTACTGCTAGTAGCTATCGCGTTTGATAGTGCAACACGTGTACTGACGCTAGTACGATTTGAAAGTATTAAGAAGGATAGCCAGAAGAACAAACAACGTTGCTATGTGTCATCGTGACCACCACTGTGGCTCAAGCGACCTGCCCGATGTGCAGGCCTCGCCTCGTCTCACCGAATAGACCCAGCCTTTCGATGAAGGTGATGTCACTGCTTCAACTAAGTGAAATTGTCACAAGCAGTGTAGACAAGAAAGAAGTTAATATAGCACGTCATTGACGGAGGTTGGAATTGAGAGGTGGAGTGATCCCAAGTGACCGGTTCTTGCCCACTTGTCGTGCTCTTGTTAAACAGCTTGTAATACTCGTTGACGTAAGAGCTCAAAGCTCCCTCGACCGTACATACTACGCTTAATATACTTCAATTTATTGACTTGCCCTTCAACTTGTCCATTGCTGTAAGGAAGAGTTAATGCCGCTTTGATGGCCGAGTAATCTTTTTGAAGACCTTGAGCGAATGTCACTAAATCAGGAATTCCACATGCCAAACACTTCTCTATCCAGGGATCAAGTGCTTGAGCATCCCGCTTCCTCACGAGCTTGAAGTAGCTTTGGACCAAGTCATAGAGATCCTCGATCGTCGACTGCTTGCGAATGAAATCAAGCGTTCGTTGTTCCTGTTCATTCAACTCTGATACGTTGCGGATCAGCAACCAGACAAGATGACGAGGAGCCTCAAGGGCAATGGTTGCTGGGGTCTGTTCCGCCCCTTCGATAGCCTGAGACGCGCATTGCTGGGAGGGAGAATGAGTACCAGGTCCTTCCTCAGCCCAGAGACCTAACAGTTCCTTTTCTCGCAGAGCATGTTTCCGACCGGGTTTCTCACGGCGTGGCTCAAGCCAGTGACTCACGATTTTGTAGCCACCAGAAAACCCTTGCTCTTGAAGCTCTTTCCACAGTTGAGTGGCATTGCGACATCCTTGCCGCCATCGTTTTTCGAGATAGGGAACATACGGATCGAGGAGACTTTTTGTCCGCAGGACATTGGCTCGCTCTGGGAAAGCTCCGGCGTACACAAAATTGCGAACCGTGCTTCGACTCATCCGCAGTTGCGAAGCCTCGCTCAGGATGCTCATCCCTTGTTTGTACAACGCTATCACTTCTTCGTCGTGCGCTTGTCTCCGCAAACGTGCTACTTTGGCAGCAGCAATTTCCGTTTGGCTGCGTCTCCGTTTGTAACGAGAAGCTAGGGGAAGGTTCCCAGCCATTTGTTGCTCAACGAGATCTGCATGGACGCGTTTGAGCGCGCGTTCTGCTGCCTCTCGTAAATTCTTTAAGATATGTCTGCCGATCGGCCACCTGTTGTGCCTGCGGCGCTCCACAGCTTTCTCCGCGAGCGTATTCTGTGGATCGATCCCGGCTGATAATCTTCACTCCGGGATGTTCCCGTAACCATTTGGCAAACGTTTCTGCTGTGCGGTCTGCGAGCAAGTCGACAGGATGATGTTGTTCTAAATCGACCAAAATCGTTCCGTAGGTTCTCCTTCGTCGGAATGCAACGTCATCGACGCCAAGCACGGATGGTGTGGCTCTGGTTGGTAAGACAGCTTTTTTGGCGTCTCGTAAAAGCGTCTCTGCACTGGCACCCATCCCCAGTGGCTCTAAGAGGCGCTCTCCTGTTTGGCCACCCAAGGCGGAGGCGACTAATGTATGGAGCGTGAGCAAACGTGTGGTCCGCCGAGCGTAGAAAGGAACGACTTCTGGTAACCGCTCAACAAACGTTTGTTGCGCACACCAGCGATTCTGGCACCGAAAGCGGCGCACTCGTAAGATCAGTTGAACTGGCTGGCCACTGACCGGAAGATCCCGGGGAGAACGAACATAATAACTATGAACACGGTGCGAAGCCTGCTGGCAAGCTGGGCACACCGCTGTTGGGCTGCTAGCAGCAGCGGTTATACTCAGTTTTGCAAGAGCACTTACCACCTGATGAATTTCAAAACCTGGCAAGGAAAATGGGAGCATGGCGACAAGAAGGACCTTTTGAACTGATTGGATTCACTACCGAGAATATTTCTCTTCTCTTTTTTCTACGAATACGGGTTGCAAACCAGCACGACAAGTGGGCAAGAACCATAGAAAGAGACCAAAAAAAGAGGGTGGGCAAGATACACTGAACGTATGAAAAGACAACATACAGCGAGCTTTAAATCCCAAGTCATCCAAGAGTTACTAAAAGAAGAGAAAACGATTGCTCAGATTGCTGCGGAGTACGAGGTGCATCCGACACAACTGAGGCGATGGAAGAGTATCGTCGTAGATGGGTTGCCAAGCCTCTTTGAGGAAAAGGATTCGCTTTCCACGGTGCGAGCTGTTAACGGCAGTCTATAATTGCGTTAGGATAAAATTGACCACCCCCCGATATGGCGGTACGCTGTGGGGTATGAGTGTCATCATACCCACAGGAGACAGCCATGATCAGGAGCAGGACAGTGAATACGATACACGAATTAGCAGCACAAGGCAAATCGATTCAGCAGATTGCCATCACATTGGGAATTGCCAGAAATACCGTGCGCAAATATTTGCGACATCCGGAACTGGTAGCCATGCCTCATCCCCGGCCCAATCGCCGCTCCAAGCTCGATCCATTTAAAGAGCAGGTCAAGAAATGGATCAAGGAGGATCACTGTTACAATTGCGTTACGCCCGTAAAAGGGCATCATCTCAGCGGGGAACAATCCCCTGCTTCCCATGGGAATGGAAGCATGCTCAACGTCTCACTTGCCACCGAAAGGCTGACAAGGACCAGAGTATGACGCCTAGACAGGGAAATCGATGGTTCCAGCAAACCGGAGAGTTTCTCAGAGCAATCTCGACATGGTGAAGGCTACACTGCTTTAATCCTAAAACCTAGGTAGCGCCTGGTGGGAAGCGGTGATACCCACTATCTCCTGGATAGCTCCCTTCTCGCAGTAGGGAGATATACCCAGACAGGAGACGCAGCCCCAATAAGGGGAGAACGGTTTGAACGGGAAACCTACATCGAGAGTATCTGAATGATGTCTAAACGGGGATCATCCGAGTCTGAATGCGCAGGTGTCAATGAAGACGCAACGCTATGGCGGAAGCGCCTGAAAATCAGATTAGATGACGGAGCGTCCGTAGTAGTCGGCAGGAGAGCAACGACCTGTCCACGGAGTGCGGGAAAGCCGCATGCAGGGCCAAGGGGCGCAGAATTTTCGGTTGTAAGAATGAAAGAGGAGCACACAGTGCAAGAACCAAACGCACTCCTTACAACACTGAGCAAGATGGCTCTCAAACCAGAAGTCGTGTTCGACAAGCTTTTCCAGAAGCTGTACAACTACGAACTCTGGCTTCTGGCATACCAGCGTATCGCACCCAAGCCAGGAAATATGACACCGGGCACGGATGGAAAAACCATCGATGGCGCAGGACTGGCCCTCATTCACCGGGCAATCACCGAACTGAAAGCGTCACGATACAAACCCACACCGGTTCGCCGTGTTTACGTGCCGAAGCCAAACGGCAAACAACGCCCGCTTGGGATACCCAGTTTTCAGGATAAGCTCCTCGGCACTGTCCTAAAGCTCCTCCTGGAAGCCATCTACGAACCAACCTTCT
>WNGQ01011041.1_pt1 | contig 11363 bp, 8 predicted proteins | sample 5407661 | NCBI WGS metagenome assembly WNGQ01 (sample SAMN13153382, study PRJNA577476) | soil metagenome | isolation source: 60 cm soil or saprolite under Garry oak tree replicate 2 | place: USA:California | collected 2016-06-15
CTGGGCCTGATCCTGCTCATCGACTTTCTGTTCATATGGTTCTCGGCACTCCTGGGATTGGTGTTAAACAGTGTGGAGGCAATCCAACAGGCTTGGACGATCTGTACCCTCCCGTTGCTATTCGCCAGCAATGCGTTTGTGGCGACCAGCACCATGCCTGCCTGGCTGGGCGCCTTCGCGGAGCATCAACCGCTTTCGGTGTTCATCACCCCGGTGCGCAGGTTGGTGCTCAACCAGCCTGATGCCACGGCGATCTGGCAGGCGATCGCCTGGTGTGTGGGCCTGCTCGTGGTCTTCATCCCGCTAGCAGTCTGGGCCTATGGACGCCGCAATGCGCGATCAGAATGAGAGAAACGTCGCCTCACATTTTCTTGGAAGTGACAGGACGCAAAAGGGTGCCCATGTGATGACACACAACAACCTTGATCTCTCTCTAATTCTGGAGTACTCTTTATCCGGAGGGAGGCACTCAAAGGTTGCTTCTCAGCAGCGAACAGGATTACCAGCTCATTAAGCCAGCCAATCAGCAATTGAAACCGTGTAGAGAGTAAAGAGCAAGTCAGAAGAGCCGTCTTAGTGATACTCACTGCGAAGCATACTTTACTCTCCTAACAGGACCAGAGGGAGGTGTTACATGCCTGTAGAAGAACACATGCCAGGAATGGAGCGCATGAAAGACGAACAGTCGCTCCCGGAGCTGTCTTCACAGCTGGTCACGATACTTACAACGGAACATTACAATTTGCAAACGGGACGATCGATGACCGTGGCAGACGCCAATGGCCGCTGCACGCTCTTTATCGGGGCCGTCTCAGGCGCCTTGATTGCCATCGCTTTTACCGGGCAAGTCTCCCGCATGGGCACGGCCTTCTTCGTGTTTAGCCTGGTGCTGCTTCCCTCGCTCTTCTTGATGGGTCTGATCACCTTTGAGCGCGTGCTGCAATCGGGCATCGAAGACCTCACGTACGCCCACGGGATCACGCGCATCCGGCGCCTCTACCTGGAATCTGCTCCCCAACTGCAACCGTACTTCCTCCTTGCAGCTGATGATAAGAGCAGACGGCCCATGCTCAAAGTGGGGATCCACCCATCGTGGTGGCAGGTCTTCCTCACGACGGCGGGGATGATCGCCGCCATCAACAGTGTGTTGGTGGGGGTCTTTGTGGGCCTGCTGCTGTCTGCCCTGTTCACCTTCCCCTTGCTGGCCTGTACGAGCGCTGGAGTCCTCACCTTCCTGGTGAGCTTTGGCATCCATCAACGCTATCAATGGGGGCAATGGAGCCGCCTGGAGCAGGACCTGGCGGCCCTCATTGAAGCCAGGAGAACGTAGTAGAACGAGCTGAGCCGTGACGCAGAGGACTGATACGTGCCCTTGTTTTCACACCACTAGCATTGGTAGTCTCAGTTGGCCAATGGGAATGAAGAGAACAAAAAGGAAGGAGGTGAACACCAGGCAAGCATCCCAGGGCGGTGCTCGGTGGATGGAGAGCGCCGGGCATCAGGCAGTGTTGTTTGAGTAGTGTTTCGAGAAGTGCTGGTTGAACGCACTTCCCAGTATCAAGCAAGGGAGAACCAATCATGTCGATGATATGGCGAGACCCATCCGGCACATTCCTAAAGCTGAGGGCGCCCAACCCAAGCAGATCCCCGTCAAGGTGAAGGAAGTGTCGGGCACACGCTAAGGAAGGCGTGGCGGAGGACACTGGTCGCCTCCGCACGTTCGCGACTTCTAACGCCAGGCCGAAGCCTTCGATCGGGTCCCTTTCGATCGACGGCGGCCGTTGCCATCGACAGAGGGAGATGCCCCTCCTTGCGAAGAAGGAGCTTTACTTATGATCACGGGCTATACAAGACCGCTCTATCTCCTCCCGTTCGACCACCGGGCGTCCTACATCTCGGGACTCTTTGGCTGGAATGAACCGCTGAATGTGGAGCAGACGGTCACCGTTGCCAACAGCAAGCACGTCATCTATGCAGGCTTCCAGCAGGCTATTGCGGACCACGTGCCGCAGGATCACGTTGGTCTTCTGGTTGACGAGGAATTTGGTTCTGCCATCCTGCGTGATGCGGTGAGCAAGGACTATATTACGGCGATGTCCGTCGAGAAGAGCGGCCAGGAGGAGTTCGAGTTCGCCTATGGGGAGGACTTTGCGCAGCATATTGAGGCCTTTCATCCCACCTTCGCCAAAGTGCTCGTGCGCTATAATCCTGAAGGAGATGCGGCTCTCAACCAGCGCCAGGCCAGTCGCCTCAGACGCTTATCGGACTATCTGCACCAGACACAAAGGCTGTTCATGTTTGAACTGCTCGTCCCACCTGAGTCGATGCAACTGGAACAGGTTGAGGGGGACAAGAACGCCTATGACCTGCAGCTACGCCCACGCTTGATGATGCAGGCCATCCAGGCGCTGCAGGACGCCGGGGTAGAGCCGGATGTCTGGAAGATCGAAGGGCTTGATCGCCAGGAAGATGCTGTCAAGGTGGTGGAGGTGGCTCGGCGTGATGGACGGGACACCATGGGTCTCATTGTGCTGGGACGCGGTGCAGCGAGAGACCGGGTCGAGCATTGGCTCAAGACAGCGGCGAGCGTTCCCGGGTTCATTGGGTTTGCCGTCGGACGAACGAGTTTCTGGCAGCCCCTGGTCGATATTGAGGCCAAACGTATCTCTCAAGAGGAGGCAGCCACACGCATTGCGCACAATTTTGAAGCATGGATCCATATCTTTGAGGAAGCCCGAGGCACATAAGCGCCTGCGCTGAAAAAAGGAGAACATTAGGATGGCACAAGCCACAAACTATGATTCGATTGTGATCGGTAGCAGTCGGGGCGGCAGACTCCTCCCAATCGCATTAGCGAAGGCAGGCCGGAAAGTGGCGCTCATTGAGCGCGGCCACGTAGGCGGTACCTGTATCAACGTGGGCTGTACCCCCACCAAAACGATGGTCGCCAGCGCACGTCTCGCCTATCTGGCAAGGCGTGGCGCTGACTACGGCGTCCACACTGGCCCCATTTCGGTCGATCTGCAGGCCATACGCCAACGCAAACAAGGCATCATCGAGGGCGCTCGCAGCGCCCTCGAGAGCCATATCAAAGCGACGCAAGGGCTGGATCTGCTCAGGGGCCGCGCCCATTTTATCGCCCCAAAAACGCTTGAGGTCTATGTCAAGGGTGGCGAGATGCGAGAGATCACCGCGCCACTGATTTTTATCGATACCGGCGACCGACCAGAGCAACTCGCGATCAAAGGCGTCGAGAGCGTCTCCGTGCTCAACTCAACCACGATCATGGAGCTGGACACGCTCCCCGAACACCTGTTCATCATCGGCGGCGGCTACATCGCGCTGGAGTTCGGACAGATGTTTCGTCGCTTTGGTAGCCAGGTCACGCTCATTCAGCACAGTCCACGCTTGCTGATGAGCGAGGATGAAGACGTGAGTGACGCAATAGCGAAGATTTTTCGCGAGGATGGGATCACGGTCCTGACCGCAACGACGCCGCAACAGGTTGAGCAGCAAAGCTCCGGGCGCATTCAGTTGAGCGTGCGCACGCCTCAGGGTGAACAGCAGTTAACTGGCTCGCATCTGCTGGCGGCAGTCGGTCGCGTCCCCAACACCGAAGATCTCATACCCGAAGCCGCTGGCATACAACTGGACCAGGAGGGGTACATCCAGGTCAATGGACAACTGGAAACGAACGTTCCTGGCATCTACGCACTGGGTGATGTGAAAGGGAGACCGGCTTTCACTCACGTTGCTTACGATGACTTCCGCATTTTGCGCACCAACCTGCTTGAGCATGGCAACGCCAGCACTCAGGATCGCATCGTCCCCTATACCGTCTTCATCGATCCCCAGCTTGGGCGGGTTGGCATGAGCGAAAACGAGGCCAGAAAACAGGGGCGCAACATCCGTGTGGCGAAATTGCCCATGAATGCCGTGGCCCGTGCCCTGGAAATCGGCGAGACGCGCGGCTTCATGAAGGCCATCGTCGATGCCCAGACCCAACACATCTTGGGCTGCGCCATGCTGTGCGCTGAGGGTGGCGAGATTATGACCATCATCCAGGTGGCGATGATGGGCAAGCTGCCCTACACCGCCTTAAAAGAAGGCATCTTCACCCATCCAACCCTGGCTGAAGGGCTCAATGATCTGTTTATGACGCTCGATTCTTAAAGGAGCGATGATGACTGAAGAGCAGAGCAGACCTGATCCACATCAAGGACAACCTATTCTGGTTGCTGGAGAGCAACTTGAGGGAGATCCTCTCGAGCAGACACATGTTGCCATGATCCTGCTGCACGGGCGTGGGATTGACCGCGTGTTTGCCGAGGTCATGCCCGCCGACAAGGCCAACTACGTGAAACAGCTTCAGGGCGAGGGGTTGTTCACCGCGATGGTGGGCGACGGTGTCAATGACGCACCGGCGCTGGCCCAGGCAGACCTGGGCATCGCCATCGGCGCTGGCACGGGCGTGGCGATTGAGACGGCAGAGGTGGTGTTGATGCGCAGCGACCCGCTGAATGTAGTGGCCGCCATCCGGCTCTCAAAGGCCACCGTCACCAAGATGAAGCAGAACCTGTTCTGGGCGGCCATCTACAACCTGATCGCTATCCCCGTCGCGGCCGGGGTGCTCTCTCCCTTTGGCATCCTGCTCGCTCCGGAAGTAGGTGCCCTGGCCATGAGCGCCAGTTCCCTGACGGTGGCGACCAATGCGGTGCTGCTCAAGAGCGTGGAAAAGAAGCTGAGGGAGTGAACAGGAGGAGAGGGAAGTTTGGAAATCGACGTTGAACACGTGGCTAAGCTTGCGAACCTGCCGCTGGATGAAAAGCGCCTGGAAATACTCGGGAAACAACTTACCGAAACACTTTTGTACATCGATAGGCTGAATGAAATACCTACGGAAAAAGTTGAACCTACGAGCCAGGTAACCGGTCTTACCAATATTACGCGAGATGATACCGTATCAGCTCCACTTTCCCAGGAGGCTGCTGTGGGGAACGCGCCTGAAACGCACAACGGATATATCGTGGTAGACGCAATTCTTGAGGAATAACAATGGAACTTTATGAACTTACCGTCGCGGAAGCCAGCAAGGGTCTCCAAGAAAAGAGGTTCTCCTCAAGCGAACTGACAAGCGCATGTCTTGAGAGAATCAAAGCAGTTGAGCCAGAGCTTCACGCATTTGTTACCCTAACCGAGGAACAGGCTTTGGAACAGGCCCGAAAAGCCGACTTCCTGTTAGGCAGCGGCGAGGTTCGGCCTTTACTAGGGATCCCCATTTCGATCAAAGACAACTTCTGCACAAGCGGGATAAGAACTACTGCCTCTAGCAACGTCTTAAGAAATTTTGTGCCCCCGTACGATGCCACTGTTGTCCGCCTGATCACTGAAGCGGGAGCAGTCAGCCTGGGGAAGACCAATATGGATGCATTTGCGCATGGGTCCTCAACCGAGACATCCGATTTTGGTGCCAGCCGCAACCCCTGGAACATCGAGAGATTACCGGGAGGCTCATCCGGTGGAGCGGCGGTAAGTGTGGCAGCCGATGAGGCCATATCCGCCGTCGGTTCTGAAACCGCCGGATCAATTCGACAACCCGCCGGATGGTGCGGTGTCGTGGGGTTGAAACCAACATATGGAAGAGTGAGCCGCTATGGTCTCATCGCCATGGCCTCATCCCTGGATAGTCCTGGCCCGATCACGAAATCAGTCGAAGACGCCGCGCTCATGCTGGAGGTTTTGGCCGGGCATGACCCGATGGATGCTACATCATCGCCTCTTCCAACAAAGCCATACCGGGAACTTCTCAAAGAAAAACGTGAGAACGTAACCATCGGCATTTCGGACGACTACTTCGAAGGGGTCGACCCAGAGATTGTCACTGCAGTTCAAAAGGCGTTGCGTGAATTCGAGCGCCTTGGGCACAGAGTCAAGAGAATCAAGCTGTTTGACCCGCAATACGCCATTGCCGTTTACACGATTATACAGCGTTCCGAGGTCTCTTCGAATTTAGCGCGTTACGATGGGATTCGCTATGGATTCGGACGCGACGCATTCGGCGAAGAGGCGCAGAGAAGAATTATGCTTGGAACGTATAGTTTATCGGCAGGCTACTATGATGCTTACTACGCAAAAGCTGAGAAAGTAAGAACGCTCATCGTCGAGGATTTCGCAAGAGCATTCGAGGAAGTTGACGTGGTCATCGGACCAACAAGCCCTTCCACGGCATTGCCTGTTGGATCGAGTAAAAACCATCCGATGTTCGGCGAGGTTTCCGATGCGCTGCTGGAACCTTCGAGCATCGCTGGGCTGCCAGGTATCAGTATCTGCTGTGGTTTTTCTAAAGAGCTTCTACCTATAAGTATGCAGGTCATTGGGCCTCACTTTATGGAAGACCTCATCCTGAATGTTGCCAATCAATATGAACAAGTTACCGAGTGGAGTAGCAGGAAGCCAAATCTATGAGTAACGATACACTAACGGCAACGTATGAACCCGTAATTGGTCTGGAAGTTCACGTGGAACTGAGCACCGCGTCCAAAATGTTCTGCCGGTGCAGCAGCGATTACTTTGGCCAGGAGCCAAACACACATACCTGCCCCATTTGCTTAGGGCTTCCCGGGGCACTGCCAGTGCCAAATGCGAAGGCCATCGAGGGTTGTATTTTGATCGGCCTCGCCCTCAATTGCGAAATAGCCGCGTTCTCGCAGTTCGATAGAAAGCACTACTTTTATCCCGATTTGCCAAAGGGCTATCAAATCAGCCAATACCAGCATCCCTTTGCCCAAAGGGGCTCTATCATGCTCAGTAACGACAAGAAGATTCGCATCCGCAGGGTACACATGGAGGAGGATACCGGAAAGCTGCTGCATCAAGACCTCGATTCTCGGGCTATCAGTCTCATAGATTTCAACCGCTCAGGTGTTCCGCTTGTTGAAATTGTCACCGAACCAGATTTTGAGAACGCGGATCGGGTCAAAGAATATCTACAAAAACTTCAACAGATTATCCGCAGCCTGAACGTGGCTACAGCTAACCCGGACAAAGGTGAAATGCGGTTCGAGCCAAACATTTCTCTACGCAGAGCAGGTGAGACGAATCTTCCGCATTACAAAGTAGAGGTCAAAAATATTAACTCATTTTCATTCGTGGAGAGGGCCATCAACTACGAACTGAAAAGACAAAGCAGTATTCTGGGACGAGGAGAGACACCTGTCCAGGAGACAAGGGGTTGGGACGAAAAAAGACATATTACCCTCGGACAACGCTCAAAAGAGGAAGCCATGGACTACAGGTACTTTCCTGAACCCGATATTCCACCTTTCCGCTGGCAACCGGGTGAGATCGATGAATTGCGGAGGGCGCTGCCAGAATTGCCCGATGAGAAAAAAGCGCGTTTTATTCAAAGCTACCACATCACTGCGTACGATGCGGAACGACTGACTCGTGAAAGACGCCTCGCCGACTTCTTTGAGGGGGCCGTAAAAGTTGGCCAGGAGCATGGCATAGATCCGAAAACCATCGCCAACGTTGTGATGAATAAAAAGATAGACATTGATACGACGGTTCCCGCCGAGTTGATCAAGGACATCGTAGCTTCCCGGAGCATCGATGGCATCGACGAGACTGAGCTACAGTCGATCATTCAAGAAGTCATCGCGAGCAATCCGAAAGCGGTCGAAGATTATAACAAGGGAAAAACGAACGCGGTGATGTTCCTGGTCGGAGCGAGTATGAGAAAGCTCAGGGGCAGAGCTTCGGCTAAGCATGTGAAAGAGCTGATTGTAGCGTATCTCGATGCGATGTAACAGCTCTTCGATTTTACCAAATGACCGCCGAAGGGGAAAAAGAGGTATAATACTCTCTCGTATGAACTGTGCGACGAAAGGATACAAAGAGATGGCAATTGACCTGACTGTCATGAGAAAGCGACTTGAAGAGAAGCAGGCTGAACTTCAGCAGCATATTGCTACATTGACTGGAAGTCCCGCGCCCCCCGAAGATGCAATCCAGGCCAGCGACGGCGTTGTAGAGCCGGAAGAAGAGGCGGTGGATCTCCAGGAAACAGACGTGGATCAAGCTATTCTGGACAATGAGAAAGCGTTGCTCGCCGAAGTACAACAGGCACTGGCACGCATCGATAATGGGACATATGGTATCTGTACCAATTGCGGGCAGCCAATCCCAGAAAAACGGCTGGAAGCTATTCCCTGGGCCTCCTTGTGCGTGACCTGCGAGCCGGAGCCGGGGTCTGAGGGATGAGAACACGGTCTACTCAACAGCTACCGGATGGGACACAATACAAAACAGATTTTTCCATCCTTGTGCAAAGACGTGGAGCGCAGAGGGTCTGATGATCCCCGTTGCTTGATGGGTGACCTTGAGCGGCATTGTCAATGTAGCTCTCGTTGAAGCGTGAAGATTCCTGAATGTACCATGAAAGTGGGGTGTACGCCCAGAATTTCTCGAAAGAAAGGCTTTAGTGGGAAAACTCATCAAGAGAATTTTTCACGTTGACAATGCCTTTGTCACGGTGCGATCAATTGACCATCCGGATCTATATTCAATTGCGGTGCTTTGACATGCTTGAAGATGCACCGATAGCGCGGAGCGTGGAACAACCTGGCGGCCAGCACATCGTTTATGCCCACCAGGCTCAGCGATCGAAAGAGGAAGACAGCAAGCAGCGCCCCGATGGGAGAAGCAAGATAATTCATCCACTGGTCGCGCCAGAACCAGGAGACCAGTGCGGGGCCAAAGCTGCGGGCTGGATTCAGGCTGGAGCCAGAGATGGGCGCAGCTTGCCAGTAGATGAGCGCCACCAAGAATGCTTCTGCATGCCTCTCTCCCTAGCATTACAATCCTTGTCCTTGGGTTACTGGTGGCCGTAATGGCCCTTGCCATCATGGCTCTTCAACTGCGCATTCCGTGTTCTATCTGACCTTCGGTGTCATTCTCGCTATCCTCGTTGTCCAGGGACTGAGTCTCCCAACCGGGGGAGATCAATGATGAGGCTGGCAAATCTCAAGCCCAAACGCCTATAATCTGCCCAGTATCACCTCAAGGGTGTAGTTCTCTAACTTCTTGAGCTCCAGCGGTGAGATTTTCTCGCGGTATACTTCATCAGGTAGAGATGGCGCCGGTTGATCTACAACAATAGACAGGGTATCAGCCAGCGTCTCTGACTGCAGCGTCTTTTTATGGCGACGAAGTATCGAGGCCAGGTCTTCACCTGTGTACAGCGAAAGCTGGATGTGGTCTTCGATATTGAATCCAGCCCTCTTACGCATGGCCTGCACATAGTGGGTCAGGTCGCGTACCAGGGCTTCCTCGCGCAATTCAGGTGTAATCGTCGTTTCCAGGGCGACGACATAGCCGCGATCCTCAGCAGCCACGAAGCCAGGACGAGCGGTTGCTACCACCTCTATTTCGTCGGGTGTAAGCTCGATTTGGTGACCATCGATAGCGAAATTTAGCTTGCCCGTCTCGTGCAGCGCCCTCGCTGCTTCTTGTGCTCCATAAGCATCCATGGCTTTGAACGCCGCCAGGATTTTCTGCACCAATGGGCCATATTTGGGGCCGAGCACCTTCACTTGTGGCTTCAGCGTGTAGGCCAGCATATTACTGTCATCACTCATGAGGTGCAGTTGCTTTATATTCAACTCTTCAAGTACCTGCCAGGAGAGACGAAGCAGGGCCTCTTCCTCATCTTGATCCGCAACACGCACAAACATTGCGCCGAGTGGCTGACGTACTTTGATCTGCGCCTTCTCGCGGGCTGCACGACCAAGACCAACAATGCGCATCACAAGATGCGTCTCGTTGGTCAACTTTTCGTCGAGCAGTTCCTCATTCACCTTTGGCCAATCGCCCAGGTGAACGCTGAAAGCCGCTTCCCCGTTGACGCTGCGCACCAGGTTCTGATACATCTCTTCCATCGTAAATGGCCTGAAGGGGGCGAGCAGCATGACTAAGGTGGTCAAGCATTCATACAATGTAAGATATGCTGCCACTTTGTCGTTGTCCATACCGGTCTTCCAGAAACGTTCGCGGCTGCGGCGCAGGTACCAGTTTGATACGTCCTCCAAGAATTCCTGGAGTGCTGCTGCTGGCTTCGAGGTATCGTATCGCTCCAGACCGTTGGTAACTTCCCTGATTGTTTGCTGCAACTCGGAGAGAATCCAGCGATCCAGCTCGCTACGCCTTGATACGGGCAACCTGCGTTGCGTGGGATCGAATGCATCGATGTTCGCATAGGTCACAAAGAAACCGTATACGTTCCAGAGCTTGTCCAGTGCCCTGCGCGCCAGCATCCATTTTTCGCTTAATCGTACGGGAAGGCCCGTCTCCACAGACCTCTCAATATCCTCGTCCGTAGCGATGCGGGGGAAGTTGAGGTTCTGCTCGGGGACGTGGGTGGCGAAGAGCCAGCGCATCGTATCCGAACCGACCCGTTCAGCCGCCTCGTCAAAGATGACAAGGTTGCCCTTTGACTTGTGCATCGGCGTGCCATCTTCACCCAGAAGTGTGCCGTAGCCAAAGAGCGTTTTAAATGGGGTCGTCCCCTCTAAGACCGTGCTCATCACCAGCAGTGAGTAGAACCAGTTTTTAAACTGGCCTGGGAACGACTCGGTTACGAAGTCGGCGGGGAACCACTGTTCCCAGTATTTACGATCTGTGCGATAGTGAAGCGTCGAAAACGGGACAATGCCTGCATCCAGCCACGGGTTGCCGACGTCTTTGATGCGTGCAACCTCGTTGCCGCACTGTCGACACCTGATTTTTACCGCGTCCACCCAGGGGCGGTGAGGCGAGTGGCCCTCGAACTCCTCCCAACCTTCTACGGCTCGTTCCTTCAACTCCTGCCTGCTACCGATGACCTCGAATGTGCCGCACTGGGGACATTCGTAGATGGGCAAGGCCAGTCCCCAGTAGCGTTTTTTGGAGATCATCCAATCATCCATATTGCGCAACCAATCCAGTTCGCGCTCCAGGCCAAAGGCTGGAATCCAGGTGGCTTCGCGTACAACATCCATGATTTCATAGCGCAACTGATCCATAGAGATATACCACTCATCGACCAGGCGGAAGATCAGTTCGGTCTTACAACGCCAGCAGATCGGATAGCGGTGCTTGTAGGTCTGCGGGCGGTAGAGCAGCCCTTTTTGGGCGAGGTTCTCTGCAATTTGTTGCCCTACGTCAGCGGCCGTTTGCCCGGTTAGCCAATCGAAGCCTTCCAGGTAGACACCAAATTCGTCTACAGGTGCAATGACCGGCAGATTAAATTCCTTCGAGAGGGCGAAGTCTTCGCGACCGCTGCCAGGAGCGATATGCACGATGCCCGTACCCTCAGTGGCGCTCAC
>WNGQ01006448.1_pt1 | contig 11360 bp, 15 predicted proteins | sample 5407661 | NCBI WGS metagenome assembly WNGQ01 (sample SAMN13153382, study PRJNA577476) | soil metagenome | isolation source: 60 cm soil or saprolite under Garry oak tree replicate 2 | place: USA:California | collected 2016-06-15
AATTCGCAGACTGGATCTGTATTCGCAGCATTTTCCGTCAGCAATGCGGCCTGACAACGGCAACCTCCGAAATCGATTTCTTTTTGGGGACAAGTCCGACACGGCTCCGGCATCCATTCCGTTCCTCGAAAACGGTTGAAGCTTTCTGAATCCTGCCAAATCCAATCGAGATCGCGTGTTCGGACATTTTCGAGACGCAAATCGGGAATGGCTGACGACGCAGTCGGGCAGGGGAGCACGTTGCCGGTTGGATTGATGGTGAGATAACGCTGCCCCCAGCCGTTGAGACACGGTTTTGGACGCGTCTCATAATAATCCGGCAGCACATAAAAGATGTCGATCTTGCCGGCGAGCCGCGCCTTGGCTGCGGTCGCGATGTCACGTGCGCGATCCACTTGTTCGCGAGTGGGGAGTAACGCTGCACGATTGCGAAACGCCCAACCGTAGAACTGCACATTCGCCAGCTCGACTCTCTCGGCGCCGAGCGTTTCCGTCAGGTCAATTATTTGCGGGAGTCGATCGATGTTCCGCCTGTGAATCACGAAATTGAGGCTCAGCGGAATTCCGGCAGCGCGAATTTTCGCAGCGACGCCGAGCTTACGCTCATGCGCACGCGCGCCGGCAATTTCGTCGGCCAGGCTCGATTCATCCGACTGAAAACTTAGTTGGATCGAATCTAATCCAGCATCGCGCAACGCACGCACGCGATCGTCATCCAAACCGATGCCGCTGGTGATGAGGTTCGTGTAAAGCTTTGCCTCACGCGCCGCGCGAATCAGTTCGGCGAGATCGCGCCGGGCAAGCGGTTCGCCTCCGGAAAAACCGATTTGCAGAACGCCAAGCGCGGCGGCTTCACGAATGACCCGTTTCCATTCTTCCGTCGTGAGCTCGCCGTTGTTTGCTGTAGTGTGCGCTGTCCTCAATGCAATGGGCGGGGCTTGTTGTCCGCTGGGGACAGCGGACTCTACAGTCACAGGGTTTGAGCAATACGGGCAATGCAGCGGACATCGGTACGTGATCTCCGCGAGCAATGCGTATGGACGCGGCACTGTCATTTGAATTCGATCAATGTGCGTTGCTGCAAATCCAAGAGCGCATCGCGTACATCCGCGGTGATCGCTTTAGCGTCCGCCTCGTATTCTTTGGCCAATTCGCAAACAATCTCGCCCAGTGTTCGTCCGTCGCAGCGGGATAGAATTTCGTGCGCGGTTTCGTTTAGTTCCACAATACCTTCGGGGTAAAGCAGCACGCTTTTACCCGTGGTAGAATCGATTTGTAACCGAACGCCTTTCGCGAGGCTCGGCCGAGCCAAATCGGAAATTGTTGTGGCGCGCATTTAAGCGGGAGCGGCGATCTCCAAGCCGCCGTAGGCGTGATGAATTGCGTCGAGCAGGGACCAAAGCACATCGCATTTGAATTCGAGAGCGCGCACGGCTTGCCGCTGAAGCTCCGGTGTGTTGCAATATTCCAAGGTAATTGCCAGCGCATCGTCAGAATCGCGCCGCGCCTGCGTGACTCGGCGGCGAAAATAGTCAAGTCCGCAAGGGTCAATCCACCGATAAAACTTTTCGAAGGCTGCAAGCCGGGCGGTCATCAGATCCGGCGCAAAAAGCTCGGTCAGCGATGACGCGATTGCGATCGGCCACGGCTGACTGCGCGCGAAATTCACGTATGCATCCACGGCAAACCGCACTCCGGGCAACAGATGGCGATTATCCAGTAGCTCGTCACGCGATAGCTCGCATGCTTCACCAAGTCGCAGCCATGCTTCAATGCCGCCTTCGTTTGCTGTGTGCGCTGTCCCCAGCGCATTCGACGCCGCGGATTCTCCGCTGTGGACATCCGCCTCCGCCAAGGCTACGGCGGACGAGTCGGACTCTACAGCGCCGGATGAAACTCCATCGTGGTCGAGAATCCGATGAATCCAAGCCCGTCGCACTTCGCGCACTGGGCAGTTGGCGAGGATCGCGGCGTCTTTAATCGGAATGTTTCGCTGATAATAGAACCGATTCGCGACCCAGCCGCGCAGCGCTTCCGGCGACAGCCGGCCTTCGTTCATCGCCACGTGGAACGGATGTTTATCGTGATAACCGCGCACGCCGATCGCCCGCAATTTTTCGACAAAGGTTTCGCGGTTCCAAAACTCAGCGGTCATAAGACGATCTCTAGTCCATCGCGCGCGACCTCGATGCTAGCCTGCTCGAGTTCTGCGCGTTCCGGAGAGCCAGGCATCAGGATCGGGTTTGTGTTGTTAATGTGCGTGTAAATCTTCCGGCGAGCGGGCGATTGGCGCAAGAAATCAAGACTGCCATCGCAGATCGGCAGATGATTCATCTTGCGAGCGCTGCGGGCTCTCGGCCGCACGGCTGCAAGTTCATCGTCACTCCAGAATGTGCCGTCGAATAAAATCACCTCGGAGTCGGCAGACGCTTGGGACAATTCGCGGGTAAGCTCGCTAACCGCTGGTGCGACTAACGTCAAACGGCCCGACGCTTCGTCCAAAAACTGAAACGCGACGCTGTGTGGCAATTCAATCGCGCGAAAAGCGATACCACTGTTCAAACGTTGAAAATCCGAACTGACATTCCGCCATTCGATTCCGCAGAACCGCGCGAGAGCGCGGTCAAGCCACGCGAGCGCAGCTCGGGTTTCGTCCGCAGCGTAAACGACGAGCGGCTTCTCCTGTTGGCGCAGGAGCAACAGGCCCAGCGCATGATCCATATCTGCATTGGTCAAAAGAACACCTGCGATCGGAGTGTTGCGCGATGCATTGCGGCGCGGCTGCAATCGCGCGGTACTTTCGATTTGCCGGGACAGATCAGGCGAGGCGTTTATTAACCACCAGTTCTGAAATTCTTCCGAGTCGGCGCTGATCGCGATGCTTGATTGCGTCTGCGGGTCAATTTTTCCCGCGCGCGCTGCGACGCAGTTTACACAGGCGCAGTTCCATTGCGGCAGGCCGCCGCCGGCCGCGCTGCCGAGGATATGGATCCGAATCAACCGGAGTTCCGCAGTGCTTTAATACCGTTCGATCAGACCGCGCCCGCGTAACACGTGCACTCGAAAAAGATCGGCACGGTCTTGAGCGTCGGTTTGATCCAGCGCTTTTTGTTTCGCCTCATAAATCCCACGGGTCTCATAGGTCTATGGCCCATTCGGGTCAAATTTATTTTTTGATAAAGCTGATGTCGCCGCTGCGTTCCACGCGTGCGAGTCGAATATTGGAAAGGTCGTCGGTGTTTGCGCTAAGACGCATGTCCTCGTCCAGATCATGCATTGAGACGTGGTTGCGCCACATCATCGAGACATCGCACTGTCCATCGCGCACGATGACATCAGGCCTGCCTTTGACCAAGATCCCAAACCGATGGGAATAGAATGTGAGAAAAGCGAAGAGGCGATGGAGAACGACCAAAACCACGCCGCCGCCGAGCGTCGCGAAAAAAGCTGCTGAGCCGTTAATGGCGCGCGAAAGTACTGCGGCAAGAATCACAAGCAGGACGGCGTCGAACGGAGTTTTCCGCGAGAGTGAGCGTTTGTGTCCAAGCCGAACTGCGACCAGCGTGACAAGAAAAACAATGATCCCACGCAGCGAAATTTGCACGAATGTCAAATTCCTCGGTTCCACACCGAGGCCCAGCAAGGTTTCAAAAGAATTCCAAAATGCGTTCATAGGTAAGATTTTATCGCCCGAAAAGGCCTTGTCGCGCGGATATACCGACTCAGCACGGCTTGCGCGAGAAACCTTCGCGTGGCATAAGACGACCCTCACCCGGTTTTCAAACTGATCCAGCACACGACGTTTATGCCAACAGCGCCACCTCCATCTCGCGATGTCGCACTGGAAACGCGTTTTTTTTGGGAGCGTTTCAAAAATCCAATTATCGCGGGCGCGATCGTTGTCCTGCTCGCAGCTACTGCGTTCACCGGTTATCGGTTTTATTCCGATCGCCGCGCGGCCGCTGCATCAGCCGCGTTGGCGAGCGCGAATACCGCGCAAGAGTACGAACAGGTAATCGCTCGTTACCCCAATACGCCTGCCGGCGCCGATTCGTACATTTTGCTCGCTGAAGCGCAGCGGAAGGAAAGGAAATTCACTGAGGCAAACAAAACGCTCGAAACTTTCATAGCAAAGTACCCCAAGCATGAGCTTGTGAGCACGGCGAAGATGGCAATGGCGGCTAATCTGGATTCGATGGGCAAAACGGATGAAGCGTTGGCGATGTATCAACAGATCGCGTCGGCTTACCCCAACAGTTACACTGCGCCGCTCGCCATGCTTTCGCAGGTGTACATTCTGAAAGCGAAAAATCGGAACGACGACGCGCGGCGCATCTGCGAGACCATCCTCACCCAATACCGAACGAGCTTTTGGGCGGGCGAGGCGATGCAGCAACTGCGCTTGCTGAAGCCGATTACCACATCGACGCCGCCACCCAAAGCAGTGCCAACGGTCCCGCCAATGTTGTCGATTCCTGCCGCGCCAGCGCCGCAAGCTCCGCCCGCGCCGAACCAGCCGCAGAGCGTGCCGTCGCCAACGAAACCCTAGACGAAGGATGTATGCTGTAGCCACCGGCCTGTGGCCGGTCTTTGGCTGCGCTGCTGTTTACGCCAGGCGAGACGGCCCGCAGGGCCGTGGCTACAGGCGCTTACGCTACTGATTCGCCTAACGTTTGGAGAACTGGAAACGCTTCCGCGCGCCGGGTTGCCCGGATTTTTTTCGCTCTTTCATGCGCGGATCGCGACGCAGCAAGCCCTCGGACTTGAGTGGGCCTCGCAAATTTGCGTCGACTTGAAGAAGCGCTCGCGCGATCGCGAGTTGCGCCGCGCCGGCCTGACCCATAATACCGCCGCCACGGGCGTGAATAAACAAGTCGTAAGTGTTAACAGCCTTCGCATTCTGCAGAGGTTGCAACACCACATTCTGCAACGGCACAGTCGGGAAATAATCTTCGAAGGTCCGGCCGTTGATATCGATTTTTCCGCTGCCCGGCATCATGCGAACCCGTGCGACTGATGTTTTGCGGCGACCTGTAGCGGTGAATTCGTCGGCTTGTGGCATAGATTTGGACCTCTAAAGTCTGGCAGCTTCGGGCTGTTGCGCGACGTGCGGATGCGAATCACCGCGATACACTTTCAGCTTCCGATAAACATGCCGACCCAGCCGATTGTGCGGAATCATTCCGCGAACGGCGCGTTCGATCAGCAATTCAGGATGGCGAGCGCGGCGTGCCCGGACACTCTCAGATTTATGTCCGCCGACGTAACCGGAAAAGCTCGTATAACTTTTCTGTTCTTCCTTCTTTCCGGTGAGTCGGACTTTTTCCGCGTTGATGACAATAACAAAGTCTCCGGTGTCGACGTGTGGTGTGAAAACGGTTTTTTCTTTCCCACGCAGCAAGTTGGCGGCCTTCACCGCGACGCGGCCGAGCACCTGGTCCTGGGCGTCAATGACCCACCACTTGCGCGGCACTTCGATGGCTTTGGCGGAAAACGTTTTCATCTCAGAAAAAGAGCACGAAAAGTATGGGCGGGACAAGGGGATGTCAACCTAAGCGATGAACTGATTAAGTAGACAGTTCCTTGTCCGACTTAGTAAGGTGGCAAAACAGCGCTTGGCGGCTGACACGGCCGCCCTACAATTGTGAGGCGTTTCTGTGAAACGCCGATTTTACAATGGCAACTTCACAAAATCCAAAGACTGCGATCTCGCCGCGCCGCGACGAAGATTTTCCGGAGTGGTATCAGCAGGTGATTCGCGCCGCTGAATTGGCCGAGCCTTCGGACGTGCGCGGTTGCATGGTCATTCGTCCGTGGGGCTACGGGATCTGGGAAAACATGCAGCGCCAGCTCGACGCGCTGATTCGCGCCACCGGTCATCGCAACGCCTATTTTCCTTTATTCATTCCGTTGAGTTATTTCGCCAAGGAAGCTGAGCACGTCGAAGGTTTTGCCAAAGAGTGTGCCGTGGTTACGCATTACCGGCTCAAGATGGATGAGGAAGCCGGGTTGGTGCCCGATCCCGAATCGAAATTGACCGAACCGCTGATCGTTCGGCCGACGAGCGAGACCATCATCGGCGCGAGCTACGCGAAATGGGTGCAATCGTATCGTGATTTGCCGATCCTGATCAACCAGTGGTGCAACATCGTGCGCTGGGAAATGCGGACGCGATTGTTCCTGCGCACAACGGAATTTCTGTGGCAGGAAGGCCACACCGTCCACGAAACGGAAGCAGAAGCGCGAGAAGAAACCAAGCGGATGCTCGGCGTGTACGAAACCTTTGTGCGCGAACGTTGCGCGATTCCCGTATTCGCGGGTCTGAAATCGGATAGCGAAAAGTTCCCTGGCGCGGTAGAAACTATGGCACTCGAAGCGATGGTGCAGGACCGCAAGGCAATACAGGCCGGCACATCGCATTTTCTCGGGCAGAATTTTGCCCGTGCAAGCGGAATTCAGTTCCAAACGCGTGAGGGCAAACAGGAATTTGGCTGGACCACCAGCTGGGGCATGACGACGCGTATGGTCGGCACAGCCGTCATGGCGCACGGTGACGACGACGGCGTTATTTTGCCGCCGCGCATCGCGCCGACGCACATCGTTATTCTGCCAATCACAAGCAAGGAAGATACGCGTGCGAAAGTTTTGGAAACCTGCGACAGGCTCGCCGCGGAGTTGCGTTCGAAAAAATTTCTCGATGATGTTGCGATTGAGGCTGAAGTCGATAGGCGCGATCTGGGCGGCGGAGTTAAGAATTGGGAGTGGATCAAGAAAGGTGTACCGCTGCGAGTTGAGATCGGGCCGCGTGATCTCGAGAACAATTCGGTCACAGAGAGCCGGCGCGATCAACCCGTGAAGAACAAGGAGTCAATGCGGATGGACGAATTCGCCGCGCGCGCTCCAGAAATTCTTGTCTCGATTCAGGATTCGCTCTATGCGCGTGCGAAAGAGTTCCAGGACGCGAACACACACGGGATAAATTCGAAGAAAGATTTCTACGATTTCTTCACCGCGAAAAACCCTTCTAAACCCGAAATCCACGGCGGTTTTGCGCTCGCGCACTGGAACGGGTCGCGCGAAATCGAGGAACAGATTAAGAACGATCTGAAAGTCACGATCCGCGTGATTCCGCTCGATGATTCTTCAGAGCCGGGCCAATGCATCTTTACCGGTGAACCGAGCGCGCGTCGCGTCGTTTGGGCGAAATCATACTAGGCCTAAGAACGCAAGCGATTCAAAAGGGACGAGTTGACGGCGAGGCGGTGACTGGTTTATTTCCGCCCGCCGATGCAGTTAAAGCTCTACAGCCGCGCGTGGTGCTCCTGGTGTATTGATGCGAAGGACTATCTCAGCGAGAAAGGCTACCACTTCCAGGAGATTGACGTTGGCAAAGATCGGCAGGCGTACGAGGAGATGAAGCAGCTTTCTGCTCAAACATACGTACCCACGTTTGTGGCGGGCGATAAAGTTTTGGCAAATTTTGACACGAATCAGCTTCAAAGATTTCTGAATGAACATCAGATCAATCCGTAGGCAGGCTGTATCGTGATGCTTTTCGGTCTCCTTCTTACGCTCGGCGTGGCCGTGCTCAGTGTCGGTCTCCGCACCTTTCACAATTCGTATGCGCAAAAGGCCGGGGCGCTGGGGATTCTCGCCGCCACTTTTCTTGGATTTTATTTTGCTACCAACAATTGGGTATGGGGTTTGATCGCGGCTCTAGCCTGGCTGTTTCTGCCTTGGCTGGAAATTCTCACCCGGATTCGTGCGTTGCGACTTCCAAAAGAAAAACAGCTTCGACCGAAAAGTCCGCCATCGTCAGACACGTTCCCGGCGCTTAGCGAAATCACGCGCGAGATCGAAGACGAAGGGTTCGTTTACGTGAGCGATGCCGGGTGGGATTGGGAAGATTACCGGCAGTTTTTCCGATTGTTCTACAGAGAAGAAGATCGTGCCCAGGCCGCTATCTGCCTGAATGAGCAGCGTGATTTCTCGTTTTATTACCTGCGTATTTCGTCGCGAACGAAGGACGGCGCGGTTTGGACAACGTGGAATTATCCGTTGTCCTACGGCTTGAAACTCTCTCCCGCGTTCCGGATCAATCGGCAGCGGCCGGATCGATCTTTCTGGCAGCTTGATCAAGGTCATCGCGAATTTTTGCAGCGAAACAAAGTTGATCCTGCGGAGATCGAACCGCTCGATGAAGAGCAGATTCAGACTGACATCGAGAAAGATCTGCGCGACCAAATCGCGCACAACATTCACAAAGGCGTTCTCAAGCAAACCGCCACAGGCGACGTGAAATATTCCTGGCGCGGGATGATTTACCTTTGGTGCCAGTTCTTGGTCGATCTGGTGCGGTTATAATCATCTTGCGCGGAGCTCGTTCGACTCGCTTTGCAGGGCGCGTCACTCCGTGCGCGCCGTCGCTCGTAACATCCGTGGCGTGCAGAGGACTGCCCGCCTTACCAAAGCAGATGCGGAAATGTTCATTTGAACTTGCGTGATCTTGCGCTTTGAAGGATGGTGCCTGCATGCTCACCGACAGGCAAAGGAGCGTGCTTGATTTTATTCAGCGCGAGCAACGGGAAAAAGGCATTACGCCGAGCACGCGCGAAATCCAAAATCATTTCGGGTTCGCCAGCCAGACATCGGTGATGCAATACATCGCGGCACTGGAGCGAAAAGGTTTTCTCGACCGGCACGCGCGCAAAGCTCGAGCGTTGATTACGCCAGCCATGAAGGTTCGGATTACCGACATTCCAATTTACGGTCAGATTCCGGCTGGAATGTCGGCATTGACTGAGCAGAGCATCGAAGGGCACGTGTCGCTGGACACGCGCTCGGCAAATGTGTTGAAGAATCGAGGCACATTCGCGCTACGAGTGCGGGGCGACTCAATGATCGGGGCGCACATTGTCGATGGCGATATTGTGATTTTGGAAGATACGAAAGAAGTGCACGACGGCGATATCGTGGCGGCGTTGATTGACGGCGAAACGTCATTGAAGCGTTATGTGGTGGAGCGCGGCCGCCCATATCTGAAGGCGGAAAACCCGCGTTATCCCGATCTGGTGCCGGCTCGCGAGCTTAAAATCCAAGGCGTGATGGTGTCACTGATCCGCAAGCAAGAGCGACGGAAAAGACATTGAGGCAAAGGCGGAAAGGCCAGTTGTAAATGTTCACTTGAACATATTCTCCAGACGCGCCATGTTTATCTCCCATGGCTCTGGGCGCCAAAATTATCGATCTACGCAATCTGCTTGCGGAGCGTTTCCCTCATCCTTCGTGCACGACAGCGAGGCGATTAATTACCGGCTTACGTTTTCTTGAAGAATCGATTGGTGGGGGATTGCCGCGTGGCGCGATCACCGAAATGATCAGGCCAGGAACGAGCGGGGGAAGCGCATCGCTCATTCGCGCGCTCGTCCATTGCGCGTATCGCGATAATTATTTCCTGGCGCTGATTGATGGACGCGATTCGTTTGACCCCTGCGGGTTGGATAATGCGTGGCTGCAACACCTGCTTTGGGTCCGGTGCAGCAAAGCATCTGAAGCCGTCAAAGCGGCTGATCTGCTTTTGCGCGACGGTAATTTTCCGCTGGTGATTGTCGATCTGGTGCTGAACGCACCGGAGGAATTGCGTAAAATTCCGCAAACGAATTGGTATCGCTTGCAACGGTTGGTCGAGGTGCTGCCCACGGCATGTCTGGTTTTCACGCGATATGAAATGGTTAGTAGCGCGCAACTGAAACTGGTGCTCGAAAATTTCTGGGACATTCAAACTTTTGAAACAGAGGACGCGCTTTCACGACTCCGAATTGTTGTGAAACGATCGCATTTCAGATCAATAATCACCAGTTAGTGATGAACTAAACTGATGTTCGCCACGATTTATTTGCCGAATTTCTGTTTGCAGGCAGCCACGCGGCATCAGCCGGAACTCTGCGAAAAACCAGTAGCGTTGATCGAAGAACACGAAAGGAAACCGGTCGTCATTCAACTGAACGAAGCCGCAGAAAACGCCGGTATTCGAAAAGGAATGACCCCGAGCCAGGCGTTGGCGCGATCATTGCGGGTGGTCATCAAAGTTCGTGCACCCACGCAGGAAAAATCGATACAGGAAATTTTGCTTCACTACGCGTTTACTCTCAGTCCTTTTGTGGAAGACACTGCGCCGGGTGTTTGCACAGTTCAGTTTACGAACTGCCGCAATTTGAGTGAGAAGGTAGGTCGCGTTATCGAGCAATTAGCCGAGTGCGAAATTCGCGCTCAAGCCGCGGTTGCTCCGACGTCAGATACCAGCTTTCTGGCAGCACATCTGGCTCGGGCAGTGTTGCAGATCGAGAACGCAAAAGAATTTCTCGCACCCCTGCCGATAGAAACTCTCGCCATGGGTGCGACGTAGGTTGACCACCAGGCTCAGCGGTCTTTTTTATTTTGCCCGATTTCTTCCGTTCGCTTTACGACGAATGATTTTACCCGGGCATACTCTTTCTGAGCTCCGCTGGCAAAATCGCGTGGCCCGTACTCGAACAGCACCACGAAACAAAAAGTCAGGACCAGGAACAGAGTGAACCAAAAAAGGCCGCGCAGAAACGCCATGTCAAAACGTAACGGTTACGTTAGTCCTATCAACAGCCGCGAAAGCTGACGCGAGTTGCAAGCTGTGAGGCGCGAGGATATATGAAATCCCTCGCGCCAAAAGGGTAGGTACCGAAGTGGCCAAACGGGGCAGACTGTAAATCTGCTGGCTTTACGCCTTCGCTGGTTCGAATCCAGCCCTGCCCATATTTTCCCAATGGGGCTGTAGCGTGCGCTGTCCTCAGCGCAGAGATCAAATCGGCAGCAAGCGCAAGTCCGCTGAGACAGCGCACTCTGCAGCACCTGTCTGCAGGCAACGTCGGTTGGCTAGTAGCCGCCTCTTCGCTGGCCACCACCGTCACGCCGCCCACCCCCACCGTATCCGCCACCGCCGTAACGTCCGCCGCCACCGCCGCCGCCCGGCGGCCGCTGCTCGCGAGGACGTGCCTCATTCACAGTCATCGGACGGCCTTCCATTGTGTGGCCGTTGAGTTTCGAAATAGCATTATGCGCTTCCTCGTCCGAACCCATCGTCACAAAGGCGAATCCACGCGATTTGCCAGTGAATCTGTCCTGCATGAGAGTCACTTCCTGCACAGCGCCAGCCTGCGAAAAAAGCTCCTGCAGTTCGTTCTCCGTAGTGTTGAAGGGGAGATTGCCTACGTATAATTTGGTTCCCATTGAGTTTATTCTAGAAAAACGCAGCCAGGTAACTGTTTCCGCTTATCGGATTTCAAATCGCCATTGAATAAACTCAACTGACAATCCACCAACTTCCG
>WNGQ01006449.1_pt1 | contig 11359 bp, 11 predicted proteins | sample 5407661 | NCBI WGS metagenome assembly WNGQ01 (sample SAMN13153382, study PRJNA577476) | soil metagenome | isolation source: 60 cm soil or saprolite under Garry oak tree replicate 2 | place: USA:California | collected 2016-06-15
GTCGCCAACGAGCACGACGTACACATAGGCGGTCTGCGGGTTCTGCGACCAGGCGGCCACAGACTCCGCCACGAACTCCTGCGTCTGCTGCTCGGTGTTCGGGCCCCACGACTGGAAGCGGCAGTACTCCGGGCGGCTCGCCCACGTATGAACCGCCGCCGAGTCTGCCGCTTCCATGGGCCGTAGCCTCACCGAATCGCTCATGTTCGGATCTTCGCACGGCCCTCCGACAAATGCCGTTATCCGTTCCTCGCGAGCAGCTCCAGCACCTCATCCGTCGTCCCGGTCTCGCCGAGGCGCGGGAAGATCCGCTCGATGCAGTGGTCGTGTGCGACGGCGTCGCTGCTGGTCATCGCGTCGGTGACGAGCACGACGTGGTATCCGTGCTCGTGTGCCGAACGCGCGGTCGACTCGACGCCGGCCTGCGTGGCCACGCCCGTCACGACAACCTGCGTGACGCCGAGCTCGTGCAGCGTGTCGTGCAGCGAGGTGCCGGTGAACGCGCCCCAACGCGTCTTCGAGACGAGCACGTCGGTCGGCTGGATATCGAGCTGCGGAAGAAGTTCGGCGAAGTCCGGCGGGAACGAGGTCGTGCGCCGCGGGGATTCGGTGCGGCCGGGAGCCACGCCCGTCGCGTTCACGAGCACGACGGGGAGATTCCGCTCCCTGAATGCCGCCGCGAGTCGCGCCGAGTTGGCGACGACCGCGTCCAGCGGGTGCGCGGAGGGGATGGTCGCGATGCCTTTCTGCAGGTCGATCACGACGAGCGCGGGCTTCTGGTCGATAACGGAAACCGCCACGATTCAGTTCCTTCCCTTTCTGAGGAGTGAGGCGAGCGCGGCCAGCAGACCGAGGCCCGCGGCGACCGCGAAGACGACGATCAGGCCTTGGTGGAACGGCCCGGACAGCAGGTTCGGGAAGAACTCACGCCCCGTCAGGACCTGCTGATTCGCCGACGAGAGCGACCCGAGCGCGCCGTTGGACGCGAGCAGGTGCTGCACCGGGTTGACGCCGAGCACGGCCGCGAACAGCGACGAGACCGGCGGCAGCGCGGCGATCTGGGACGCGACGTGCGCCGAGACGCCGTGCTGCCGGAGCCCGGTCGAGAGCGAGGCGGGCAGGCTCGAGGACAGGCCCAGGACCATCAGCGAGAAGAAGATGCCGATCGACAGGGCCGTTCCCGAGTTCTGGAAGGTGGCCCGCATCCCGGAGGCGGCGCCGCGTTGCGCGGCCGGGACGCTGCTCATGATCGAGGACGAGTTCGGCGCGGCGAACATCCCGCCGCCGATCCCGTTCAGCGTGATGAAAAGCGCGAAGGCCCAGTACGGGAACTGCACCGGAAGGAGCATCAGCCCGATGAAACTGCCCGCGAAGACGAGCATCCCGGCCGTGGCCAGTCCGCGCGCGCCGATCCGGTCGGAGATCAGCCCGGACACCGGCCCGGCGACGAGCATCCCGATCGTCATCGGCAGCAGGAAGATTCCCGCCCACAGCGGCGTGTCCGCGTAGTCGTATCCGTGCAGCGGCAACCAGATGCCCTGCAGCCAGATGATGAGCACGAACTGGAGTCCGCCGCGTGCCACGGACACCGCGAGCCCGGCCGCGTTGCCCGCAGTGAACTCACGTATTCGGAACAGCCCGAGCCGGAACATGGGCTCGTCGATCCGCAGTTCGATGACGACGAACGCGACGAGAAGCACGATTCCGACGGCCAGCAGCGCAATGACGGACGGATTCGTCCAGCCCATCGTGTGCCCGCGGTACGGCTGGATTCCGTTCGTGATGCCGATCAGCAGAGAACTGAGGCCGACGGCGAAGGCCAGGTTCCCCCACCAGTCGATCCGCCCGCCACCGCGCACGCCGTTGTCCCGCAGTTTCAGGTACGCCCACAGCGTGCCGAACACGCCGACGGGCACATTGACCCAGAAGACCGCGCGCCAGTCCCACGCCGAGAGCACGCCACCCGCGACCAGCCCGATGAACATACCGGCCAACCCCGCGACCTGGTTGATTCCCAACGCGAAACCACGTCGCGAGACCGGGAACGCATCGGTCAGGATCGCCGCCGAGTTGGCCGTCAGCATCGAGCCGCCGACCGCTTGAAGCACGCGCCACCCGATCAGCCACATCGCGGCGTGCGTGCCGCTGAACGGGTCAAACGACAGGAGCACGGATGCGACCGTAAAGACCATGAATCCGAGGTTATATATGCGGACTCGACCGAACATGTCACCCAGTCGGCCCAGCGTGACGACGAGCACGGCCTGGACGAGCCGGTATCCCATGATCATCCAGATTAGATACGTGATGCTGCCGCCCGCGAGCGGATCGAGATGGATCCCGCGGAAGATCGGCGGGAGCGCGATCAGCACGATCGAGCCGTCGAGCGCGGACATGAACATCGCCGCGGTCGTGTTCGCCAGGGCTATCCGGCGGTAGCGCGTCGCGGCGCGCTCGTCCTCGGCGCTCCGGGCCTTCTCGGATATCTCAACCACGAATCAGGCCTTTCCTACAGGTGTTCGGCGAGCCGTTCCAGCAGCGGGGCGGCGTCGCGCAGTACGGCGAGCTCGGCGGGGGAGAAGTGCTCCGAGAGCGCACGCGCGAGCAACTGCGTACGCCCTGACCGGCGCTGATGCACGACCCCGGCCCCGGCCTCGGTCACCGAGAGCAGGTAGCGCCGACCGTCCGTCGGGTCCGGATGCTTCTCGATGTATCCGCGCTCCAGCAGCCCGAAGAGCGTGGCCCCCATCGACTGAGGGCTGATCTGCTCCTGCCGCGCCAGCTCGGCCGCCGTCGTCGGACCGCCGCGGTCCAGGCGGGAGAGCGCCGAGCTCTCCGGCAGCGTCAGATCCCCCTCGGCCGGCGCCTGCTTCAACCTCCGCAGCAGCAGGCCGACACCCGTCCGCAGCGATGCCGCGACCTCCTGCGCGTCCACGCGCTTCTCATCCACGACCGCAAGGTTAAACTTATCAGCCATAGCTTACAAGTCCTAGCTGACGAATTGCGCTAGGCCTGCCGTGCCTCCGCGTGCAGCAACGCCTCCAGGCGCGCCGTGTCCGTCGCGGTCACGTCGGCGCTGTCCTCTTCACCGCGGCGGCAGGTGCCCTGCTGTGCGAGCTCCGCCGTCGCAGCGGCAGCCTGCTCGCTCCGATGGGCCTGCACTGGTCGACCAACGCACTGGGCTATCTGGCTGACTACGTGCTCGCGCACACCGCCTGACCAGCCACGTCACACGCGTCGGCCGACCCCGCCGATCAAGCTGTAGCGAGCCACGTCCCCACCGAGCGGATCAGCGCTCAGCGCCCCGGGGTCCGGCCGCCAATGAATCAGATCCACCAGCCCGGGCTCCAACATCTCGTACCCCGCGAGTATCCCGGCGACCTCAGCCTTGCTCCGGAACACCCCCGGCTGCGTAGTCCGCGAGTACACGCTCTCGATCTCGCCGACCACCTTGGGCTTGTAGTCGTTCGTCCCATGGCTCACGGCCACGTACGACCCCGGCACCGTCCCATCTCGATACGCGGCCACGATCCCGGCCGGATCGTCGGCATCCGGCACGAACGGCAGCACCGACACGAGCAGCACCCCCACCGGCCTCGAAAGATCCAACCCACCAGCCCGCACCGCGTCGAACAGAACAGCCTCGGGATCACGCAGATCCGCATGCAGAACACTGACCTGCGGCGTAGTCGCGAGCAGGGCCGAGGCATGCGCCACCGCCACCGGATCCGAGTCCACGTACACCGTCCGCGTCCCCGCCCGCGCCGCGGCCACCTCGTGCACATTCCCGACCGTGGGAATCCCCGACCCGAGATCAAGGAACTGGTCGATCCCCAGCTCGCACAACGTCGTCACCGCCCGATACAGGAACGACCGATTCGCCCGCACCACATGCGGCGCGTCCGGAAACACCTCCATCGCCTGCTCCGCCAACTCACGGTCACAGGCGAAGTTGTGCGAGCCCCCGAGGAAATAGTCGTACATCCGGGCCACCGACGGCCTCTCGATGTCGATCTCATCCGGCGCCCAAGCGGGTCGATGCTGCATCCGGCGACCTCCTTCGTATCGCCATTGATACCAGAGGCGGGACGGCGGCGGGTACCAACGGGCGTAGACAAATTCCCGGCGAACCATGCGTGCGCGTCTTGGCGGGCCGATCAACGCCCGGCATGGCTGTGCCTGATCGACCGAGGCAATGCCAGGACCTCCACCGCCTTGAACCGATGCGCGAGCGTGATCCAGCGGAACCTGCGTCCGGGTCGCCACGTCGAAGCGCTACGCGAAGGATCGGATGTCTTCTCGCGCTGCTGCTGGCCGTCGCAGGCTGCGGCCTGCCCATCGACGGTGGAGATTGCCCCATGTACGAGTCCGTCGGCGGCTTAACCGTCGATGCGAGTACCTTCGTGAAGGTCCATAAGTTGGCCGCGACGCTGCGGGTATGTCTCGGCGACGAGGTGGCCTCCTGTGGCTCCGCAGGTAGGGCGATGCATCCAGGCAGTGTTGTCACGCTGGGCCCGGACAATCACGCGATGGCGATCTTCGACGGCCTCGAACCGGGACGCTACCGGGTCCGCGTGATCATCGCGGACAGTGCGGGGGCCAGCCTTGTGGACGCCGCGACGACGGTCCAAGTGCGCCACTCAAACGGTATTTCAGGCTGCCCGAACACCGCGACGAATACCGGGAGCGTTACCGTCGAGGCGAACGGTTCGCTGGCCGCGACGTAGGCGGACTCGGGGTGGAACCGAAGCTCACCAATTCACCGAACGCCAACGACCCGATCACGCTGCAGCGCGCAGACTACCTCGACATCATGCTTTCGAACGTCTACGCCTCGGGCCCGCTGACTCAGGGTGCGATCATGTCTGTGATCAGCGGCTACGGCGGCGGGTACGTCACGACGACGAGCCAGAGCGGCACGATGGGCACACCCACGCAGAAGCTGACGCTGGACGTCGTGCTCGGAGGCGGTTCGGTGAAAAACGGGATGCAGGGTGAGGGGGACTTCGCCCCGTCTGGCATAGCCTGCTTCACCTATACGGTGGGCTATTACGGCTATGCGGGCAATGCGACGGAGGTCGCGTGCCCTGCATCGCTGACGCAGGCATCGGCGCAGGCGACCGCACAACGGCAGCTCACGACCGAAGCTGACGCCGCGGCTTACCAGACATCGCTCACCAGCGTGCCGGCCTCGCTCACGGCTGCCGAGGCGGCGATCAAGCTGCCGCCCGCCACCCGCGTCGCGATGAAGGCGATGGACTTCGCCACCCGCTCGGGCATCGCTGCGCTCGCGATACCGCAGTCAAGCGGCTCGTGCGCATACGTGGTGTTCCGCAAGATCACCTCCACTGTCGTAGGCGGCGGCACAGCCACGGTCTACTCCGGCATCGTGAGCAAGGCGTGGGCCGCACCGACCGACGCGACATGCGACGGCAAGGGCGCACTGAGCGCCGCCGCGTTCCTCAGCGTCGACCGAGGCGCAGGTGGATAGCCCTCAGGGCTTGCCTGCCGCATCAGCAGTGCTCGCACGTACGTCGGGGCGTTCGAGCGCAGGTCAAGCTGGGAGAGGAGAGGAGTGATGGCGCAGGATGGGTGGGTAACGGACAGCACGTCCGACCACTGACACCGGACTCAACGGTTCGAGGTGCCCATCTCAACCGCAGGTCACATCGATGTCGAAAAGGTCTGCGGCGTTGGTGGACAGGATGCGGGTCACGTCGTCCTCGTCCAGACCCGCGTCCTGGGCCCGGGCGGGGGCGTCGGTGATGCCCATGTCGAAGGGGTAGTCGCTGCCGAGCATGATGCGGTCCACGCCTACGGCCTCGACTAGATGACGGAGGGCGGCGGGGGTGTAGACGAGGGCGTCGTACCAGAGCTTGCGGAGGTAGGCGCTGGGAGGCTCGGCGCAGGTGTGGGCGTCGGGGCGGTGGTGCCAGGCGTGGTCGGAGCGGCCAATGTAGGTGGGGAGGTAGCCGCCGCCGTGGGCGGCTAGGAGCTTGAGGGTGGGGTGGCGGTCTAGGGTGCCGGCGAAGATCAGGTGGGAGAGGGCGAGGGTCGTCTCTACGGGCTGGCCTACGGTGTTGCCTAGGAAGTTCTCGCCTAGGCGCGCGCCTAGGGAGCAGCCCCAGGGGTGGATGAAGACGACGGCGCCTAGTTCGGCTGCTGCTTCCCAGACTGCGTCGAAGGTGGGGTCGGCGAGTTCTCGGCCGTCTGCGTTGGTGGAGACGCTGACGCCCCTGAGGCCTAGCTCCTTGACGGCGTATTCGAGCTCGGTGATGGCTAGGTCGGGGTGCTGGAGAGGGAGGGTGCCTAGGCCACGGAGTTGGGTGGGGGCTTGGGCGCAGTGGGTTGCTACGGACGCGTTGACGGTGCGAGTCAACTGCAGCGCTAGGTCGGGGGCGGCCCAGTAGCGGTGCATCGGCATGGGGCCGACGATTTGGTGCGTGACCTGGGACGCCGTCATGTCTTCCAGGCGACGGGAGACGTCCGTCAGTTGGGGAAGGACGCGCTTGATCTGCGCCTGGTTGAGCTCGATGCTGTGTGCGCTGAAAGCGGCGCGCTCGGCGGCGGCGTCGGCTTCCTCGCGGGGGTGGCCTGCGGCGAGGGCGTTGACCTCGGGGACTAGGAGGTGGCCGTGGACGTCGATGGCGGGTGGGTACGGGGCGGGCACCGGTCATGCCTCTCGGGCAGCGAGGAAGGACAGGGTGTCGTTCATGGTGTCGGCCACGTCTTGGTCGGTGTGCGGCTCGAGGTTCATCTCGTACTTCACGAGCTTCATCGAGTTGCGCACGACGATCTCGACGCGGGGCCACCGGCGGGCCATGAAGGTGGGGAGGGTCTGGGACAGCGGGGCGGTCGTGGTGACGAGTTCTGCCAGGACTACGGCGTCCTCGGCGCACATGGCGGCGCCCTGCGCGATGAGCGGGGGCAGGCGTGGGCGGCGTCGCCGATGACGATGGCGCGGCCGCGGAACCAGGGGTCTTCGACGAGCAGCCACTCGATGCGGGTGTGGATCACGTGCGAGTCGGGTCCGATCGTGGTGCGGAGCTCGCCCCATTTGCCGCCGTAGCCTTCGGAGCGCTCGTACATCAGCTGCCACGCGGGCTTGGCGCCATCACCTTCGCCGCCGCCGAAGTCGGCCAGGGTGCCGTCCTCGTCGAGGACGTAGGCGTAGCACTTGTCCTTCGAGATGGGGGAGTAGCCCGCTTTGTAGCGGGGGCCGCCGTAGTAGAGCTCGTGGCAGTCCACGTCGGCGGGGCGGTCGGCGACGACGCGCCAGATGCTCATGCCGGACGGCTGCGGCGCGGTCTCGATGCCGAGCATCCGCCGCATCGTGGAGCGGATGCCGTCAGCGCCGACGACGAGGTCGTACGTGCCGGTCGTGCCGTCGCTGAACTCGACGTAGGCGCGGTGCGCGTCCTGGGCGAGCGACGTGACGGTGAGGCCAAGGCGGACGTTGACGCCCGCCGCGTAGATCCTGTCGCAGAGAACTGTCTGGATGTCGGATCGGAGCGCGCCCATGGTGGACGGCAGACGCTCGCCGCCGGTGTGCGGGGTCGGCGCCTCGACGATCGGGGTGCCGTCGGCCCTGAGCATTCGAAGGCGGTTGTAGGGGACGCCGCGGGACATTATGTCCTCCAGCACACCCACCTTCTCGAACGCTCTCAACGCATTGCCTTGCACGGTGATCCCGTGGCCGACTCCGTGCCAGACGGGGCTGAGCTCGACGAGGTCGACCTGCACGCCGCGCTGGGCCAGGGCGAGCGACAGCACGCTGCCGGTGATGCCGCCGCCGACCACGAGGACCTTCGACACGCTCACGGACGTGCTCCTTTCGGGAATACCTTAAAATGAGATGAAAAATCAGGCTGCTGCGATCATGCCCGCGGACAGGTCGATGTCGGCTCCGCAGAGGCCTGGCATGCGGAGCATCGCGAGTACGGCGGCCGCGACCTCGTCCTCCTCGACGAGCCTGCGCAGTGCCGAACGGCTGACGAACGCTTCCTCGGCCTCGGCGTACGTGGTGCCGGTGGCCGCCGCCTCGAGGGTGAAATTCCGCTCCATCCGCGGGCCGCGGCACGGGCCGGGGGAGAGGCTGTTCACGGACACGCCCTGGGGGCCGACCTCGAAGGCGAGGGTGCGGGTCAGGCCGAGGACGGCCATCTTGGAGGCCGTGTACGGCGTGCGGCGGGTGAGGGGGCGCTTGCCGCTGACGGACGCCACGTTGATCACGTCGCCGGAGCCGCGGGCGGTCATCGCGGGGAGGAACGCGCGGCACATCAGGTAGATGCTGCGCACGTTCGCGGAGAAGACCTCGTCCCATTCGGCGGGTTCGATGTCGGTGAGTGGTCTGACCGGGCCTCCGATGCCCGCGTTGTTGATCAGGACACTGATCTCTTCGTCGGCCAGGGCCGAGCGCAGCGTTTCGACGGAGGCGGGGGAGGAGACGTCGCACGCTTCGATGCGAACGAGCTTCGGGTCGGGAAGCAGAGCGGCGGTCTCCGCGAGCTTGGACTCGGTCCTTCCGACGAGGACGACGCGGACGTCGGCCCGGGCTAGGCCGAGGGCGATCGCTCGGCCTAACCCGTTGCCAGCACCGGTGACGAGGGCTGAGCGACCAGCGAGCTCGTCACCGGTTCCGCGGCCCGAGGCGGGCTCAGCCATCGAGGGCCTCGCTGAGCCATTCGGGCCTGGTCCCGCGGATCTTGGCGGCCCGGATGTCGCCGGACCGGGCGTGTCCCTCGAACAGTTCGACGCGGGCGGCGCGGCCGCAGATCTCGCCGAGCTGCGCGCTGGACTCGGGCTGGCGCACCTCCTGGTACGTCACGGTCTTGAGGTACTTCCCGACCCACAGGCCGCCGGTGTAGCGGGCCGCGCCCCGGGTCGGGAGCACGTGGTTGGTGCCGATGACCTTGTCGCCGTAGGAGACGCACGTGCCCTCGCCGAGGAAGAGCGCACCGAAGTCGTGCATCTTCTCCAGGGCCTGGCGCGGGTTCTCGGTGAGCACCTCGACGTGCTCGGAGGCGAAGGAGTCCGCCACGGCGAACGCCTCGTCGAGGTCGTCGACCACGATGATCTGGCCGTGGTCGCGCCACGCCGGCTCCGCGAAGTCGCGGGTGCTCATGCCGGGGAGGATCTTCTCGATGTGGGAGAGCGCCGCCTCGCCGACGGACCGCGAGGTGGTCACGAGGATGGCGGGGGAGTCGGGGCCGTGTTCGGCCTGGGAGAGCAGGTCGACGGCGACGACCTCGGGGTCGGCGTGCTCGTCGGCGATGACGAGGATCTCGGTGGGTCCGGCGAACAGGTCGATGCCGACCTCGCCGAACAGCTGCCGCTTGGCCTCGGCGACGTACGCGTTGCCGGGTCCGGCGAGTAGGTCGACCTTGCCGATGGTCTCGGTGCCGAGGGAGAGTGCGGTCACGGCCTGGACGCCGCCGAGCAGGTAGATCTCGTCGGCTCCCGCGAGGTACATCGCGGCGATGGTCGCCTTGGGGATCTCGCCGCGGATCGGCGGGGTGCACGCGGCGACCCGCCGCACGCCCGCGACCTTCGCGGTCACGATCGTCATGTGGGCGGAGGCGGTGAGGGGGTAGCGGCCGCCGGGGACGTACGCTCCGGCCGCCGACACGGGAACGTGCTTGTGGCCGAGGAAAACGCCGGGGAGGGTCTCGATCTCGACTTCCCGCATCGAGGCGAGTTGGGCTTCCGCGAAGCGGCGGACCTGCGACTGGACGAACTTGATGTCCTCGATGACCTGCTCGGGGACGTCGGCGATGATCGCCGCGATCTGCTCGTCGCTGAGCCGGAAGGAGCCGGGGGACCAGTTGTCGAACTTGGACGAGTACTCGCGGACGGCCGAGTCGCCGTTCTCCCGGATGTCGGCGATGACCGACTCCACCACCTTGCAGACTCCGGCGAGGTCCTTCGCCACCTGCGCTGCGGGGACGGCTTCCTTCAGATATTGCTTCGTCATGATGACAGGCCTCTTACTCGTTCGGATAGCCGGCGAAGACTCCGGCTGGGTCGTGAAGGGCGCGCAGGCGACGCATCTCAGCGAGTTGATCGGACTGGAGGGGGGCGTCGAAGCGGTCCGCGAGGTTCGAGTCGGCGAACTGGGTGCCGGAGGAGAGATGCTCGACCGCCGCGATGGAGCGGGCTACCCACGCGTCGTGCGCCGCATCCAGGGCCGGGTCGGAGCCGATGCCGTAGACGGCGTAGTACCAAGGGGCCTGCGAGGACCACGCGGCATGCGGCGGGGTACGGTCGGCGCCCCACCAGTACCAGAAGATCTGGCACTCCGGGTTCGGCATCGCGTCGGCCGCCTGCTGGATCAGGGGTGTGATCTCCTCGGCGGACGCTCGCGTCCAGATGTTGTCGCAGATGTAACGCCGGCCCTTGGGGGTCTCGCGCTCGACCTCCTTGCCCAGCTGGGACATGGTGGTCTGGTCGTGCGAGACCCGGAAGAGTTCGCGTCCTGCGAAGGGGGTGTCCTCGAAGGGCTTGAGGAGTTCGACGGCCTCGTCGAAGGAGTCGGCGAAGGCCGTCGCCGAGGTGATCGTCGCGGCGCCTTCGAAGTCGGGGATCGGCGGCGGGGTCACCATCGCGATGAACTCGACCCGATCGTCGAACTGCGGGCCGACGGTGGTCATCCAGCTCGCAACCTCGGCCGCCATGTCCTTCGGGTAGACCTGCACACTGCGCACGATCGCGCCGGGGTGCTCGTAAAGTCGCAGGTGGAAGCGGGTGGTCACGGCGAACTGGCCGTGCCCGCCGCCGCGTGCGGCCCACAGGAAGTCCGTGTTCCGCGTCTCGTCGCAGTGCAGTACCTCGCCCGCGGCCGTGACCACGTCCACGGCCAGGATCGAGAAGCAGGCCGGGCCGAGGTGGCAGGAGTTCCAGCCGTAGCCGCCGCCGAGCATGAATCCGGCGAGGCCGACGTCCGGGCCGTGGCCGACCGGGAAGAACAGGTCGTGCTCGGCGAGGGCCTCGTAGACCTCCATGACGATGACGCCGGACTGCACGGTCGCCGTTCGCGCTGTCGGATCCACGCTGACCTCGCGCAACTTCGACAGGTCCAGCACCAGGCAGTCGTCGCGCAGGTGGATGCCGTACCAGCTGTGGCCGCCGGAGCGAACGGTGAGCTTGAGGCCGTGCTCGCGCGCGTAGTTCACCGCGTCGACGACCTCGTCCTCTGATTCGGCGACGACGATGACGGCCGGGTACCGGTCGGGCTTGCGCGCGTTCCACACGGTGTCCAGGCGGGCCTGTTCGTAGCCGGACGCGTCCCGGAGATACCTGGGCATGGTCTCCTCAGGCCTCCTCTCGGTGGATCAGCTCGATGAGATTGCCGTCCAGGTCG
>WNGQ01011823.1_pt1 | contig 11358 bp, 11 predicted proteins | sample 5407661 | NCBI WGS metagenome assembly WNGQ01 (sample SAMN13153382, study PRJNA577476) | soil metagenome | isolation source: 60 cm soil or saprolite under Garry oak tree replicate 2 | place: USA:California | collected 2016-06-15
GCTCGCGTGACGTATCGCGGTCGGATCGTCCTCAAGGCCGCCGTCTGGGTGGCCAGCCTCTGGCCGCTCGGCGTGCTGATGCGCGGCTGGCTCGCGGACGATCTCACCGCCAATCCCATCGATTACATCACGCGCACCCTGGGGCTCACCGCCCTCGTCCTGCTTCTCACCAGCCTCGGCATGACCCCGCTGCGCATCCTGTTCCGCTGGTCCTGGCCGATCCAGCTCCGGCGACTCCTCGGTCTCCTGGCCTTCTTCTACATCTGTGTCCACTTCTCCGTCTGGATAGGTCTCGACCACTTCTTCGCCTGGAAGCGCATGGGACAGGACGTGCTCAAGCGGCCCTTCATCACGGTGGGCGTGCTCGCCCTCGCGCTGCTCATCCCGCTCGCCATCACCTCGACGCAGGGCATGATCAAGCGCCTTGGCGGCGCCCGATGGCGGCTGCTCCACCGCCTCGTCTATGTGGCGGGCGTGCTCGGGGTCCTCCACTTCCTGTGGCTGGCCAAGAAGGGCCGTACCACACCCTACTACTACGCCATCGTGCTCGGAGTGCTGCTCGCCGTGCGCCTCTGGGACTGGGGGCGGAAGCGGCTCGCCTCGAAAGCGTTAAAACACGAACCCTCTCCCCCACTGGGGGAGAGGGTCGCGGTTCGAGCTGAGACGCTCGCTTCGAGCGACGAGGCGAGGGCTGAGTAAAAGAGCCTTGGTCGTTACTTGGCTGGCGTGTAGTAAGGGTTGGTGCCGGACGCGTGATCGGTGGAGTCCAGCACTTCCTCGATCTCCGGAAGCTCTTCCTTGATGAGGCGCTCGATGCCGGCCTTCAGCGTGACGTCCGCCGCGCCGCAGCCCTGACAGCCGCCGCCCATCTGGATGTAGACCTTGTTGTCCTTGACTTCCATCAGCTGGACGAAGCCACCATGGCCCGCCACGGCCGGATTGATGGTCGAGTCGATCAGCTCTTGCACCTTGGCCGCCAGATCCTCGCTCATGTCCTCACCTCCCTGGGGGCCTAGTCTACACCCGTCGGCTGCGCGAATGCGAGCTTGCCTTGACAGCCGGGGCGGGCCCCCCTAGCATCGCGCGAGACCCTACCGGGAGGCCCTCATGGACTACGCCGACTACCAGCACCTGCTGTTCGACCGCCGTCCGAACGGTGTCGTGCTCATCACCATCAATCGCCCCGAGGTGATGAACGCCACCAACGCGCGCCTGCACTGGGAGCTGACCCAGGTATGGTTGACCATCGACGCCGACCCCGCGGCGCGTGTGGCCCTCGTGACGGGGGCGGGGCGCGCCTTCTCGGCGGGTGGGGACATCTCGCTCGTGGAGGAGATGACGACGAATCGCGAGGCGGTGGCCCGCACGTTGCGCGAGGCCGCCGACCTCGTCTACAACATGATCAATCTCGACAAGCCGGTGATCTCCGCCATCAATGGGGTGGCCGTCGGCGCCGGCCTCGTGGTCGCCCTCCTCGCCGACGTCAGCATCATCTCCGAGACGGCCCGGTTCACCGACGGCCACACGCGCCTGGGGGTGGCCGCGGGCGATCACGCCGCCATCATCTGGCCTCTCCTCTGCGGCATGGCCAAGGCCAAGTACTATCTCCTCACGAGCGACTTCATCGACGGCCGTGAGGCCGAGCGCATCGGGCTCGTCAGCCGCTGTGTCCCCGCGGACAAGGTCATGGAGACGGCGCTGGGCGTGGCCGAGGCGCTGGCCGGAGGCAGCCAGCACGCGATCCGGTTCACCAAGCGCGCGCTCAACAACTGGCTGCGCCAGGCCGGCCCCATCTTCGACCAGTCCCTGGCCCTCGAGATGCTGTGCTTCGGCTTCGAGGATGTGAAGGAAGGCGCCCGCGCCATACGCGAGAAGCGCGCCCCGTCCTTTCCTTCGGCGCGGTGAGCTTCGCGGTCGCCCTCGTCATCCTCCTTGTCGCGCCCGCCTGGGTGATGGCGCAGACGCCCGACTGGGAGAGCTTGATGAGCGCGGCCCAACGCGCCGAGGAAGGAGGGCGCCTGGGCGACGCGGAGCAGCTCTATGCCGCGGCCATCGCCAAGACGCAGGGCTTCGACGAGAAAGATCGGCGCATCGAGCAGAGCCTCACCGCGCTCGGCGACCTGCACGGCGCGCAGGGACGCTATGCCGACGCGGCGCGCTTCTACGACCGGGCCCTGACCGCGCTCGAAAAGGCGCTTCCTGCCGGCGATCCAGGGCTGGTGCCGGGATTGAATCGCCTGGGCACCATGTGGCGGCTCCAGGGACGCGCGCCCGATGCCGAGCCGCTGCACCGTCGCGCCCTCGCCATCGCCGAGAAGACGCTCGGCGCCGACGATCCGGCCGTCGCGGCATCCATGGCGAATCTCGCGGAGATCTACATGGCGCGTGCCCGCTTTGCCGAGGCGGAGCCGCTCTTCCGCGGCGCCCGAAGCATCTACGAAAAGGCGCTCGGCGTGGGCCATCCGGAGGTGGCGAAGTCGCTGGCGAGCCTGGGAACGCTCTACAAGGAGCAGGGGCGCTTCCGGGAGGCGGAGCCGCTCTATCTCCAGTCCATCGGCATCGTCGAGGGCGCCCTCGGCGCGAGCGACGCGCAGATGGCGCTCCCGGTGGCGAGCCTGGCCGCCCTCTACGCGGCGCAGGGACGCTACCGCGAGGCCGAGCCGCTCTTCACGCGCGCGCTCGCCATCCAGGAGAAGACCCGCGGCCCCCAGCATCCGGCGGTGTCCACCACCCTCAACGAGCTGGGGGAGCTCTATCGCGCGCAGGCGCGCTGGGCCGAGGCCGAGCCGCTCTATCGCCGGTCGCTGGCCATTCGCGAGCGAGTCTTCGGGCCGGACAGCTCGAGCGTCGCGGTGGTCTTTGCCAACCTTGGTCTGCTCGACTTCGATCGAGGCCGCTACGCCGACGCGGAATCAGCCTTCAAGCGCGCGCTCGCCATCGACGATAGGCCACCCGGGCGCGAGCATCCCGATGTGGCGACCGACCTGAGTAACCTGGGCGATGTCTATCGCGTCCAGCGCCGCTACGCCGAGGCCGAGCCGCTGTACCGGCGGGCGCTCGGCATTCGCGAGCGCACCCTCGGCCCTGATCACGCCAAGGTGGCCACGAGCCTCAACAACCTGGCCGTGCTCTACCAGTACCAGGGCCGCTTTGCCGAGGCCGAGCCCCTCTTCCGGCGCACCCTCGGCGTCCTCGAGAGATCCTTGGGGCCTGATCACCCGAACGTGGCGTTCACCCTCAACAATCTGGCGGAGGTCTACAAGGCCCAGGGACGCTACGCGGCGGCGGTCCCCCTCTATCCACGCGCCATCGCCATCGCAGAGAAGCGGCCCTCGAGGTCGAGGAGCGTGCGCGAGACATCCGCATTCGCCACGCCCAACAAAACCCTCGGCGCTGAGCCGCCTCAGGCTTGGCCGTGGGGACGGCGACGCTCGGCGGGGGCGCCGGGGTCGAGCTCGACTACGAGACCGTCGCCCCAGCCGTACTTGCTCTTCGAGCGGGCCCGGATGTCGCGCACCAGCTCGGGCGAGCCCGCCGCGCGCAGCACGCGCGCGCGGCCGCGGAACTTCCGGCCGTCCACGCTCCAGCGCACGCGCGGCTCCTCCAGCAGATTCTGCACCCAGTGCGCGCGCAGCCGGCGCTCGGAAACGAGATAGAAGCAGCGGCCGCGCCGCGTGAACCAGATCTCGATCTCGCGCGGTTTGCCCGTCTTCCGGCCCCGCGTCGTGAGATAGAGATATTGCGGCTCGCTCGACGCAGCCGGGCCCGGCACGGTCAGGCCGTGAGGTCGCTGGACTGGATCCGCTTGACGCCTGCCTTCTGCATCGCCGTCCAGGCCTTGGCCAGCGATCCCTCCGTGTCGATGCCGCGGCACGCATCCTCGATGACCAGGGCCTGCAGGCCGACCTTCCGTGCGTCGAGGGCGGACCAGCCGACGCAGAAGTCGGTGGCGAGGCCGACGAAGTAGAGGGTGCGGAAACCGCGGTCGCGGACATAGCCTCGCAGCCCCGTGGTCGCCTTGCCGTCGGCTTCGAAAAAGGCGGAGTAGGAGTCCATGTGCTGCCGATAGCCCTTACGAATGATGAGCTCGGCGTGCGGGATCCGCAGGTCCTTGTGGAAGTCAGCGCCCGGGGTGCCCTGGACGCAGTGATCCGGCCACAGCACCTGGGTACCGTAGTCGAGCGCGACCGTCTCGAAGGGCTTCTTGCCCGCATGCGTCGAGGCGAAGGAGATGTGCCCGGGTGTGTGCCAGTCCTGGGTCAGGATCACATGCCGGAAGCCGGCAGCGATCTTGTTCACCAGCGGGACGATCTGGTCTCCCTCCTTGACGGGCAGAGCGCCGCCGGGGATGAAGTCGTTCTGGACATCCACGATCACGAGCAGGGCCCGATCGTCCGGCGTGATCTTGCCCGCCATGCCCTGGGCGCCGGCCTCACCGGCCCGCGCCATGAGCCCGGCCGCTGCCGCCCCCGCCATCACGCCCGAGAGAAACTCGCGTCGATTCGATCTCGCCATGGGACACCTCCTGATTGGGGGCAAGTATAGTCGCAAGCCTCGCGACCCGCGAGGTACTGGGCCAATTTGCTTCGCCATACTTCGTTCTCGGTCGCCAGCAACGTTCAACGTACACCCACGTACGCCTCGCGTTGCTGGCTTCCTCGGGCCTCGTCTGGCTCGCAACTTGACCCAGTACCATTAGCGCGCGACGGGCGCCGCCGCTCCTCCTGTGCGATAATCCTCCCACGCAAACGCCCGCCGGGTCGCGGGCGGAGCCCGAGGACCTCGATGCCGAAGCTGAAGAAGCCGCGCGAAACACCGCCGCCGCCTGCCCCTTCGAGGCCGGACTGGATCATCGTGGGGCTGGCCCTCGTCGGACTCGCGGTCGCCGGCTACCTGACCGCGCTCAAGCTCGGCGGCAACCAGGCTTTCCTCTGCCGCGACGGCAGCGGCTGCGACATCGTCCAGGCCAGCCGGTACTCGCTCCTGGCCGGCGTGCCCACCGCTCTCTGGGGCGCGGCGACCTACGCCGCCATCCTCGTCCTGAGCGTGATACCGCGGACCGTGCGGCGCTGGCAGATGGCCTTCATGCTCGCCGCGGCCGCCGTCGCCTTCTCGATCTACCTCACGTACCTGTCGATCTTCGCGATCGGCGCCACCTGTCCCTACTGCCTTGCCTCGGGCGTCATCTCGCTCCTGCTTCTCGTCACCATGCTCGTGAGGCGGCCCGTGGCCCAGGGGAGGGCCGCCCAGGCCTATACCCTGAAGCGGCTGGCCGGGCTCGGGATCACCGCGGGAGTGGCGGCCGTGCTCGTCGGCGCCTTCATCTTCGCTGCCGATTTCTCTACGCCCGCGGGCTACCAGCTCGCCCTCGCGGAGCACCTCAAGAAGAACCAGGCGATATTCTATGGCGCCTACTGGTGACCCGCGTGCAAAGAGCAAAAGGCCCGGTTCGGGTCTGCCGCCGACCGCTTGCCGTACGTGGAGTGCAATCCACTCGGGGATCACAAGACCCTCGATGAGCGCTGCGTGAAGGCGGGCGTGCACGCCTATCCTACCTGGATGATCGACGGCCAGAAGCACGAGGGCGTCCTCCCGCTCGAGCGTCTGGCCGAGCTCTCCAAGTTCCGCTACACGGCTCAGGCGGGGGCCACGCAGTGACCCGGACCGACGATACTCAGCTCTCGCCTCGCCACTCGAGGCGAGCGTCTCAGCTCGAACAGCGGGCGGTGCTCGAGGCGTCTCCGAACGGCGCGAAGACGAGGAGGTCTACCTGAAATGGGAAGTCGATCTCGATCCCGCCGCTCTCGGCGTCGCGCGGTCACGGTACACCGCCGTGGGAAGCGCGCCGCGCGACCGACAGCTCGCAAGACAGCGCCCCGCAGGAAGGCGGCCCGCGGGCCGGCCGCCCTCAAGAGTCCCGGCATTGTGGTGAGCACGGAGTGGCTCGCCGCGAATCTCGCGAATCCCCGCGTGCGCGTCGTGGACGGCACCTGGCACATGCCGCAGCTGCAGCGGGACGCGCGACGGGAATTCGAGGAGGCGCATGTCCCGGGGGCCGTCTTCTTCGACATCGACGAGATCGCCGACCGCACCACGGCGCTTCCCCACATGCTCCCCACCCCGGCGGAGTTCTCGCGCCACATGAGCGCCCTCGGCCTGTCGAACAATGACTTCATCGTGGTCTACGACACCCGCGGCGTGGTCAGCGCCGCCCGCGTCTGGTGGACCTTCCGGGCCTTCGGGCACGACCGGGTGGCCGTGCTCGACGGCGGGCTCAAGAAGTGGAGGGCCGAGAACCGTCCCCTCGCCACGGGAGCGGCGACGCCCGCGGCCCGTCGCTTCCGCGCCAAGCTCCGGCCGGCCCTCGTGCGCGGGATCGAGCAGATGCGACGCAACATCGAGACGCGGCGCGAGCAGGTGCTGGACGCTCGCTCGCGCGGCCGCTTCTACGGCACCGAGCCCGAGCCCCGCCAGGGGCTTCGCCCTGGCCATATCCCGGGCAGCTTCAACCTGCCCTATGACATGCTGTACCGGCCAGACGGCACGCTCCTCCCTCCCGAGGGGCTCAAGGAGGTCTTTCGCGAGGCGGGGCTCGATTCGCGCAAGCCGGTGGCGACCACCTGCGGCTCGGGGGTGACGGCTTCTATCCTGGCCCTCGGGCTTCACGTGATCGGGCACAAGAAGGTCGCGGTCTATGACGGCTCGTGGACGGAGTGGGGCGGCCGCGCCGACACGCCCGTCGAGCTCTGAGGAGGCGCTCTCTTGGATTACACGTTCAAGCAGTTCATCGAGGATCTCGAGGCGATCACGAGCGCTTCGCAGGACCATGACGTGATCACGCGCCGGGCCGCGCCGCTCCTCGCGAAGCTCTGCGGCAATCCGGAGGCGATTCCCGCCGAGTATCGCACCGCGCCCGCGGGCCAGCGGGGCCGCTACATCCTCCACCGGGGCCCGCGATTCAACGTCACCTCCGTGATCTGGAGACCGGGCGATGAAGCGCGCTCTCACGATCACGAGACGTGGGGGCTGGTGGGGGTGGTCGAGAACGAGATCCAGGAGACGCGCTACGTTTCGAGGGGCGCGCGCTCTCTGGGAGGCAAGGTGGCTCTCGAGGTCCGCGAGGTGCTCCGCCACAAGGCGGGCGCCGTGTCGCGTCTCGTGCCTCCCCACGACGAGATCCACGCCATGCACAATCCCACCACCAAGGACACGCTGGAGATCCACGTCTACGGCAAGGACCTCATGGGACTCCAGCGCCACGTCTTCGACGCGGACGGCACCGTGGGATCGCTCGTGAGCGGCAAGTACATGAACTGCTGATGCCGGGCATCGGGAACCCGGAATGAAGATCGTAGACGTTCGCGCGTTTCCGACGTCGTTCCCCGTGCCGCCCGAGGCCCGTGTCTCGCTCGGCATCGGGACGGCGGTCAAGCGCGACGCCGTCGTGGTCAAAGTGACGACAGACGAAGGGTTGGTGGGCTGGGGCGAATCGCATCACGGGCGCTCCCCCGGCGCCGTTGCCCATCACGCCAATACCACGCTCAAGCAGCTCGTCATGGGAATGGACGCCGCCGACGTGGTCGGCGTCTGGGCCAAGATCTACAAGATGCAGCTGGGCTCCCACGGCATGGGCGCGGCGACGGCCATCGCCATGAGCGGCATCGACATGGCGCTCTGGGACATCCGCGGCAAGGCGGTGGGCTGGCCGCTCTATCGTCTCCTCGGCGGCGCCGCCCACCCCATCCCTGCGTATGCGGGAGGCGTCTCCCTCGGCTACCAGGAGCCCGCGGCGCTCGTCGACGAGGCGCGCGTCCACGTCGAGGCGGGCTACCGGGCGGTGAAGCTCCGTATCGGCGATTCTCCCACGCGAGATCTCGAGCGCGTGGCGGCGGTACGCAAGGCCTTCGGCGAGGGACTGAGCATCCTCTCCGACGCCAACACGGGCTACACCGTGGCGGATGCGCGCCGGGCCATGCCGGGACTGGAGGCGCACGCCGTCGGCTGGCTCGAGGAGCCGTTTCCGCCCCACGACCACCGGAGCTATGCGCAGGCGGCCACCTTTGCCCGCGTGCCCCTGGCCGCGGGTGAGAACCACTACACGCGCTTCGAGTTCTCCCGGGTCGTCGAGGACCGCGTGATCACCATCCTGCAGCCCGATCTCTCCAAGACGGGGGGTATCACGGAAGGGCTGCGCATCGCGGCCCTCGCCTCGACGTGGAAGCTCTCCATCAACCCGCATACCTCGATGACCGGCCTCAACATGGCCGCGTGCATCCATTTCCTGGCCGCCATCGACAATGCCGGCTACTTCGAGGCCGACGTCTCCAGGTACAACCTCTTCCGCGACAAGCTCGGCAGCGAGCCCTACCGGATCGGCACGGACGGCTGCGTGCGGCCGCTGGAGAAGCCCGGCCTCGGGGTCGAGATCGACGAGGCTTTTCTGACTGCTCACCCCGTGATCGAGGGCCCCGGCTATGTTTGAGGACCGCGGCGGTCTGCGTCTCTCCACCACTTCCGAGCGCGCCGCCGAGCACTACCGGCGTGGCGTCGACGCGTTTCTCTCCGCCAGCGCGGGCGGCGAGGACGCGTTCGAGTCGGCGCTCGCGGCGGATCCAGATTTTGCGCTGGGCCATGCCGCGCGGGCGCGGGCCCTCCAGGCGCGCGGCGCCGTCCCCGCCGCCAAGGAGGCGATTGGCCGGGCCCGCGGGCTCGCGGCCGCCGTCACGCCGCGCGAGCGCCGCCACATCGAGGCGCTCTCCCTCGCCATCGACGGCGATCTGACGGGCGGCCTTGCCCTCGTGCGCGAGCATCTCGCCGACACGCCGCGCGATGCCCTCGTGCTGTCGCTCGTCACCGGGGTCTACAGCCTCGTCGGCGCCAGCGGCCGGCGGGATCGCGACAAGCTGCTCCGGGATCTGCTCGACGGAGTCGCGTCCGCCTACGAGGACGACTGGTGGTTCCTGGGCATGCACGGCTTTGCCTGCACGGAGTCGGGCAGCCCGGCAGAGGGCCGGCGCAAGATCGAGCGGTCGCTCGCGCTCCGGCCGCGCAACGCGAACGCCGCCCATGCCCTCGCCCACGTCTTCTATGAAGAGGGCGATAGCCTCGGCGGGGCGGACTTCGTCAATGGGTGGATCCCGGGGTATGAGCGCACCGCCCAGCTGCATTGCCATCTCTCCTGGCATCTCTCGCTCTTCGAGCTCGGGGCGGGGCGCGGCGAGCGCGCGCTCGCCGTCTACGAGGACAGCATCCGTCCCGGCGTGGCGCGCTCCGCGGCCACGGGGGCGGTGGCGGACAGCAGCGCGTTCCTGTGGCGCTGCCAGCTCTGGGGAGTGGGGCCTCCCGAGCTTCCCTGGAGCGAGATCCGGGATTTCGCGACGCGGTCCTTTCCGCGGCCGAGCACGGCCTTCGCCGAGGCCCACATCGTCATGGCGCTGGCCGCCGCGGGCGACCACGCAGCTGTCGAGAGCCGGCTCGCAGAGCTGCGGCGCATGGAGCGTGAGGGGCGCCAGCCCGCCGGCCCCGTCGTCGCCGACGTCGCCGAGGGCATGGCCGCCTATGCGCGGGGCGACTATGCCGAGGCGATCCGTCTCATCCAGCCGGTTCTCGAGGAGATCGTGCGCGTGGGCGGCAGCCGAGCCCAGCGCGACGTCTTCGAGCAGACGCTGCTGAGCTCGTATCTTCGGGCGGGCCGCGTCGAGGATGCCGAAGGTCTTTTCCGCCGGCGCCTCGAGGGCCGCCCCGCCGTGCCGGGCCATCTCTCCCCCTCGTCACGGAGGGAGAGGGACTGAGCTACTTCGTGGGCTCCGGCGCGCCCGGAGGATTCTTGGCGCGGATCGCCGCCGCGGCTTCCTGCATCTGCTTGACGACGCTGGGCCGGAAGCGCGCGCGCCAGAGCTCCGCAAGGGCATCGTACGTCCTGGCCAGGAGCGGGTGAATCGGGTCCATCCGGAACGCTTCCTGGAGCGCCTCTCCGTAGAGCGTCTCGGCGCGGACGTAGTGCTTGATGCGGAGAGCCCCGCGCGCATCGTCCATGGTCTTCTGCCACACGGCGGTCTGGTCTGCGGCGAACATGGTCGCGCCCGCCTCTGCCTCCTGCCGCTCCTTCTCGCAGCTCCCGGCCCGCGTGTCGCACACCCGGACCGTGGCGAGGTACGCGAGGGCCGCCTGGAACTCGTTCTCCGTGGGCGGGTAAGGGCGCCAGGCGAGATGGATCGCGTACAGCGCGTCCTTGCCTTGGATGACCAGGTAGAGCGCGCTCTCTGGCTGAGTCGAGCCCGCGCACTGCGTGACCCGCGTGAAGAACCGGCTGGCCGGGAGCCCGCTCACGGTGACGGGATCACGCGGATAGATCTGCGCACCCTGGCACGTCGCCCGGAGGGTGTTCGTCTCTCTTCGCTCGTACTCCGAGAGCGAGGTGCCGTCTCGTCGAATTTCGACCGCGATCAGCCTGGTCCAGTTGGCCACGGATTGATTCTCGGTCACGAACTCAATGGGCCGATCGACGTTTCCCGAGCTCTTTGCGCTGAACTTCCAGCCGAGAGGTACAGCCGAAAGAAGGTTCTCGCCGGGTGGAAGGGTCGGCCCTGGGGAACTGGCGATCGCGGGCAGGACGGCAGTCGCAAGCAGCGCGAGGGCGAGCGCAAAACGAACCATCCTTCACTGTACGCGCCTTCGAGGCCTGGACGTCTCCTTATGTGTGACCTTGGTGATGAAGTCGCGGGTGATGCGGAACACCTTGTAATCGCTGCGGTAGGCAGGGACAGTTGTGCCGGCCGCTCTCTTGCTCGTCAGTACACCTCGTCGCGCTCGCCGAACTCGAAGGCCTCGGTGCGGTCCTGCAGCTCCTCGGGGGTGACCAGGCCCTTGTCGGCGAGGAGCCGCTCGAAGGAGGCGAGCCAGCGCTCGTAGTAGCGCGAGTCCTCGCCGCGCGACTCTGACTGCGCGATGGTGGCGATCAGGCTGCGTTGAAACTCCTCCCAGCCGTACAGGCGCTGGTCGTGCAGCGCGACGGCCATGCCGAAGATGCGTCCCTCCCAGGGCTCCTCGAAGACGAGCTCGCCGTTCTTGCGCGGGACCGCCACCGGCCCGGTCATGTTGGCCACGAGGCGATCGGGCCGCGTGCCATCCAAGAGCACCGCGGGCGGCGGCACGCGGCAGGCCGCGGGCTGGGGCGCGCCAGGGCGCAGATGAAGGTCGGTCACGGGCTGGCCGTCGGGCCGATCCTCCCAGGTCGACGCGGTGAAGTGATAGGCGGCGAGGGCGGCGGGGGGCGGCAACCACGTCTGCACGTCGACCATGACCTCGATCCAGTCATAGAGCGCGAGGACCTGCTCGTCGGAGGAGATCGAGTGGAAC
>WNGQ01012339.1_pt1 | contig 11355 bp, 16 predicted proteins | sample 5407661 | NCBI WGS metagenome assembly WNGQ01 (sample SAMN13153382, study PRJNA577476) | soil metagenome | isolation source: 60 cm soil or saprolite under Garry oak tree replicate 2 | place: USA:California | collected 2016-06-15
TGAACCGCACGGACGGCGCGGACCTGCGGGCACTGCTGGACGGCTCTCTGTGGCACATGCGGGATACCTACCGCGCCGAGACCGAATGGGCCCCCCCGCACGTCGGGGACGAGCTCCGCCAGGTGCGCGTGTCCGCTGTCGACGCCGGCGTCGCGGCGGCGCGCGCGGACGCCGAGGCCCGGGTCGCGCGGCGGCGAGGCGACGACGAGGCTGCGGCAAGGCACGAGACGCTGGCGCAGTCGTCCCGCGCAGCGGCGCGGTTCTACCGCGAGCGGGAAGCTGCGGACGCCGCGGCGATGGAGGACCGCGAGGCGTGGGCACGCGTCACCAAGGGATCGCGGCACCTGGCGGTCGCGGCCGACAGCGAGCTGCGGCGCCGCCACCCTGAGCAGCGCATCGAGCCGCTGCGCTCGGCCGAGCCGGAGCCGGAGCCACATACGGACCTGGGCGCCGGGATGCCGGAGGCAGCGCTGCCCGTGCTGCCGTCCGCGGAGGAGCGCACGGCCTTCCGTGCCCGGCTCGAACAGCGCCAGGGCGTCATCGTGCCCGCCGAGGATCCTGACTTCGAGCCACTGGGCGAGGCGTGGCCGTCCTGGCACGGCCGCGACCGGGACGCGGTCCTGCAGCCCCCGAAGCCCGACCTGCAGCCTTCCCCGCAGGTGATACAACGCTTGCCCGAGATGGCCGCCGACCGCGAAGCGTCAGCATAGGCGCGCATACTGACGGCAGGACGAGGGGACCAAGGTGGTGAGCATGACGTACGCAGCGACGGACTTGCTGCCGCCGGGCCGGGCGCACATCGAGGGCTGCCCAGACTGCAAGGGCGTGACCGGCCTGCGCTGCCCGGAGTGCCGGGGAACGGCGCGGATCGTGTACCGGGCGTGCCCGCGCTGCGGTGATATCGGCTGGGACTTCGTGAACGGCTACAGCGACGAGAACGGCATGGCCTGCCGGATCAGCTGTGGTTACCGCTGGACCGCCGATGACCCGGCCTGGCTCGCCCAGCGCCTGCCCTGACCCGCAGCACGACGCCAAGACGGCCCGCGCCGCCACGGTGCGGGCCGTTCTTGCTCTGCAGTGGCGCCTGGCTACCCGGCCGGCCACTCGTAGTCGAGTATCCAGAGGCTGGCCGGCACCGCGTGCACGGCGATCTCAACCGGCCGGCCATCGGCGGTCCAGCCGGTGTGCCAGATCTCGATGACCGGCTGATCCTCCTCCAGGCGCAGGAACTCGCGTTCGGCGGCGGTCGCGCGCCGGGCGCGGACTGATTCGCTGATCCGGGTCTGCGCCAGGCCGAGGTCAGCGAGCCGGCTGATGATGCCGCCGGGCCCGGGGTCCTGCTCCGCGAGCGGCGTGCCCTCCGCGATCTCCGCCGGGATATACGACGGGGCGATCTGGACCGGGATGTCGTCGGCGTACATGTGCCGCATGCGGCGGATGACGTTCGGCTTGCCTTCCGGCAGGCCCAGAGCACGGGCTACCTCCGGCGGTGGCGTGACTCGCTCGACGGTCGTGTCGGACCGGGGCGTGAAGCCCAGGGACCTGATCTCGCTATCGAAGGCGCCCCGGGCGTCGGTGCGCTCCCGCGCGGCCTGCGAGTAGCGGGCCATGGCGTTGCGGTGAATGGGCGGTATCTCGCGGACGATCGTCCCGCGGCCCCGGGAGACCCGCACGAGCCCCTCATTGCGGAGTATCGCCACGGCGTTATTGACGGTGCTCCTGCTCACGCCGTACCGGCTGGCCAGCTCCGGCTCAGGGGGGAGAGCCGAGCCGGCCGGGTATTCGCCGCTCTCGATGGCGGCCCGCAGCAGCCCGGCTAGCTGCCGGTACTGGGGCTGCTGTTTCTCGATCGCCACTAGTTGCTTCTGTTCCCTTCTGTTAGGTCCGTCTGGGGACGGTACCCAACCTTAGACGTCTCACGTCCCCGTGTTCGGTAAGGCCTCGCCTCTCTGCATCATCGCATGGTAACTAGACGTCACACGTCTGACGTGTATTCTGTGCCTGACAGCAAAGCGCCGTGCTGGCAGACCCGGAGGAGATGCGGATGGCGGACTACGACAAGCGCCTCGCTACGCGGATAACCGCGGGCGTTGACGCCCGGCTGCGGCTTCTGGCCCTGCTGCGGGGCCAGTGCCTCAGCCATGTGCTCACCGACCTGCTGGATGAGGCACTGCCGGAGATGGCGGCGCTGGCCGGCCAGCTGCAGGAAGGGAACCGGACATCATGACTGCGAACCTGTTCACCGGGCTCGGTGACGTTGACGGCGCGCGGACCAACGCCGGCGGCGTGACCGTGATCACCCGGCGCCGGCGCTTCACGTGGCGCCTGGGCCGCGGGCCGAAGACTCCGAAGCCGGCCAGGGGCGATCGCGCGGGCAGGTGGCTCCGCAACGCGATGGCCGCCCTGGCGGTGCTCGCGCTGACTGCCGCCGCGGTGAGCTACGAGGCGCAGTACGCGATGGTGCTGGCGTACAAGGGCAGCGCCGTCGTTGCCGCGCTCCAGGCCGGTATCCCCGACGTCGGGGCGATGGTGTTCGCCAGCCTGGGTATCGCGCTGGCGCTCCAGGGCAAGCGGGCCATCCGGCCCAGAGTCCTGAACGTCGCGTGCGTCGCCATCAGCATCGCCATGAACGCGCTTGCAGCCTCCGCCGGCTGGACCGCGCTTGCGGTCTGGATCATGGCGCCGGTCCTGTACGCACTCGCGTCGGACACGCTGGTGGCCGTCATCCGGGCCTGGAGCATCGCGCGTCAGCGTGCGCTGGCCGAGGACCTGGCCGACGATGACGGCAGCCCGCTTGCGATCGTCGGCGGCCTGCTGCTCTGGCTGCTGCGCCTGGTGCTCGCTCCGCCGTCGACCGTGCGGGGCTTCCGCTCGTGGGTTGTCGCGGAGGTCCGCGTCGCTCCGGGGCGGACTGCCGGGCAGCTCGCCGCTCCTCCGAAGGCGCTCGCCCTCGTGCCAGCCCCGGACAGGCAGCGCAAGCGTGCCCCCGCCGGCCGCGCCGGGACCAAGACGGCTCAGTTCCTGGCCCTCGTCCAGCAGAAGCACGGGCATCTGGCTGAGCTGCCGCTGGCCGACGTGTCGCGCGTCTGCTCCGAGCTGGCCGGGGACGTCGGGCTGAACGCAGGCGCTGCCCGCACGGCTCTGCGCGCCGCGGTGCTGGCCGCCCAGAACGGAGGCGAGCCGGCATGACCAGGCTGCTGATTCTCCTGCTGCTGGCGCTCGCCGCCGCGGTGGCGCTGCACAATGCGCGGCACCTGCCGCGGCGGCGGGTGCCGGCGATGCGGCGCCGGCTGCGCATGCGGCGCCGGCCGGGCAAGGGCCACGCGAGCCTCCTGGAGCTGTGGCTGCGGTGGGGCCGGCTCGCGGCGTTCCGCGAGTCCCGGCGGACGCGACCGGGCCTGGGCTTCGGCGCGCGCGCCCGGCATGCGGCTGGATATTCGATCGCGCTCGGCTGCGCGCAGTACGGGTACGGGCACCGGGTGCGGGTCAGCCTGCAGGAGCATCTGCTGATCCTGGCGCCGCCGCGGACGGGCAAGACGGCGCTGCTGGCCCGCATCATCATGCGGCACCCGGGGCCGGTGGTCTCGACCACCACCAAGCACGACGTGTTCCTGCTCACCAGCGGCCTGCGCGCCCGGCACCACGGCGGCGTGCACGTTTTCAACCCGCAGGGCATCGGCGGCGCGGCGGCGCCGTCCACGTTCCGGTGGAACCCGATCCGCGGGTGCGAGGACCAGGCCGTGGCCATCCGCCGCGCTGACGCCTTCGCCCGCGCGGTGTCGCAGAAGGGCGTGGAGGACAGCAGCTTCTGGTCAGCCAAGGCCAGCGACTACATGCGGGCCTACTTCCACGCCGCCGCGCTCATCGGCGGGGACATGCGGCTCGTCGCCCGGTGGGTCGGCGGCGCGGAGCCGGAAGATCCGGAGAACATCCTGCGGGCCTCCGGCGCGGAGCAGTGGGCCGTCCAGCTCGCGGAACTGCGGGGCGAGGCGCAGAAGACCGCGGGGACGGTCCGGATGACGATGTCCCGCTCGCTCGCGTGCGTCACCGACCCGGCGCTGATGCTCTCGGTGCTGCCCGGGCCGGGCGAGGGCTTCGACTTCGCCGAGTTCCTGGCGAACGGGGAGACGCTCTACCTGATCGCCGAGGCGCAGGGCGATGACTCGCCGGTGGCGCCGCTGTTCGCCTGCTTCTGCAGCGAGCTGCATTACGCCGCGGCGCTGATCGGCCAGGCGGGCCGCGGCGGCCGGCTTGACCCGCCGCTGCTGATGGCCCTCGATGAGGTCTGCCAGGTCTGCCCGGTGCCGCTGCCGTCATGGCTGGCGGACTCCGGCGGGAAGGGCATCACGATCGCCGCGGTCGGGCACGGCATCGCGCAGTTCGCCAGCCGCTACAAGGACGACGGCGCCCGCGTGATCCAGGACACCTGCGGCGTCACGATCATGCTGCCCGGCATTAACGACACCGCCACGCTGGACCACGCGAGCAAGCTGTGCGGCCAGGCGGCCTACCGCGAGCACGGCCAGAAGCACGCCTCCCGGCACGACGTGATGACCTCGGACATGATCCGGGCTCTCCCGCCGTGGCGGGCCCTGATCCTGCGGGCCGGCTGCCCGGCCCCGGTGGTGGCGAAGCTGGCGCGGGCATGGAAGGCCCGCGAGTACAAGCGGGCGAGGCGCCAGCGCTGGGCAGTGGCACCGATCACGGCTGCCGCGCCGCCATCCCTGGCGGACCTGGCGCTGCCGCAGATGCCGCGCGACATGGCGCCCGTCGCGCGGCTGCGCCCGGTGGCGGACGTGCCTGACGTTGACGAGGACCTGCCGGCTGAGCCGGCGCCCGGGTACCCGTGGGGCGCCTCGTGAGCGCGGACGGGCAGGACCCGCGGGACTTCACCCTGCTGCGCCTGGCCGAGCTCGCCAAGCGCCTGGACGAGGCCGAGCGGCAGCTCGGTGCACAGGCCGCGTTCCTGGAGGCGCTCGGGCCAGACGACGGCAAGCTGGCTGCGGACGACAGCGAGGACGACGGCGCGGCGGAGGGCTACCGGCCGAAGCCCGCGCCGCGCTGGTGGCTGCTGCGGAACGCGGAGCGGGAGTCCTTCGTGGCGCCGCTGCGGGCATGGGTCCACGACGTCTACCGGCCGATGTACGGCCACCAGGCAGCGCTCCTCCCGGAGTGCTGGGAGCGGCACCCGCTGATCCTGGCGGCGCTGGACTGGCTGAGCGAACTCTGGCAGGTTCTGTACCTGCAGCCGAAGCGGTCCGCGTCCGCTCTGGCCGGCCAGGCCGAGTGGCAGACCCGCTACCTGCCCGCCGCCGCAGAGCAGATGCACCGCGACCGCTGCGCCAGGTGCGATCACCGGGCGGCCCGGCCATGAGCGCCGAGGACGGGAACCTGCGCGCCGCCCAGGCGTACGCCCGCGCGGGCTGGCCGGTGTTCCCGCTGATCCCCGGCGAGAAAGTGCCGCTGTCCCGGACGCATGGCTTCCAGGACGCGAGCACGGACCCGGAGCGCATCGCTGCCTGGTGGGGCCGCAATCCGGGCCGGAACGTGGGCATTGCCACCGGCGCGCCGGGGCCGGACGTGCTGGACGTCGATCAGCACGGCGAGGCGGGCAACGGGTTCGCCGGGTTCAACCGCCTCAGGCGGGCCGGGCTGGTCACTGGGGTCAAGGCGATCGTCGCCACGCCGGGCGGCGGCCTGCATGCCTACTTCGCCGGCACTGATCAGCGGTCCGGCAAGCTGCCGGCCCAGCACGTCGACTTCCGGGCTCAGGGCGGTTACGTCGTCGCGCCGCCGTCCCGGGCCGGCGGCAAGCCGTACGAGCTGGTCCAGCACGAGGGCGGCGGCAAGCCGTACGAGCTGGTCCAGCACGAGGGCGGCATAGCGACGCTCGACTGGACCGCCGTGCGTGACCTGCTGGAGCCGCAGCGCGAGCGGCGGCGCGGGCCGCAGCGCACTGGCGACAAGCCCGCCGACGTCGCCCGCCTGGCCGCGTTCGTGGCGAAGCAGGAGCACGGGAACCGCAACGACGGCCTGTTCTGGGCTGCCTGCCGAGCGCACGAGGCCGGGCTGCTGGACGACCCGGCCGCGGCCGACGAGCTGGTGGCCGCCGCGCTGCGGTCCGGGCTGCGCGGCGGCGAGCGGGAAGCGCGGCGGACCATCGCAAGCGCGCAGCAGCAGCGCGAGCCGTGGCGCCGCCCGGACCCTACGCCAGCCCGGCTGCCTGAACGAGAGCGGGAGGCGGGCTGACATGACCACCGACAGCGCGCAGCAGCTGTGCCCGGACTGCAGGACGGCGGAGCTGACCTGCGGACGCGACGTATGCCAGGCGTGCGCCGTCGTCCGCGTGCTCAGCGCGGACCGACAGGCGGCGCAGCCATGACCGTCTACGTCGACGACTCGGCGATCCCTGCCACCGTCAGCAACGGGGGCGCGAGGCACACCTCGCAGTGGTCACACCTGTTCGCGGACAGCCAGGACGAGCTGCACGCCTTCGCGGCCCGGCTCGGACTCCGGCGGTCCTACTTCCAGCCCGGGCGGCCGCTCGGCGGCAAGCCGAGCCCGTTCTGGCACTACGACGTGACGGCCGGCAAGCGCATGCAAGCGGTCAGGCTCGGTGCGCGGCCGGTTTCGTGGCGGGACTCGGCACGGATCATCCGCGAGCGGGAGGCACGCGGCCGTCAGGCCCAGGACGGCGGCGGAGGTAACCCGCGCCCAGGTGACCGCACCGGGCCGCAGTCGTCAGCGCCCGCCAGCCGCCCGGCACTGCGCGACGAGTTAGACGCTCGCCTGCGGGCTGCCGGGATTCCCGCTGACGACCCGGGCCTGGTGACGATCGCCCGCTGGAATGCCGGACTCGGGATTCACCCGCAGCGCGGCGCTGAGCGCCCGGATCCGGAGCCAGGGTCATGAGCCGGCGCCTGCACGACCCGGGGACGGTTTACCTGCTGCATTTTATCGACCCGGCGACGGGCGAGTCGGCCAGGTACCGGCACGCGGGGCACTACACCGGCTGGGCGCTGGACCTCGCCACGCGCCTGGCTAGGCACGAGGACGGCCGCGGCGCGCGGCTCCTGGAGGTCATCAGGGACGCAGGGCTGGGCTGGAAACTGGCCCGGACCTGGCCGGGTGACCGCAGGCGCGAACGGCAGATCAAGAACCAGGGCGGCGCCTCCCGGCACTGCCCGGAGTGCGGAGTCCGGCCGCGTGAGGACGCACTGCCGGTAAACGCGGACGGATCACTGTCCCGCTCGCGAACCACAGACGCCCAGAAGCACGCGGCCGGGGTGATGACCAGCACGCAGCAAGCGGAACACACGGCGCTGCGGCAGGGGGCGTATGGCCGGATCGCGGCGGAGGACCGGGGGCGCATACGGCGAGCTGCTGCGCTCAGCACCGATGCGGTACCCGGCCGGGATGACCTGTGGACCGGTCGGCCAGCCGGAACCCCGCCTGGCTTCCAGGCAGGCAGCGAGACCAGGCCGGCCGGCGCGCTCACGCGAAAGCAGCCCGTGCCCGAGAAGGGAAACGAGAAGGAGAACACGATGACATCCAGCCCAGCAGCCGGACCCGGATACCGGGCCGACCGGGACGCCCGTGCTCGCGAAGACCCGGCCCGGGCCGGCGCCATCACGGCACAGCAGATCATCAGCGCGCAGGCCGCGGCAGGCATGAATGCCGACCGCATCGCCGCGCACCACCAGGAGGTCAGCGCATCGCTACTCAGTGGCGCGGACACCGAGGACGGGCACGCGTTCGCGCGGGAGTACGACACGACCGGCGAAGCGCTCCTGGCCGATCTGCGCGAAATGCAGCGCGGGCCCGAGCCGGACCGCACGCCTGGCGCGCCGCATCCGGACGCGCGGCTGGCCGCCCGCGGCTGGCGCAACTGTCAGCACGGCATCTACGTCCGCCACCAGGCACAGGCCGAGGCGGATTCGGACCCCGAGGCGGCCTAGCCATGACCACGGCGACCGGCGCCCGGCGGCGGCTCCAGGCCCTCGCCAACCGCGGATGGTCGGCAACTGCGATCGGCGGCCAGGGCCTGGGCGTCAGCGCCGCGCAGGCGAAGCGGGTCATGGAGCGCGGCGGCCCGGTAACGCCGGAGCTGGCGGAGCGAGTCGCCGCGGCCTACGACGTGCTCTGGAACCGTCCGCCGCCGCAGCGCACCGGCGGGCAGCCGCCCGGGCCGCTCAGCGGCACGCTGACCGCCAGGGATGGCCGCCGCCGCTCGGCTGGGATGACGAGGCCCTGGACGACGCGGGCGCGGCTCCGGCGCAGGGGTGGCGGCGCAGCGGGCGCACGACGATCCCCAGCGCCGAGCTGGCCGAGGACGCCGAGTTCGTGCGCCGGCACGGCGGCTGCCGCTCGCTGAACGAGCGGGCAATGCGGCTGGGCGTCAGCAGGGACCGCCTCGAGCACGCATACGCGCGGGCTGGCAGCCGCCAGGCCGCAGGCACCGAGAGAGAGGCAGGCTGACATGGGCATCGAGATCATCACGAGCGACGGCCCGGCAGGTACGGATATCGAGATAACCGGCGACGGCACACCCGGCGCGGTGCTGCGCGGCCTGTTCGGGCCGCGGGCCGAGGCGGGCATTACCGTCAGCCCGTCCGGCGAGCCCGCCGAGATCGAAATCGAGATGGAGGCGGGCTGACGTGGCCAGCACCAGCGACCTGACGCCGGCGGAGCTTGAGGAACGTGCCGCGAACATCCGCGCACACGGCGACACGTCGCGGCGCGGTGTCGCCGAGGCGATCGGCGAGGCCCGGCGCCAGTTCGGGTTCGCCGATCACGGAGCCGCCCGGTACTGGCTCGACCAGGCGGAGTGCGCATCCAACCTGATCACGGCGCGCGAAATGAACGACCGGATCGTCCTGCGTTCCGCTCCGGCGCGGCCGTTGCAGTGGGGCACGGACCCTGCGCCCGACCGGGAAGCGGAGGCGGGCTGACATGCCGATCAGGCCGGAGGACCTGGCGCGCTACCCGGCCGGCTGGCCGGCGATCAGCCGGCGCATCAGGTTCGGCCGGGCGGCCGGGCGGTGCGAGGGCGAGGGCGAGTGCCGGACCGGGCACGCCGGGCGGTGCGCCGCGATACACACCATGCCCCACCCGGATACCGGATCGGCCGTCGTGCTGACCACGGCCCATCGGGACCACACGCCGGAGAACTGCGCCGACGGCAACCTGTTCGCGGCGTGCCAGCGGTGCCATCTCGGCTACGACCGGGAGCATCACGCCGAGACGGCCGCCCGGCAGCGCGCGGCGGCGCTGGCGCTGACCATGGACCCGCTGTTCACCGAGGAGGAGCTGACATGCCCGACGTGACGAGGATGGCGCCCTGGCGGGTCAGCGTGCCCGCCAGGGCGCCGAGCGCGGCGCTGACAATCCGCGTATGCCAGGCGCTCCGGCAGCGGGCCGCGCGCCAGCGGCAGGCCGAGTGGCGGAAGGCCGAGGCGAGCCGCCGGCGTCAGGCCGCGGTGACGGCCGCGCTCCGCGACTCCGGGGCGCTCTCGCTCCGCCTCGTCGCCATCGCTCGCGACAGGGAGGCGGGTTCGTGACAACCGGGATCATCTGCCGGACGGCAGGCTGCCGCGGGCTGGCTCCGGCCAGCGGTAAGCACGCCGGGCGCTGCGCGTGTTGCGTCCGGGAGGCATGGCTGGCAGGGAAGCCGGCCCCGATGAAGTTCATCGTGCGGCAGCTGGCCGCGGGCCGGGACGCGGACCGGGAGGCGGGCGGGTGAGCGACTACCCAGAGCAGGAATCGCGCGGTATCGACGCCCGCGACGTCCGGCCCGGCGATGTGATCTGGAACCCGCACGGCGGCTTCCGGGGACGGGCGGAAGTCACCAGCGAGGCGCGGGAGCGGCCGGACGGGACAATCGAGTTCTATTGCGCTGACGGCCGCACCGGGCACTTCAGCCCGCAGTTCCGGCTGCGGCTGGACCGGGAGCCATGGCCCGGCGGGACGCCGAGCGGGAAGCGGCGGCGGCCGGGCGTGACATGCCGGGCCATGAGGTTCCGGCCGGCCCCGCGGAAGTCGTGCGGGAGTACCGCGACGCTGCCGGGTCGCTGAGGGCCGCAGAGCTGGAGGCGCCGGACGGGGCGCGGTTCACGGTGAGCCAGCCGCGGGGAAATGTCTCCGGCGCAGATCCGCAGGTGTGGGCGCGTCCGCAGGCTTACGGCCTGGAGCGGTTCTTCTGCCCGGGGCATGGCGGGAGCGACGTTTGCCCGTACGGCGCTCACGACGAGATCCGGTACCCCGGCTTTGACCCGGCCGCCGAGGTCGCCGAGAGGGAGGCCGGGCAGTGACCGCAGTCCGTGATTCCGCCGGAATCACGATGGTGCCGCTCGCGGAGCTCGCGCCGCATCCTCTCAACCCGCGGGTGAGCCTGGGCGACCTGGCCGAGCTGGCGGCCTCCATCGCCTCTCAGGGCCTCTTTGAGCCCCTCGTCGTGCTCAGCGCCGCCGCGCACGCGGAGGCCTCCCGCGCGGCCGGGGGCGGCGGGCCCGGGCCGGGCATCACGCACGTGATCGTGATGGGTCACCGGCGGCACGCGGCCGCACGGCAGGCCGGGCTGGCCGCGGTGCCGGTGCTCGTGCGCGACGACCTGGCCAGGCCCGCTGCGCTGGCCGCGATGATCGCCGAGAACCGGCACCGGGCCGGGCTGGACCCGCTGGCCGAGGCCGGGGCCATGGCCGAGCTGGCGCACCAGGGCTGGCGGCAGCGGCGGATCGCGGCCGAGACCGGCTGCTCCCAGGCGCACGTGTCCAAGCGGATGGCCCTGCTGCAGCTTCCCGATTCCGCCCGCGACGCTCTCGCCGGCGGCTCGCTGAGCGTGGCCGACGCGCTTGAGCTCCACAAGCTCACCGGCGCCGGGCAGGCGGCCGGGGAAGTCATCAGCCAGGCCATCCGGGAGATCAGGCAGGGGCATCACCCGGCGAACGTGCTCTCGATGGCCAAGTCTCAGCTGGGCCGCGCCCAGGCCGCCGAGAAGTCCAGGGCGACGCTGGAGCGCGACGGCGTCGACCTCGTTACGGAGCAGCGCCGGGAGCGCATGGGCTGGCCGCGCGTCTACGGCGATACCAGCGCACACGCCAGGGCCGGGTGCCTGGCCGCGATGATCGGCTGGTCAGGTGAGCCGGACTACGTCTGCACCAACCCCGCCGGCCACCCCGAGGAGCTGCCCCCGCACGCCCGGCGCGAGGCGCGCGCTCACGAGGATGAGCGGGAAGGCCGCAAGGCCGCCAAGGCCCGGGATGTCGCCTGTACCGCGATCGCCTGCGGCCCGCTTCCGCCGGCCAGCGACCTGGCGCAGCTGCTCACCGCGGCGCTGCTCGGCGCCGGCGGCGGCCA
>WNGQ01006453.1_pt1 | contig 11354 bp, 10 predicted proteins | sample 5407661 | NCBI WGS metagenome assembly WNGQ01 (sample SAMN13153382, study PRJNA577476) | soil metagenome | isolation source: 60 cm soil or saprolite under Garry oak tree replicate 2 | place: USA:California | collected 2016-06-15
CGATGATCAGAGCCGCGACGGCCGGGTGATCGCCCAGCGGCTCGGTCACCCACTCCGCCCCGCTCTCGGCCAGGCGGTCGTGGAACTGGCCGGGCGCCAGCAGGTAGGTGGCCACGGCGACCGGGCCTTCGGTGCTGGCGCGCAGTCCGGCGACCGCCTCGGGCACGGTCGGCCGCCCCGCGGCGGCGAACGCGGGGACGACAGGAACGCCGAGGTCGTCCGCGAGCAACGCCGCCTGGGCCGCTACCTGGGCCGCTGCGAGCGGGTCCGACGAGCCGGCGGCGGCCAGCACGACGGGGGTGCCGGGCGGCGCCCCGGCCTCCGCGAGCCGGCTGGTGAGCGCGGTGACCAGCAACTGGTCGGGACCGAGCGGTCCGGCCACGCGCGGCCAGGCCCGGGGTGATGCACCCGCGCGCGGCCCGGCCACGCTGAGGACGGCCGGGCGCGGCCCGGTTACGCCGGGGGTGCTCGCCGTGTCGTTGGCGGTGTCGTTGACGGTGACCGCGCCGCGGATGTCGGTGGTCAGGTGATATCCGGTCGAGAGCAGCAGCGGGACGACGACGACGTCGGTGCCGGCGGCGTCGAGCGCGTCGGCCAGAGTCGGCTCGGCGTGCTGCACGAAGGCCACCTGGATGTCCAGCACCGGAGCGAGCCGCCCGACCTGGCGGGCCAGCGCGGTGATGGTCGCCGTTGCGGCCGGGTGGCTGCTGCCGTGCGCGACCGCCAGCAGCGTCGGGCCGCTCACCGTGTGTCTCCCGCTCGCCCGGCCAGTCGCTCGCGCAGGCGGACGACATCACCGACGACCACGACCGCGGGCGGCCTGATGTTCGCGTCGGCCGCGTCGGCGGCCACGCGCTCCAGCGTGGACGTCAGCACCTGCTGTGTCTCCATCGTTCCATCCCTGATCACCGCGACCGGCGTGGCTCCGTCCCGGCCGCGCTTGATGAGTTCGCTGCTGATCGCGTCCAGGTGGGCGACGGCCATCAGGAGCACGAGCGTCCCGGGCCCGGTGGCGAGCGACTCCCAGTCGACGCTCGTCCCTGGCTGGGACGGGTCGAGATGCGCGGAGACGACCGCGAAGTCCTGGGTGATGCCCCGGTGCGTGACCGGGATGCCTGCGTAGGCCGGCACCGCGACGGCGCTGGTCACACCCGGTACGACGGTGAACGGCACACCGGCGCGGACGCAGGCCAGCGCCTCCTCGCCGCCGCGGCCGAACACGAACGGGTCGCCGCCCTTGAGCCGCACGACCCGGTGACCGGCCAGAGCTCGGTCGACGATCAGGGCGTTGATCTGGTCCTGCGTCATCGTGTGGGCGCCTGGCGACTTGCCGGCCAGGACGATCTCCACGTCCGGGTCGAGTTCGTCAAGCAGGCCGCTCGGCCCGAGCCGGTCGGCGACCACCACGTCGGCCTCGGCCAGCAGCCGCCGCCCGCGCACCGTGATCAGGCCCGGGTCCCCCGGGCCGCCGCCAACCAGTGCGACCGTGCCCGGTGGCCCGCTGTGGCCCGGTCGCCCGCTGTGGCCCGGTGGCCCGCTGTGGCCCGGTCGCCCGCTGTGGCCCGGTCGCCCGCTGTGGCCCGGCCGGACCGGCAGCGAGCCGTGGGCCAGCGCCAGGGCGATCGCGGACCGCAGCCGCTGCGACCGGCCCGGGTCGCCGTTCGCGGTGACCGCCACCGTGACATCCCCGTGCCGGGTCACGGCCGGCATCCGCGCGGCCGACGCGGAACCGTCGTCGGCCCTGACGCACCAGATCCTGGCTCGTTCCGCCTCGGCGGCGACCGCCGCGTTCACGGCCGGGTCGTCGGTGGCGGCGTGGGCGAGCCAGGCCCCGGCGAGGTCGCCGTCGCGGTAGCGACGGCGACGCACAGTCACGGGTAGCTCGGCCAGTCCGTCGAGTATCTCCGGTGCTACGACCGTGACCCTGGCCCCGGACTCGACCAGCCTCCGAACGCGGCGCAGGGCGATCGCGCCGCCCCCGACCACGACGACAAGCCGGTCATTCACATCGATTTCGACCGGGTATCCGACCGCCCGCCCATGATCGCGAAGGATTTTCCTCGCATACGCGGGAAAAGTCTTCGCGATCATGAAACAGCACCCGCCCGAGACGAGACCAGGCCGGTGAAACGGAGCTGGAAGCCGCGAGCGCACGACCGGCACTCCCAGTCGCCCGGCTTCGCCCCGGCCGGCCGGAGTTCCTCCTCGCCGCAGTACGGGCAGAAGAACGGCACCTGCCGCTCGCCCGCGGGGTTCTCTGCCCCGGCCGGGCTGTCCGCCCGGCGCGGGGCTCCCGCCCGGGCTGGCTCTTGACCCCGGGCCAAGGCGTCCCCGGTCACGTCAGCAGGCTCTCGTCGGCGCGCCTGACCCAGGCCGCGAACTGCTCGCCCTCGGCGCGATCCTTGACGTAACCAAGCAGCAGCCGTTCCACGTAGTCCGGCAGCGCCTCCGCGGTGACCTTGAGCCCGCGGATCTTGCGCCCGAACGCGGGGTCCGCCCCGAGCGATCCGCCCAGGTGCACCTGAAAGCCTTCCACCCCATCCACAATCGAGCCCTTAAGCCCGATGTCGGCGAGCTGGAACCTGGCGCACGAGTTCGGGCAGCCGTTGACGTTGATCGAGACCGGAGTGTCAAAGTCGGGCAGCCGCTTGTCCAGTTCCGTGTACAGGTCACGGGCGCGCTGCTTGGTCTCGACGATGGCGAGCTTGCAGAACTCGATCCCGGTGCACGCCATCGTCGAACGGCGGAACGGCGACGGGCGGGCGGGCAGGTCGATGCATTCGAGCTCGGCGACCAGCGCCGCGACATTGTCTTCCGGCACATCGGTGATCAGCAGCTTCTGCTCGATCGTGGTCCTGATGTGGCCGGCCCCGAAGCTCTCGGCCAGGTCGGCGACTTGCCAAAGCTGCGTGCCGGAGGTCCGGCCGGTGTGCGGGGCGACTCCGACGTAGTACCGGCCGTCGCGCTGGCGGTGCACCCCGACGTGGTCGCGTGATCCGGGCGGCGGGGGCGGCGGCGCCGGGCCGTCGGGCAGCGCGGCGTGCAGGTACTCGCGCTCCAGCACCTCGCGGAACTTCTCCGCGCCCCAGTCGGCCACGAGGAACTTGAGCCGCGCCCGGCTGCGCAGCCTGCGGTAGCCGTAGTCGCGGAAGACCCCGGTCACGCCGGCCCACACGGCGGGCACCTGCTCGGGCCTGACGAACACCCCGAGCCGCTTGGCCAGCATCGGGCTGGTCGACAGGCCGCCGCCGACCCACAGGTCGAAGCCGGGGTCGCCGTCAGGACCGGTCACGCCGACGAAGGACACGTCGTTGATCTCGTGCGCGGTGCACTGGGACCCGCAGCCGGAGATCGACGTCTTGTACTTGCGCGGCAGGTTCACGAACTCGGGGTTCAGCGCCGCCACGGCCTCGGTCGCGCGCAGCGCGGCGGAGGCGTCGAGCACCTCGGACTCGTCGAGGCCGGCGACCGGGCAGCCGAGAATGTTGCGCGGCACGTCGCCGCAGGCCTGTAGCGAGGACAGGCCCACCTCTTCGAGCCGGGCCCAGATCGCGGGCACGTCCTCGATCCTGATCCAGTGGAACTGCACGTTCTGCCGGTCGGTGACGTCGGCGACGTCGCGGCCGTACTCCTTCGCGATCCCGGCGACGGTCCGAAGCTGCGCGGCGCTGAGCTGGCCGCCCGGAATGCGGACCCGCATCATGAAGTAGGCGTCCTCGATGTCGGCATCGTCGAGCGCGCCGGTCTTGCCGCCGCCGATGCCGGGCCGGCGCTGCGTGTACAGCCCCCACCAGCGGAACCGGCCGCGCAGGTCGGTCGGGTCGATCGAGTCGAAGCCCGCGGCGGCGTACCGGGAGACGATCCGTTCCCTGACGTTCAGCCCTGCGTCGTCTTTCTTGAATCGCTCAGCGGCGTTCAGCGGCTCGTAGTGGCCCAGTGCCCACTGGCCCTGGCCGCGCTGCTGCGTGCGAGGCATGCGGAGTTCCTTCTGCTTGAGGTCGGCGCGCGCTGCTGCTGCGTCCTCCGCTCGGAACGAGCCGGGACGCGGTAGGCCGGGCGGCTAGGCCCGGTGGCGTGGAGCGAGATCAGCGGAAGGAACGACAGATGGCGCTGGAGACGCGCTGAAGGTCGACGTGCCGTCGGCAGAAGAGCATCAGGTCCTGGCTTGCGGCCTGGCGTGTCATCGCGGGCCTCCGGGATCTAGATGATCGCACGTTCCTGACTTGGACCTTAACATCGCGAGTTCGCGATTCCATACCAGCGACGAAACGGAACCCGCCCGGCGAGCCCGGAGCCACCAGGGTGAACTTCACATGAAGAAAGGCGGCGCGGTCTTGCCGCTGCCGCGACGGCCGACCTTGAATGGTTGTGCGGCCATGGTGCCCATGTCGTCCGCGCCTGCGCTCCCCTCGCTATCTGGAGGCACCAGTGGGCACCCGTATGGTTCTGGCCAGCACGATCCGGCTGTCGCCAGGCACCAACCTGTTCTTCTACGCGGCGATCTGGGCCATCTGCGTCGGCGGCATCGGCGTCTTGCTCTGGGCAGCGCTGCGTTCCAAGCGATTTCAGCGCTGGACCACCCAGGACATCCTGATCGTCGCCGCGCTCGGCGTCCTGCTCGAGGTCTACGACAACATCATCGGCGACCAGTTCATCAAGCCGGTGCTCAGCCCGGTTCCGGGCGCCGAGTTCCTGCAGATCCACGACCTGCCGTACATGTTCCTGCTGATGGTCGGGGTCGCGCTGGTGCGCAAGCCCGGCTGCGTCACCGCGATGGTGTTCATCAACTTCCTGCTCGCCGCGCTGCTGTTCGGCAGCGGGCACGGCGTGCTCGACTGGACCGACGGGCTGACCCAGGGCATCTTCTGCGACCTGTACATCGTCGCGAGGCGGGGCCGGGCATTCGGCCCGTCCGCGAGCAAGACCTCGATGGTGCTTGACGGGCTGATGACCGGGATCCTGCGCGGCGCCCCGAACTCGTTCCTCACCGACTGGAACTTCGACCCGTTCCTGAACGCCCAGTTCTACACCTGGCTGCAGATGTGGAACGACACCTGGTCCAACGGCCTGTTCAACGGGATCGAGGCGGCGGTCAGCGCGGTGCTCGCCCAGCGGGTTGCCGTGGCCGTCGTCCCGTCGCTGGGCATCGGCAAGGCCCGCGGCGCCTCCGCGGCCGTCGACGCCTTCGCCGAGTCCGACGACCAGCCGCCCGGCGCCCGCCCGGCCGACCCGGTGCGCGCGGAGGCCCTGCGAGCGGACGGAGACATTCCATGAGGCGGATCGCGTTCATCCTCACCGCGGTGTCCGGTGCGGTACTGGTGCTCGGGCTGGTCGAGGCACTCACCAACTACAAATGGTCGGCCGGCGACCAGAACGCGTTGTTCGGCAACCCCAGGCTGCTGACGAACGACGGGACCACCGTGCTGATCGTCGGCGGCATCCTGCTGCTCGTCTCCGCCGCCCTGTGGGTGGCCGCTACCCGGAAGGGCAAGAGCGATCAACAGCGGTCCTGAGCTGGTCGCCGACGACGTCTCGTTCGCCTACCTCGGCGCGTCCCGCGCGGCGCTGCGGCACGTGGACCTCTGCGTCGCGCCCGGCGAGGTCGTGCTGATCACCGGCGCGTCCGGGTGCGGCAAGTCCACGCTCGCGCTCGCGCTGGCCGCCATGATCCCGGCGCGGGTGCACGGCGAGCTGCGCGGCACGGTCCGCTTCGAGGGCAGGCCGCTGTCCGGCCTGGCGCCGCACGACGCCGCGCAGTACGTCGGGCTGGTCTTCCAGAACCCGAACCTGCAGCTAGTCCCAGACACGGAGGAACGATGCGATTCGACGCGGTCCTGTTCGACAACGGCGGCACGCTGACCCACCGCACCTCGCCGGTCGCAGCGATCCGGGCGCTGGCCGCCCGCGTCGGCGTCGAGATCGGCGAGGAAGACGCGGCACGGTACTGGCGCAGGTCCAAGGAGCTCGGCAAGACGCTGAAGGAGGAGAAGCGGCGGAGGAACCTGTCCAGGCCCGATCATCGCGACGCGTACGTCGCCGCCTACGCCCCGATCGGAGAGATCGCGCCCGGGCTCGCCGAGGCGATGTACGACGAGTGGAAGACCAACCCGCTGACGATGGTGCCCTACCCGGACGCGCCGGGCGTCCTGACGTCGTTCAGCGCCGCGGGCGTCCCGATCGCGATCGTCAGCAACACCGGCTGGTCGATCGACGTCGGCTACGCGGCGACCGGCCTGGACGCGTTCGTGTCCGCCTTCGTCCTCTCCTGCGACCTGGGTGTCGCCAAGCCCGCGCCCAAGCCGTTCCTGCTGGCATGCGAGCGGCTGGGGGTCGCGCCCGAGCGCGTGCTGATGGTCGGCAACAACCGGCTCGCCGACTCCGGCTCGATCTGCGTCGGCTGCCACTGCCTGATCCTGCCGCCGGTTCCGCCCGGCGCGACCAGGGGCCTGCGCGCCGCCGCCGACGTGGCCAGGATCGGCTGGGTGGCGTAACGCCCGCGGCAGCGGTGCCCGGTAGCCTGTCGCCCGTGCGGCTCACCGAGTTCTGGCGGCGGATGGACGAGCAGTTCGGCTCGGCGTACGCGCAGAGCGTTGCCAAGGACTACGTGCTCGCCGGGCTCGGCGGCCGCACGGTCGCCCAGGCGCTCGCCGACGGCGAGGACGCCAAGTTGGTCTGGCGCGCCGTCGCCGCGGCGTTCAACGTGCCCGACCGGCTGCGCTGATGCGGCCGTTGAACCCGGCGGCCCAGCCTCACGGCCATTGCGACGTCACGGTCAGGACCGCCAGGATCATCCCGGCCACCATTGCGACCGCGAGCGCGATGCCGGCCGGATACCACAGCTTCGACACCAGGCGCTTCATGATCGCAACGGTAACCGAGGTAGGCGTGCGGATTCGCCGCCAACCTGCGGGAACGCAGAGACCGCCGTCGGTCCGCGATCGGCTATTCCGGTGGATAGAGTGCGCAGTCTGGCGATAGCCGGCCGGTCGGCGTAGTGAGTTGATCGCTGTCGACATGACCGCGCCGGTCGAGGTCGGCGAACTGGCGTTCGAGTCCGGCCAGGCTCGCCCGTCTGGGAGCGCTTGAGACATTTTCGGCCGCCCGGCGCGCCGGCTTCATGATCGAACAGTTGTTCGTTAGAGTGATCCGGCCGGAAGCTCCTTGCGGCTTCGCGCGAGCCGCTTGGCACCGGCCGGCCACAGCGCCAGCAGACTGTCGGTGGCCGCGCGTAGCGTCAGCACTGGCAGGAGACACGGCAGAGCAGTGCGGGAGAGCCGCACGCTGAGAGCGGCTCGCAGCCCTCGGATCCGACGGGAGTTCACATGGCACCGAACGACAAGGTGGGCAGCATCAAGGCCGGGGACAGGGAGAAGGTCCTGGAGACCGCGCTCGCGCAGATCGAGCGGCAGTTCGGCCGCGGTGCGATCATGCGCCTCGGCGACGATGCCCGCGCCCCCGTCGAAGTCATCCCGACCGGGTCGATCGCGCTCGACGTCGCGCTCGGCATCGGCGGCCTGCCGCGCGGCCGGATCGTCGAGATATACGGCCCGGAGAGCAGCGGGAAAACGACTCTTGCGTTGCATGCAGTAGCAAACGCACAGAAGTCGGGCGGCATCGCGGCGTTCATCGACGCCGAGCACGCGCTCGACCCCGAGTACGCCAAGAAGCTCGGCGTCGACACGGACGCGCTGCTCGTCTCTCAGCCGGATACGGGCGAGCAGGGGCTGGAGATCGCCGACATGCTGATCCGCTCGGGCGCGATCGACGTAGTCGTGATCGACTCGGTGGCCGCGCTGGTTCCGCGGGCCGAGATCGAGGGCGAGATGGGGGATAGCCACGTCGGTCTCCAGGCGCGGCTGATGTCCCAGGCACTCCGCAAGGTCGCTGGCGCCTTGAGCCAGACAAAGACGACAGCAATCTTTATCAATCAGCTAAGGGAAAAAATCGGAGTGATGTTCGGGTGTGCGTCCTGGTACACATACGTCACTCTCGCAGACGGAACCAGGGAGAGAATAGGCAAGATCGTAAACCAGAAGATGGACGTTGAGGTCCTCTCATACGACCCCGACTTGGGAAGGATCGTTCCCAAGAAGATCGTAAACTGGTTCAATAACGGGCCCACCCAAGAATTCCTGCACTTTAGGGTCGAAAGATCGGGCGGTGGTACTGGCCATGGCCGGACCGCCTTTGATCTGACCAGCAACCACCTGATCAGGACTCCGGGCGGGTGGCGCGAGGCAGGCGATATGCAGGCAGGCGACCGAGTTATGCTCGCTCAGCCGCACTACCTCAGCGAGATGCAGTGGCAGGTGATCTTTGGCTCAGTCATGGGCGATGGGAATCTATCAAAGCCGGTACGGACTACGGATAGTAGTGCTCGGTTCCGCATGGGACATGGCGCGAAGCAAGTGGCATACCTCGACTGGAAGGTTTCGCTGCTAGGCAACGTTCCTAACTCCAGGAGAGAGAATGCGAAGGGCGCGGTCTTCGCCGACTTCACCCCGCTTGCTGAGCTCAGCGAATTGCGGGAGATCGTCTATCAAGGGGACGGTAAGAAGCATCTCACCTGGGACTACCTCAAGAAGTTGACGCCGCTGGGACTAGCGATCTGGTACATGGATGACGGCTGCTTCACGGTGCGGTCGAAGGGAGTTCAGGAGCGGACGCAGGGCCGATCAGGCCGGATCGAGATCTGTCTCGAGGCGATGAGTCCTGGTTCGCGAGAGCGAGTGATCGAGTATCTGCGAGACACTCACGGGCTGGACGTTAGGCTCCGGCTCAGCGGTACGCGGCGTATGGCGTACGTGGTGTTCTCAACGGCCGCGACGGCAAAGTTCCAGAAGCTGGTAGCTCCGTACATCCACCCGTCCATGGATTATAAGCTCCTACCCGGATTCCGTGGCCAGTTCGCGGTCGAGGCCGAGTTCGTTGAGCCAGTTATCCGTCCAGTGCCAGCGAAGATCCTGGAAATCAAGCCAAGGATCGGCTATCCGATCATGAGTCGTTATGACATCGAGGTCGAGGGGTCGCACAACTACCTCGCTGACGGCGTGATCGTGCACAACAGCCCGGAAACGACCACGGGCGGCAAGGCGCTGAAGTTCTACGCGTCGGTGCGGATCGATGTACGGCGGATCGAGACGCTGAAGGACGGCAACGAGGCGGTTGGCAACCGGACCAAGGCCAAGATCGTAAAGAACAAAATGGCGTCGCCATTCAAGATCGCCGAGTTCGACATTCTGTATGGAATCGGGATAAGCCGCGAGGGCAGCCTGATCGACCTGGGCGTCGAGCAGGCGATTGTCCGCAAGTCCGGCGCCTGGTACACCTACGAGGGCGACCAGCTCGGTCAGGGCAAGGAGAACGCCAGGAACTACCTGCGCGAGAACCCGGACCTGGCGAACGAGATCGAGAAGAAGATCAAGGAGAAGCTGGGGATCGGACCGCGGCTGGACGCGGAAGTCGTCCCGAAGCCCGCGCCGACGGGCCGGCCGTCGCTCGGGGTGGTGACAGGGCAGCGCGGTGCCAGGTAGGTCCCGCGCCCGGACTGCCAGGACGGTCGATCTTGTCGAGCCGCCGGACCCCGCGGGCGAGGCGGCTGACCCCGAGTCCGTCGCACGGCTGATCTGCCTGCGGCTCCTGACGGCGGCCCCGCGGACCAGGGCTCAGCTTGCCGATGCGCTGCGCCGCCGGGGCGTGCCCGAGGACGCGGCGGCCGCGGTCCTGACCAGGTTCGCCGAGGTCGGGCTGATCGACGACGCGATGTTCGCGAGCGCCTGGGTCGAGTCCAGGCACCACGGCCGTGGCCTCGGCCGGCGTGCTCTAGCGGCCGAACTGAACCAGCGGGGCGTGGATCGTGCCGACATCCAGGCCGCGGTTGCCCAGCTCAGCCCGGAGACCGAACTGGCCACGGCGCGGGCGCTGGTCGAGCGCCGGCTCGCGAGCACGGCGGGTCAGCCGGCGCAGGCTCGGGTCAGACGGCTCGCCGGGATGCTCGCCAGGAAGGGTTACCCGGCAGGCCTTGCCTATCAGGTCGTCCGCGAGGCACTCGAGCGGGCAGGCCAGGAGCCGCCGGCGGACGGGTTCGACGAAGACGGGGTGTTCGGCGCCGGGCGCGAGGACGCGGAGCCAGGCTGACCGCTCTCCGTTTCGGCCAAGCTTGACCGGCCTGTCTATCCCGCCTAGCCTCACGGGCAGTGAGGTTTACTCCGCGCAAGCGGATGATAAGCATCGGGCGACTAGTGATGAGCGGCCGGGCGGGCGCTGACTGTCGGCATGCACCTGCCCTGGCGCCATATTCTTGCTTGGCCCGGCCGTGTCACGGCCGGTATCCCTGATCAGGGCGGATAGCGAGCCCGGAAAGGATCAAGAACGCGGGAAGAGGCGCGTCTGCCTGCTCGGCAGGCTGCACTGGGTCGGCGCGGCACTAGGTCGCCCGATTGGCGCGCCGCGCCGGGAAGGCGCTCCCGGAACGCGCGGTAACCCTCGCTACGGCGGATTCCGTGACGTCGGACCCACGATGCTCGGAGTCCTACTTTGCGGGAAGGGGTGCGCGCAGTGGGAGATGGCATCGCGCTGATTCTGGCGGTCGTTGCGGTGCTTGCCCTGGCCGGGGCCGTCGCCGCGGTCACGTTCATGGTCCGCCTGTCGCGCAGCATGACGCGCGTCACTCCGGGCGCAGCCGCCACGGGTGCGGAATCCGCGCGTGCGGTCATTGACCACGAGGTTGTTCGGGGCGAGGTCGGCGAGCCCGTCATCGCGGACGTCCGCCTGGCGACCGTCGGCCAGGCGGCGCCCGGGGCAGACCGCCCGGGGATCATGGACCAGGCAGCTCCGCTGTCGGAGGTCGCGATCGTCGAGGCCGCCAAGGCCGAAGCAGCGGCGATCGTCGAGAAGGCCGAGGAGGCGGCGGAGCGGGCCGCCAAGGCGCGCAAGGAGCTGGACGACGAGGTTCGCGCCGTCACCGCCGAAGTCAAGCAGCTCCGCGGCGACCTGGAGCGCCGCGAGGCGCGGATCGCCGAGCGGGAGCAGCGACTCGACGAGGAGGCGCGCCGGATGGACAAGCTGGCAGGCGAGATCGACCAACGTCGCCGGCAGCTTGAGGAACGGCGCGCCGAGCTGGACGAGCTGCATGCACGGGGGCGATCGGAACTCGAGCGGATCGCCGGGCTCACCGCCGCGCAGGCCAAGACCGAGCTGGTCACGACGATCGAGCACCAGGCCAAGCGCGAGGCGGCGGTCATCGTCAGGGAGATCGAGGGCGAGGCGAGGAAACAAGGCCAGCAGCGGGCCAGGAAGATCGTCACGCTCGCGATCCAGCGGGTGGCCAGCGAGCAGACCAGCGAGTCGGTCGT
>WNGQ01006956.1_pt1 | contig 11353 bp, 12 predicted proteins | sample 5407661 | NCBI WGS metagenome assembly WNGQ01 (sample SAMN13153382, study PRJNA577476) | soil metagenome | isolation source: 60 cm soil or saprolite under Garry oak tree replicate 2 | place: USA:California | collected 2016-06-15
CCGCTGGCGGTGGCGCTGACCGGTGGCCAGCGTAACGACGTCACCCAGCTGATGCCGCTGCTCGCGGCCATCCCGCCGGTGCGCGGCCGGCGGGGCCGGCCGCGCCGGCGCCCGGATGCGGTCTACGCCGACCGGGGCTATGACCATGACAAGTACCGCCGGCAGGTCCGGGCTAAGGGCATTACCCCGGTGATTGCCCGGCGCGGCACGGAGCACGGCTCTGGCCTGGGCGTGCACCGCTGGGTGGTGGAGCAGTCGATCGCGCTGCTGCACTGGTTCCGGCGGCTGCGGATCCGCTGGGAGATCCGGGACGACATCCACGAGGCGTTCCTTAGCCTCGCCTGCAGCATCATCTGCTGGCGCCGCCTGACGAACCTCTCATTGTGTTAGGAGTTCTAAACCAAGAATGAACTCGTAGAGCTCAGGTCGTGACGCCGGCTGGCTGCGGGCGTATGAGGGGATGCCGGTATGCGGTATGCGCAGCGGGCGGGTAGGCCCCTGCCGGGCAGCGGCGGCGTGAGCTGCTGCGGCTGCAGGCAGCTGAGCGGTTCGCCCGCGGCCACGGGATCAGCCAGATCGCGCACCACTGCGGGTTACCGAAGGGTTGGTGGAGCGATGGCCCCGGGCCTGGCGGGACGGTAAGGGTCCCGGCTGCGCGCCGTTAACGGCCCCGGCGCGGCATGAGCGGCTGCGGCCGGGCCGGGCTGCGGCGGATGCCAGCGCGAGGAACGCTCGGCCCGCTCGAACGCCTCCCCGATCGTGTGACCGGCCAGCCAGTCTTGATAGGCCCGGTACCGTGCCCGCTCCCATGCCCGCCCGCGCGGCGGCAGCGGGGCGAGCGCCGGCTCGGGAAGCGGCTTCCACGTCCATGCGGTAACCCCGGCGTCGGCCGATGCGCCGGCGTCTGCCTGCGGCTCGATGAAGTCGGCACCGTCTTCGTGGTAGCCCATCCGGTTCCGCACGAACCGCAACCCGGCGAGCGTCCCCTCCGTCAGCTCGCGCCCGGCCCGGTCCCGGGCTGCCAGGGCGGCGTCGTAGCTCCCGGGTGGTAGCGGACCAGGGTGGCATCGACGATGGTGACCCACCACACCGCGTCGCTGACCACCGCGAACCCCTGCCGGCGATCCGCAGGCCTGGCCTCGGCCGCTGCGCGGTCTCGCGCATCGCGGCCACCGACCAGCCCAGTGCGCTGTCCCCGGCCCGGGGGTCGCCCGCGTGCTCGCGATTCCAGGCCACCCGGCAGCGGGCCGATCAGAACCGGGCATGCTCGCGCCGCGGCTCGAACACAACGCCGCACTGCTCGCAGCTCCGGGTATCGGCCACCAGCGCATGTTACGCGTAACGCGCAAGGTAGGCCCGGCCCGCCGGGCCGGGCTGAGCAGGGCACGATCAGGTCAGGCAGCGCACTGTTCGCGCTTGCCTTGACCGCTTCGAGGCCCTCAGCCTGGGTGCGTATCAGCGACGCGGCGGTGTCGCGCAGCCGGGCGTTGAGGCCCCGGCGGTGATGACGGACGCCGCAGCCGCGCCAGGCGCCGGAAGTCTTCTGGTGGCCCGGATCGTCCGGCGTCCGCCGCGCCTGCCGGAACGGCAGGCGCGTGATCGTTACCGAGGGCTGCCCGCAAGGCCAGCAGCTCAAGTTGTTCCTCCGCGCTCAGCGGCTGGTAGTCCTGGGCGTTGCCATGGCGCTGCCGGTCGTAGGTGCCCCGTGCCTGGACCGCCGCGAATGCGCTGGCCGCCAGGTCCCGGCCGGCCAGAACCCCGAACCGGGCGATCTGACGGGGCAGCATGCGGCCGGGATCGCCGGCCTCGGCCAGCGGCTCCGTGATGCGCTCCGCCATGCCGGGCCCGGGCCAGCTGGTGTCACGGGCCAGCGGTGCCACAGTGCGATCTTCAAGCCCGGCCCGGGCCGGGTCCGGCCCGTGCGGCCAGGCCTGCGGGATGAGCCATCCGGCCGCCGGTTCACCGGCACTTCGTCCCGGGGCAGCCGCTGTCCCCGCCGCGGCGAGGACCATGGCGCTGCCCGGCCGGCGAGAGGCGCTCCAGGACGCCTGCCGCACGTCTGGCCCCATCCCGCAAGGACTGCCTGATGAACTCACGTGCCCCCACTCCCCGCACATGCCAGGACGACCCAGCCCCGGCTGCGCCGTCACCTGTGCCTATTCAAGCGCAGCCGGGCCGCGCTCACTCTGTCTATGATCCGGTTCCCAGGGAAGGGAATTGTTTCGCTAACGAAAAGCGCTGCTGCAGTACCGGTGTGCCATCGCTCGCTGCGTTTTAGGCCTGGCCGCGTGAAGAGTCTTAGCGTTTCCGGCCGACTCCTCCGAACATGGCCACCTCGTCGGGCTCGCCCCAGCGACTGGGCTCGGGGCGCCACCGCGAGCATGACACTACCCCCGGTTCCAGCAGTTCCAGCCCGTCGAAGAAACGGGCGACCTGCTGGGGAGTGCGCTGGGTTAGCTTCGGTGTCCCGTGCTCGTTCCAGAACGCGACGGCGGCATCCACGTCCGGCATCGCCGGGCTGGTGATGGTGTGGGACAGCACCAGGTAGCTGCCGGAGGGGACGGCATCGATGAGGCGGCGCACGATACTGTGCGCCTGCTCGCCGTCGTTGATGAAGATCACCACTCCGAGCAGCGTCAGGGCGACCGGCCGGGTGAAGTCCAGTGTCTTGGCGGCTTGGTCGAGGATCGCGCCGGGGTCGTGCAGGTCGGCGTCGAGGTAGGCGGTGGCGCCCTCGCGCGTGCTGGTGAGCAGGGCACGCGCGTGGACCAGGACGAGCGGGTCGTTATCGACATAGACGATGCGTGATTCGGGCGCGACCGACTGGGCGACCTGGTGGGTGTTGTTGACGGTCGGCAGGCCGGTGCCGATGTCCAGGAACTGGCGGATCCCTGCTTCGCCGGCCAGGTACCGGACCGCGCGGACCAGGAACGCCCGGTCAGCGCGGGCGTAGTCGCCGATGCCGGGGTGGAGCTGGCGGATCTGGTCACCGACCTCGCGGTCGACGGGGTAGTTGTCCTTGCCGCCCAGCCAGTAATTCCAGATTCGGGCCGTGTGCGCTATCGTCGTGTCGATCCTGGGCTTCGGGCTTGACACGGACGGACTGTCGGTCACCTGGTCGCTCCTCCGGACTAAGTTGCTGTCGGTTGACATCTGCGGACGTGTGGCGGGCGCCGCCTGGCCCCGCGGACCGGCCGGGTGCAGCTCACAGGGCTTCCGGACCAGGCCGGGCTCAGGTCTGCCTGATTAGCGCTCTGATCATATTCCTGCTGGCGGTGTCGGTTTCGGCCTGGACGCACAACTGGTCCATGATCGTCAGGTAGTTGACGACGTCGCCGGGCTGGTCAAGGTAGACCGCGCTGTTGAGCTGTTCGAGATAGACCACATCGGGCAGGTCCGGTTCGGGGAACCGCAGGATACTGAACGGGCCGCCGGCCGCGGCATGCGGCCCGGCGTCGAACCGGGCGATCTGCAGCGTGACATTGGGCAGGTCGGTAACCTGCAGCAGGTGCTCCAGCTGGGCGCGCATCACCTTCGGGCCGCCCGGGGACCGGCGCAGCGCCGCTTCGTCCAGCACAGCCCAGAATTCCGGCGCGCCGGGCTGGGTCAGCAGCTCCTGGCGCCCCATCCGCAGGCTCACCCGGCGGTCGATCTCTCCTGCGGGCGCGTGGGCGTTGCTGATCAGGATCACGGCGCGAGCGTAATCCTCGGTCTGCAGCAGGCCCTGGACGAACTGCACCTCATAGTTGCGGATGATCGACGCGGCCTTTTCCAGCCCGACGTACGACTCGAACCACCGGGGCAGGACGTCATCGTACTGCTGCCACCAGCCAGGGGAACTGGCCTGGCGGACGAGCTCCAGCAGTCCCTCGCGCTCGGCCTGGTCGGTTACCCCGTACAGGGTGAGCAGGTCGGCCACATCGCGTTGCTTGGCAGTGGTGCGGCCTCGCTCCAGCCGGCTGATCTTTGATGGCGTGGCCCGGATCGCCTCGGCGGCCTCCGCCGAGGTGACCTGGCACTCTTCCCGCAGCCGGCGCAGGTGCGTGCCCAGCGCGATCCGCAGCGCGGCCGGTCCCCGGCGCGGGCTGACGGACGGCCCGCCGACGGGGGCGCGAGCGGGCACGGTGCTATGTGCCTGATCCGAGTGCATGGCTGCTCCATAGGTCATAGCCGGCGCAGGCGAACCCGCCAAGTATCCCACCACCCGGCCGCTGTTGCCTAGCGCGCCTATCAGTCAGCACCGGCCGCATGCAGTTACCGGCTGGCGGCCTTCCGGGAGCCCTGAGCCGTCTCCTTGCACCACGGCGGCCCGGGCCCAAAGTTCAAATACGCTGTGCCGGCATTCGCACGGACCCTGCTACGGCGTATCAGGGGCATCAGCGGACCAGGTAGTCAAACTGGCCGTCCTTGACTCCCCGGATGAACGCGGTGATCTCGGCCGGAGTGTAGATCAGCGCCGGGCCGCAGGGATGGCGCGAATTACGCATGGCGATCGCCCCGCCCGGGAGTGCGGCTACCTCCACGCAGTTCCCGTTCGGGTTGCTGTAGTTACTCTTGCGCCACACGGCCCCCCGAACCGCGGAAGCGGGCATGCCATTACTGGCCTGAAGCATCAGTTCCTCACCTTCACCGCGCTCCAGTCCGGCTCGGCGCGCGGTACCTCCCCGGCCCGCCTTCGGCAGGCCGGCCTCATCCCGTGGCAGCGTCACGCAGTGCGCCGGCCGGGTCGCCGCCGCGCCGGCACGCGCCGGCCCGGGTCCGATGACCAGCACGATACCGCAATGAATTTGCATCTGTCATTGCAGCAGAATGTTCTTGCAGATGTATTCGCGATGGCACTTGCGTCAGCATGATCAGGCGCGGAGGATGGGGCCATGGCCGGGGTCATCGCGTTCCGTGCGACTGGTGATGAAGGTTCATGCGGCCCGGGCGGTTTTGATGCCAAGGTGGCGGCGCCGGCCCGGGTGTATGACTACTGGCTGGGCGGCAAGGACAACTTCGCGGCCGACCGGATCGCCGGCGAGGCGGCGATCGACGCCTATCCCGCGATCCGCATCTCTGCGCGGGCTAACCGGGGGTTCCTGATGCGGACCGTGAGCTACCTGGCCGGCGAGCGCGGCATCCGCCAGTTCCTGGACATCGGCGCCGGGCTGCCGGCGTGGCCCAACACCCACGAGATCGCCCAGTCCATCGCGCCGCACAGCCGGATCGTCTACGTCGACAACGACCCGATGGTGCTGTCCCACGCCCGCGCACTGCTGAGCGGCACGCCCCACGGGATCACCGCGTACGTCGAGGCCGACCTGCGCGACACCGCCGCGGTCCTCACCCGGGCCGCCCAGGCCCTCGACTTCACCCGGCCGGTCGCCATCTTGCTGCTGGCCGTCCTGGATCACGTCCCCGGCCTGGACCAGGCGCGGCGTATCGTGGCCCGGCTGCTGGCCGCCGTACCGCCGGGAAGCTTCCTGGTGATCTCCCACGCGGCCAGCGATATTGACCCCGACGAAACGGCCGAGATGATCGGCCGCCTGAACGAGCACCTGGCCGAGGGCAACTTCACCGGGAGGCCGCGCGACGTGGTCGCGCGGTTCTTCGACGGCCTGGACCCGGTGGCACCCGGCGTGGTCAAGGTCACCCAGTGGCATCCGCGGTCAGAGCTGGAGGCCCGGGGACCGGCTTCCCTGTGGGGTGGCGTCGCCCGCAAGCCGCAGACCTGCCGACGGGCTGAGCCGACGCGGAAGCCCGGCCAACACTCCCGGCCCGGCCCCGGGCCGCGCGGTGACGACGATCCCGCACCCGGCAACCAGCAGGGCCCGGACTTCATGTCTGTGACATCGCCTCGCCAGCCGCCGCCCGCGCCGGCCACAGCCGCACTACCTCACCATCGGGTTCGGACCTGGATGAGATCGAACGGTGAGTCGGCGAAGACGTGGTAGCGCCAGACCGGGGAACATCTCGTCCGGCCCGGCGGCGCCTTTGCCGTTCAGGTCGCGGACTCGCCGGATGATCAGCCCCGGCGGAGACCGTCGGGTCCTTCTTGCGGGCGAAGGCGGTGACGGCGCCGAGCACCGCGACCGGCTCGCGGGCGGTCGCCGCGTTCAGGAACCGGCCCTGCGCCAGGCCGGTGCTGGCCACCGCGGGCAGGCCGAGCGTCGTGGCATCCACGCTAAGGGCGTTGGTGGAGCCGGGTGTGCAGGTTCGCTTCCCGGTCCAGCCCGGCCAGGACCCGGCTGACCATCTCCGGGCCGTTCCACGCCCACCGCCTGGCCACCGCGCCGATGCCGGGCATGAACTGCCTGCCCGCGAGCAACGACCGGTCAGCGGCCAGGATCCAGCTGAACAGCTCCTCATGCTCGGGGCGGGTGTCATCTAGCGCGATGCGGGCCAGCGCGGCGCCGATCGCCGCGCTGTGCGCGTCGCGCCCGACCTCGGCATCGGCCCGGCCGGGCAGCGTCGTGCCGGCCTCCTCCAGCACGGCGTGCACGATTAGCGGCGCCTGCCCGGGGATGGCGTGCAGGCCGCGCAGGGCACGCCAGGCCACCGCGTAGACCTGGCGAAGCGCGGTCAGCGCGCCGGGCGGTCGCCGGGCAGGCTGCTCATCAGCCCGGCCAGGTGCCGGCAGGCGGCCGGCTGTGGGGTGCCAGAAGTCTGCCTGGACTGTGAGCTGCATCGATGGGCCAGGGCCAGCCGTAGGGCATGATGATCCTCAATGTCCCTCCGCCTGCTCTATCTCATCTTCGCGCGGCTGTGCAGTTGGCTGGTCCTGCTCGGCCGGTCGTCGGCCTCCAAGGACGCGGAGCTGCTCGTGCTGCGGCACGAGGTCGCCGTGCTGCGCCGGGCCTATCCACGGCCCCGGCTGGACTGGGCCGACCGCGCGATCCTCGCCGCGCTGATCCGGCTGCTGCCGGCAAGGCTGCGGATGCACCGGCTGGTCACGCCCGGCACCGTCCTGCGGTGGCACCGCCGCCTGGTCACCCGGAAGTGGACCTACCCGCACCGGATGGGACGGCCGCCGGTCAGCGCCGAGATCGTCACGCTCATCGAACGGCTCGCCACCGAGAACAACGCCTGGGGATACCAGCGGATCCAAGGCGAGCTGATGAAACTCGGCCACCGGGTCAGCGCATCCACCATCCGCCGGGTCCTCAAAGCCCTGAAGATCCCCCCGGCACCCAAACGGCACACCGACACCACGTGGCGCCAGTTCCTGCACGCGCAAGCCGCGACCATGCTCGCCACCGATTTCTTCCACGTCGACTGCGCGGTGACCCTGCAGCGCCTGTACTGCCTGTTCGTGATCGAGGTCGGCTCCCGCTACGTGCACTTCCTCGGCGTCACCGCGAACCCGGACGGTCCCTGGACCGTGCAGCAGATCCGCAACCTCCTGATGGATCTGGGTGATCGCGCCGCCGGCTTCCGGTTCCTGGTCCGCGACCGGGCCGGGCAGTTCACTGAGGCGTTCGACGCAGTCCTGGCCGACGCCGGGACCGAGGCCGTGAAGATCCCGCCGCGCAGCCCTCGGGCGAACGCCTATGCGGAAAGGTTCGTGCTCACCGCCCGGGCCGAGATTACCGACCGGATGCTGATCTTCGGCCAGCGGCATCTGCGGACGATCCTGGCCCAGTACGTGGCCCACTACAACGGACGACGCCCCCACCGCAGCCGCCAGCTCCGCCCGCCCCGGCCCGGCCCGATCACCCTCCCGCCGACCTTTACCAGGAGCGGATCAAGCGCCGGCCCGTCCTCGGCGGCCTCATCAACGAATACGAGCGGGCCGCATAAAAGCCGAGGTCAAGACCGGTGGCCAAGTTCTGGAACCCCACAGGATTCGCCTGGAGACGGTAAGAGCGCCGGATCGCGGTGGTCTTGCCGGGCGGCAGCTTGGCTGCGAACTTCTGCTCGGTCGTCTCGTGCTGGTAGGCACTGGTCGTCGTCGTGGCGTAGCCGCGGAGCGGATCACCAGACTGAAGTAGCGAGCAAGACCGCGATCACGACCACGGCGACGGCCACCCCGATGGCGACCGCGGTCGCCGTTCCCTTGCGCGATCGGTGCCCGCCCGTGGCGGTCGGCGCAGCGGAAGCGATCGGCACCGGGGCATAGGCGCCAGCGGGCACATAAGTAACGACACCAGCAGTGATGCCCTCCGTCCGTTCCGTCCCGGGCAGGGCAACGGCTTCAGGCGGCTGGGGAGCTTCCGGACGCGCGCTGACCCAGGGGATGGGCGAGCTGACGGGGTTGACAGCGACCGGTTTCCCGGACATGGCAAGCCTGAAGGATTTCGCGGCCTGCCGGGCGTAGTCGCGGCCCTGCACCCAGAACTCCAGGTACGCCGGGACCACAAGGGAGTGCGCCAGGTCAAGGTCCTCCTGGGTGATCCCGTCCTGCCGCACCGCCATCGCCGGACGACAGATGACAAGGCCCTCGGTGAGCACGATCGGCCTGCCCTGCTCGTCGGTCAGGACTCGCTCGCCGGGCAGGCCCCAATAGTCCCCGTGCGCCATGTTCACCCGGTAGATGACGGTGACGCGGTCCTTGGGAGATGTCTGGATCTCCCGGATCTGAACGGATTCCGGCGACCCGGGCGCGCCACTGTCGGCCGAAATGCGCAGCACGCTCACCAGTGCCCCGGCGGCCATGAAATCCGGGACGACGACTATGCGGTGATCCTGGGTCCGGGTACGACCGATGAGGAACGGCCACGCCTGATCATCCATGAGGCTGGCTCACCACCCGCCCCGCATGCTCAGCCGGGAGTCGGGCCACCGGCGCTCAAACTCGTCGACCCATCCGTAGCACTCGTTCACCACGTACCCGATCGCTGTTCCCTCATCCAGGGATGCCGGTACGCTGCACCGCGCGTACCTGTCCCCGACATACTGCCTGATGCGCTGGACAGCCTCGATGATCGGACAGTTCACAGTAAAGCCTGGTACACCCACCTTGACTGTCAGCCCGGAGACGGCGAGCACGGCCAGCGTGATCCTGGCGATGCTACGAGCGAGACTCGCCTGACTTGGCGTACCGGCCGCTGCCGCCATCTTGTCGACGTCATACCTGATGATGTCGGGGACGGCGCAGAAGAAGGGAACCTCAACATTCCACGGGCACCATTCGACCCCTGATTTCCGCATCATGCCACCGCCCGCGCCTGCGGATACGGCGAAACCGTTCATGCCGAGGGCAGCCACCGGTATCATCCGAAGCTTTCCCAGCCTAGGGTTCCGCTGGAAGTTGCCGAACGCGGGCGACATCGCAGCGAGCGTTCTCCTGACGTCCGCCATGGTGTAATGGCCCCCATCACCGCGCACCAGCAAGTCCCATTTAGATACCACCAGGTGAATGTTTCGCTGGCGGGCGCGGATAAGGACATTCAGGAGACGGTCGATGCGGTCCACGACCTCGGCCTCGTAGCTGCCGGACATTAGCTTCATGAGCTGCTCGCCATCGATAACGCCCATGAGGACATCGGCATTGTCCACTGCCCGCCGGAACTCCTCATCTGGCGGGTCATCCGTCCTGGCGCCCGCCAGCTCTTCGACGAGCCGGCCTGCATAGTCGAGATATTCCAGGGTGAACGCATCCGCGTCCTGATCCGCGGACTCCACCTTGACCGTGAAGGACCAGGCCCGCGTCTCGGTGACGCTAGTGCCCGGCGGGAAGTACCCTCCAGGCGTGGTCCGGATCTGCGCCACGAGGCTCAGCAGCCTGCCGTTAGACTCCTGATCGGTCGAAAGCCGGATTCCAGTCGGCCCGCCTTGCGCGAAGTAGTAGTACAGGCCGGCCAGCATGAGTGTCTTCCCGCACCCGGGGAAGCCGAGGACCAAGATCCTGACCCTGCGATCCGCCGGCAGATCCGCCCTGCCATCGCGTCCTGGGGGACTGCCGTCGGGATGACCCTGGTTCGCCGGTGGCGGCGCGCGATACGCAGGCGGCGGCTGGACCGTGGCTCCCGGCAATCGCCTTCGCCGGGCACCGTCCTGCAGGCGCTCCCAGATCCACCGCGATATGAGCTTCACCAAGTCCAAGATCCACCGCGATATGAGCTTCACCAAGTCCAAGCAGACAGCGGCAAGCACCACGTAGAAGATCACCGTGGACAAGGACAGCAGGATGGTGATCACCAAGCCCAGCCAGAAGGACCAGGAAGGATACCTATTCCGCCACCACAGCAAGCGGCGCAACAGGCCCATCGTGAAGCTCACCGTGAGCCACCCAGGACCGTCGGCACTCTCGTCGGCAGGTCGCCGTTCACGGCGTCGGGGCAGTAGGCGAAGCCGGTCCGGCAACCGGGCTGCATGGATGGCAGGGGAATATGCGCCCGCTTATAGATGCCGCTGACGAAGTCGCCGCACCACGCCTCCGCGGGGCGGCTCAGATCGGCGCTGAACGGGTTCAGGCCGTTGTAGCCCTGGCCGTTGCAGGTGCCGTTGAAGCCGAGGGCGGTGCTGGCGATCTGGTCTCGGGTAGTCATTGTCTCAGGGTTCCTCTCGCTTCCGGTGGTGTATACCTGTGCGTTTGTGCTGCCCAACGCTCATCCGCTCGCCCGGGTGGGGCAGCGCTTAGGTTTTGCAGGAACCTGGGGTCTTGTCGGCAGTGACGCATATATACGGAGGCCGAAAGCCAGGGATCAAATACATGCCCAGGGACGGGCGTGCTGGTAGCGTCCTAGACCTCTTTCGTCCCGGACCTCTTTATGGAGAACGCCTGCCCCGGGGACGTTGTCATGGACGCCACCCGCAACGACCGCGACCGGATCCCGGCCAGGACGGGATCTGTCTCGCCGGCGGTGTGTCCGGCGGCTGGGTGGCAGGTCTCCGGGACGTCGGCGCCGCATGCCAGCGTTCGATAAGCCCGCGGGCAGCTGGCGAGGATGCGCATCCCGTTTTTCCTTGCGGCCCAGGGCTTAACGTCCCACGATGTGGCGTATGACGCTGACGCTCCGCAGCCCTGCGTCCGAGCCGGGACCCCGATCCCGGCCCGCTTCGACCATGAGCGGGGTGACCTGTCCCCGGCCCTGGCCTGGGACGGCGTGCCCGAGAGTACCGCCGGGCTGGTCCTGCTCGTTGATGATCCGGACGCCCCCGGTCCAGGGAAGCTTCGCGCACTGGGCGCTGTATAACCTTGACCCGGCCCTCCAGGGGTGGCCGAGGGTGAGGTGCCAGCCGAGGCGATGGCGGGCGCCAACGGCTTCGGCCGACCCGGTTACCTCGGGCCAGCCCCGCCGCCCGGCGATGACCCGCACCACTACGTATTCCGGCTGCTCGCGGTCGATGAGCCGGTCCGGCTGACGGGACTGCCCAGCTATCAGGACGTCGAAGCCGCCGTCACCGGACAGGCCCTGGGGGAGGCGCG
>WNGQ01006456.1_pt1 | contig 11351 bp, 9 predicted proteins | sample 5407661 | NCBI WGS metagenome assembly WNGQ01 (sample SAMN13153382, study PRJNA577476) | soil metagenome | isolation source: 60 cm soil or saprolite under Garry oak tree replicate 2 | place: USA:California | collected 2016-06-15
ATTCGTTTGCTGGCCTTGCGACTCGAATCTCCGAAGAGCCACAGCATCATTACCTATGCCTCTCCGTAACGCCAAACCACCGTCAAAGGCAACGTCAGCGAGAACAGCTTGCTTTTCTGCAAAGGGAACTCGGCGCGAAAATCACTCACATTCCCGTCAGCTACTTCTTGCGCGACGCGGAAAGGCATCCTCAGGAACCGACGCGGCGGACGCGCGGCTTTCTCTTCGGCATCATTGGCGGGATAACCGCTTTGATGGCTGGGAGCAGCACTCTTCATCTGTATGAGAATGGCATTGGCGCAATCAATCTCCCGTTGGACGGCTCTCAGATCGGAATCGATAAGAGCCGCTCTGTCCACCCCATTACGCTCCGATTGTTGAGCCGCGTACTTTCTCTTTTAGGCGGTCAAGAATTCGCAATTAAGAATGAATGCTTCCATCTGACGAAGGCTGAGATGTGCCGACACCAAGCTGTAAAAAGGGAGTCGTCGAAGATCGCAGATACGTTCTCCTGTGATGGGTTCCCTGTGTGCCGACACAAACTGGCGCAGTGCGGTTTTTGCACCTCTTGTCTCCTCCGGCGACAGGCATTGGAGGCTGCCGCATTGGCCGAATTCGATGGAAATGACTATGGCTGCGATCTGCGGCAAGATGAACCATTTCAGGCACATCACCTGCGAGCTCTGCGTGCCATGAATTATCAGTCCAATCGTTTATTGAATGCCCTCATCGCTCCGAATAGCTGGACTGCGTTGTGTTTAGAATTTCCTGAATTGCGCCGACTGGCAGATTCTATGGCCAACGATTCCACGGTTACTGATATTCGCGATCAATTGATTCGTCTCTATGGACAGCACGTAAGAGAGTGGAGTTCCTTTTCCGCTCTTAAACATTTGCAGCAGCAATCACCGACTACCGTTTCAACTTGCGTGGTGTGACATGGACTATCGACTACTTGAACAAATCGACATCAAGAAGCTTGGGAGTCGCTTGCAAGATGCGAGGCGATCCGCTGCGTTAACTCAAGAGAATGCTGCGAAAACACTTGGAATGGCTCGAACGACCGTCGTTGCTATTGAGAAAGGGGAACGTCGGGTCACGCCTCATGAATTGATTCAGTTTGCAAAAGCATATCGTCGGTCCATTTCCGATCTTGTCGGTCGTCCGGTAATTAGTGAGAGTTTCGTGCCTCAATTTCGCGCTACTCCGGGGCATACTGTGACAGATGCGGAGATCGATCCGATCGCTTCTGAATTACAAAATCTGTCCGAAGATTATGTGGCACTGGAACGAATCCGTTCGATGCCTCTCTCACACAACTACCCGAACGAATACGACACGTCTGGAGGAAGTCCCGAGCAAGTCGCCGAAGACGTTGCTACGGCTGAACGAAATAGGCTTGGAATGGGCGACGGTCCCATCGGAAATTTGCGCGAACGTCTGGCTAGTGATGTTGGAATTCGTATTTTCTTTTTTGAAATGCCAAGTCGCATTGCGGGCCTTTTTGCCTATAACGAAGAACTGGGAGCTTGTGTCGGCATCAATAGCAAACATCCTAGGGACCGTAGAAACTGGTCGCTCACTCACGAGTATGGACACTTTCTGATGACTCGATATCAGCCAGAGATTACGGTCTTGACTGTTGCCGGACGCTCCAACAAGAAAGAACGGTTGGCTGATAGCTTTGCGCGACACTTCCTGATGCCTGCAAGTGGCCTCAATCGTCGCTTTACGGAACTCCATCGTTCCTCTGAGGGGGGGATTACCCTTGCGCACGTCTGTACGCTGGCGAACCTCTACCAGGTTTCAGTTCAGGCCATAATCCTCCGTTTGGAAGAACTCCGTCGCCTACCCACCGGGACTTGGGGGCGTCTGAAGGATGAAGGATTCAAAGTTCAGCACGCTCAGGCATTACTCGGAATCGATGCAAATCCTTCGCTTACGGAGACCCTTCCCCAACGATATGTTGACCTTGCTATTGCTGCGTTCCAGGCGGGACAGATCAGTGAAGGGCAGCTGGCAAAGTATTTGCGCACTGACCGTCTTCATGCACGGGAACAGTTGGAGACCTTTGAAAACCGTATTCATTCGGAAGATGATGGCTCTTTCAATTCGTTCGCGCCGGATCTGGCTCAAGCACTCGGGGGAAGATAGAGGATGCTCTCCGACGGCCCGGTCCTCGTTGACACTTGTACTTTGATCAATCTGCAAGCGAGTGGCGAACCAGAGCTACTCTTGAGAGCTTTAAGCGACGTATGTATGGTGTGCGACGCAGTATCACGAGAAAGCATATTCTTGCGAGCCGAGCAGAGAGACCTCCCGCCCCAACGGATCGATCTTGCGCCACTGTTTCAAGCAAGAATTCTGCACGCCTGCCAAGCTGAAACACCGGACGAAGAAGCACTCTATGTTTCTTTGGCTGCCGAACTTGATGATGGAGAGGCGCTAAGCTTGGCAATTAGTTCCGCACGCGTATTCGGTGTGGCGACAGACGACCGGAAGGCTCGACGTCTCGCAAAAGAGATCGGCTCGGTCCCGCTTTTCAGTACGGCAGAGATACTGCACTCAATCAACTCATTCAGCAACGAAACGGTGCGTGAGATGATTCGGCGGATAGAATTTCGCGCCCGGTTCATGCCGCACCCAACGATGCCTTTCAGTGACTGGTGGAGCGCACATCGCTCTTAGAGGAAAAAATGTAACTCTCCCAGGAAACATCGCCGGCGGTCTGGCCTGATGATGCCGAACATGTTGATGCCCAAGCGCTCGCAGCGATCAATTACCGTCGCGAAGTCCGTCGGTGAGAAGTGGACGATACAGGTCGCGTCGAAGCCGGTGTTTCTGTCCTGCAGGCCTGCAAAGACCTGCTCGCCAAGGATCTTATCCCTGTGCTCGTCATCGCGCGGGTCGCTGACCCACTCCTTCCGGAGCACGTCGACGAGGGTCACTTTCATAAGTTCCTCACAAGAACTCTACTACTAAGTAAAATCCCCTCGGCACCAGCTCGAGCTAACAAAACTACATCCGCCGTATCCTCAAGAACTTACAAAAGCACTGAGTTCTTAAGGCAACTTTCTGTTCCATTGATCCCCAACACCCAACTCCAGCACCCGCCGCCAGAGCTGTATGTCTGCGACCTTATAAGACGTCTGAAATCAGCAACAGATTAGCGGGTTTGCGAGCAAATGAGCAGTATCACCAAATGTGCGGATGAACCCATTGATTGTGAAAAGCAACACCTCATAGCGTCAACTAAGCTTCGCTTTACCTGCAATAACTCCGTAGCGGATCACTGAGCGATTGTGCCTATCATGGACTGCGGCGAACAGACTATGCGATATCGTCAACCCAACTATTGCTCAACCGAACTAAAAGCCGATTCTTCTCGCCGATTTGTTTCTCCATAGGACCATCGCGCTTTGCCAAGCAACTCCCACCATTCTAACCCCCGCCTTACTAGCTGGACCTGTTTCTCCGGCGCATTTGGTATATCCCGCAAGTAATCCTCGCGCCCATCCAAGGGATGTCCGGGATCATCACCATTCATGACCTCACGTATTCACTCCGAAGGAATTCTCTTGCCGAACAGCAACAGCCTGCCCACCTGCAAACGTTTGAAGCACTCGCACTCTGGAACATCAGCAGTCCCCTCACTAAAATCCAGAAATTCTCCGTAGAACTCCGGGATATTAATCACTTCATAGTTCTTTTGTTCCGCGTGCACGAACCGGTACCATCCGGCCACACTGAGCCTATCTTTTTTGTCAGTGGTTGTCGCAAACCACAACCTGTAGTCCGCTAGGTCTACTGCCCGCGAGCGAAATCTGCTGCTTCGAACGATTCTGGAGTTTTCGACGATAAACTTTTCACCACTGACGACGATGTGCCTGTTTCGATCAGCGCCACTCTCACGAGAGCAACATCGTGCAGGTTACCCGCTGTGCTCGGTACTCCGTCTCGTGCCTTGCAGTCATTGTGAACACAGTAGGATACGCGAAACCACCATCCTGCAATATCCGGCGCGGTGATTGGCTTTTCATGCGGTTTGAACTCATCGGAATCTTTTTCCAAGACGTTCCAGTAGCTCTTGAAGGTCTCTACGACCTGCCGTCGGCCACTTAGGAACACGCGATTAGTTTTGTCTTCTGAATGATGACCCCAACCGAATATGACCTCTTCTTGATCGTCACCGTATCGCAAAATCATGAAATTAATGATCGGATACATACTTTTCAAACGTCTTATTCTGTAACCTTCCAGAGCCTTCCTAAGGTTCTCCGCTTCGAATTCTTTCTTGGCCGCAGTGAGTTTCTCTGCCTCTTGCTCCAATTCAGGGAGAAATTTGCTCCAATTCAACGTAGGCGAGTTAACGACCTCGGGAGAAACAATGTCGATCCAGCTCCGCCGCTTTTTTATAAATCCCTTGATCTCATCCCTAACCTGGTTGATGAGATCTGGAGAATAACCCACGGAGGAAAACTCTCGTTCAGGCACTCCAAAGAACACAAACGTGTTACAAACTGCTTCCGCCTTTTCCAACCTGTCAAGAACCTGCTTCAACACTTCCGGTCCACGTCCTAGGTAGCGGCACTCTACGACATTGTCTAGATGCTTCACTACAGCAGCGGATCTTTGTTTCATATGCAAAAAGATAAGCTTTCCAGTTGCGTTAATCTTGCCTTCGAGATCATCGATCTTGGTCATGGCGGTTCGTACTGGATCTGCAGCCTCGCTGGTAAAGGACTGCTTAAGTTTCTTGAACTGGTCTTCTCGTTCCCGTTCACCTCTTATGAACTCAATTAGCCAAGCTCCAATACAACCCACTGCTACCCAGAACGACCCTAGGCACGCCCTCTCGATCGTCGCGTCAGCATTATCGGAAACTATTTTCGCGGTGTCATTGATGACTTGAGCCGGAGTTGGATTTTCCCCGGCAGGATAGGTGAGAGTCTTCTGTTCACCCTTCCAGAAGGTGGCGGGCCACTCGGCGAGGGTCATCAAGCCTAGGACCGTACAAACGAGGAGCGCAGCTAATGCTAAGGTGTATTTCTTCATGAGTGTCCTCCAATCTCGACAAATTCCCTCTTCGCTCCGAGTGCAGGTCGGCCATAGGCTTCGCCATCTCAGGCAGCCCGTTATAGGAGATAGGAATTAGAACATAACGGGAACCCTTTCTGAAAGCGGCGTGAAAGAGCCACTGTCGCGCTGTACTGAAATCTTTTATGAAGGAAGTGATACTTTTGTTAGTAGCAATGACAGACTTTTCCAGAATACCTGTCTGTCGTTCCATGTGCTCCCCTTGAGTTCTTATAGCTCTGAGAGTCTTCAGCAGCATAGTTACCTGCAAAGCTCCGACAACTACCAACAGAAAGTTGAAAACCCACAATCCCCAATCAGCCCAATCCTTGCTCATAGACACGGTGGGAAATTTGCTGATGACTACGGCATGGGCATCATTGTCCTGTACTTGTTTGCCGCTATTGGGCTAGGGAACTTGGGGTGGTAGCAGGGTCTATGACGGCCACAGGCGGAGCGGCTGAAGCATCGTGGCTCTTGCGCTGGCTCTTGATTGTGCTGCTTGCGGTAGTGGAGGTATTGGTTACCTGCCTTGGGACTGGCACAGGTGCCTGTGTGACGATCAGCAGCATAGCTAACAAACAGGACAGGTTCATAGGGATGGAGAAAATGTAGCACAAGAAAATTGCAAGATTTTTTTTGACGGTATCGACCTAACGCTGCGACCATCTGTGTCTGGGGGGGTGATGTGATTGCATCCGCAAAGGGGAAAATCCCAGGCGCTCCAGAAGAGACGGATGACTCCCAGCGGCGTTTGGCACGAAGGATGGTGTTGCTATCTGTGCTGACTCTCAGGAGACGACTACTAACCTCAATCGGATTCTGCCGGTGACCACCGAACATGTTCTTAGGCTCACGTTAAATTCGGGCAGGAAGCTGGGGTAAAGGCGGGCGAGGTTCCACAGGCCGGTTGGCTGCCCTTTTTGCCCAGTAGCCTCTGCCGGGGACAGGAATGTGGAGCTTTCTGCAAACCTTGCCAATTGCGACGTCGGAGACGCCGTACTCTCTCGCGGCTAACCGGACAGGCATCCGCCACACCTTCTCATAAAGTTGCTCGCGACTGTAACGGGCCATCAAGATGGGTGAGACCGGCAATGGTTTCTTAACTCTACCGGGATCGGCTTTGGTGCCAACAGACGGCCTGGTGTCGGTCGAGTGTGACCCATTCGCCGCGCTCACAGGAATGCAGAATTTTTGCGATGAAATGCAGTTAGGGTGAGTGCCGGGCTGGACGGCAATCCTCTCAACTTCACGGGCGGCGCTTCGCACGTTCGCTTTCGGTTCACGAAGGACTTCGACACGACTTGCAGACCCCGGCGGTCGATTTCGGAGTTGTAAATCAGAGGTCGTTCGAGGACGGCCAGCAACATTGCTGGCGTGGCTCAATACCTGCGATTTTTCTTCTTCGTCAGCTATGCTATTGATAATAAGAGCAATTTCCGCTGCCAACACTTCGGCTTTACTCAAAGTTTTCGCTCAGTTGGTTCAAACTCAGAATGTTTGGGTCCACCAACAAATCAACAACTTAGACTAGGTATTCTGGGAACGGTTGTACCTTTCCAAGAACGGGGCGGGAACGATCCTCCGTTCGGACTCACTCATCCAGTTTGAAAACTTTGATCTTTACCAGCTGAGCGATGGTTAGGTTCTGGAATCCGCGAGCTTTCATCCGTTCCACAAACGGAGCGTCGATCTTGAAAACGCTCATTTGAATCAACTCCTCTTCCGTGGGCGAATACCCCATCGCCCGCACTGCCTGCACTTTCTCCGGAGACACTCCCACCGCTTTCATGCTGGTCAGTTTATTCGCGCGTAGCTCAGGGTATCCGGCCGCAGCCATCGCCTTTACATAGGCTGCATCCACCTTCAGCGCTTTCAATCCCATCAGTCTTTCTGCTGTCATTTCTGTGACGCCGGCGTCTTTCATCTCCTTCACCCAAGCAGTGGTCACGTCCAACATAGCGTAGCCCTGCAACCGCTCAGGAGTTTGGTCAGAAAAGCCCATCGCTTCCATGCGCTTTGCAAATTCCGCGTCCGGAGTAAATGAGTACGTCCCGCGGATCGCCGCCTGGTGGACCGTGCCGACACAACGCATCTCGCCCGGTTCAGCCCTCATGCGCGCATCCACCGCCGCGCCTTCGCGCTGCAGGTCTCCAGGCGTCACCCCGCTCCATTTGCTCCAGAGCATGTCCGAACCACCGTCGTTGCACCTGTGTTCCGTCGCGCAATCTCCACGTTGCCAGTTGAACGACATTTTGTCCTCGGTTCGCCCGGCGCGGATCGAGCAACTGCCGGTCGTTTCGGCAACCGCAGCCGTCACACCCAGGCCTAACAGCAAGCCAAACGCTATAATTCGCCGCATATTTCTCTCCTTTGACAGCTGCCCTCTAAGGACTAAACGCTACTCGTCCAACAGGCCCGACATCTTCAGCCGCAATAATTTGTCGATGTTCTTCTCATCGAATCCATGCGCTTTTGCCTGAGCGATAAATTTGTCATCGAGGTGGAAGATAGCGGCCCGCTTCAATTCCCCAGCGGTTGCCCGCGGAAACTGCTGCTTGAGCCATCCGGCATACTCCGGTGTCATGCCCTGGGCTTTCAATGCAATCAGCTGATGTAGGTCGAGATCGCCGAAGCCCTTCTGTTTCATTGCTGTCGCATATTCCGGCGTAATACCGACGGACTTCTCGGTCACTGCTTCATGAAAATCTTTCGGGCCTAGTCCGCTTTGCTTCAGTGCAGCAATATACTCCGGTGTAATTCCCAGCGACTTCAGCGTGATCAACTCATGCGCCGTCGGTTTGCCGAGCCCGATTGCGCCCATAGACTTCGTGTATTCCGGCGTTACGCCCAAGGATTTCAGCGCTACCAAGGTATTCAGATCGTTGTCTAGATCGAGCGGATAGCCCGCAGCACGCATGGCATCGAGATACGCGATGCCTTTCGGCGGGTTTGTTCCACCCGCTGCCTGCGGATCGGCCTGCACCGACGGAGCCCCTACGTTGACCTCGACCGCGGGTGAGACTATAGGCTCGACACGTACCTGCGCTACAGGTGCTGCCGTTGGCATGGGTGCGCTCTCACTAAGTTTCGCGCTCGCCTTAGCCTCCGGCACCGACGCGGTTGCTGGAGCAGCAACCTGCGCCTTCTCCGCGACCAACCGAGAAGCCGCCTGACGGGGTAATGCTGCCAGGACGCGTGCTATCACAGGATGCGAAGCGCCAGCGGTTGGAATCGCTACCGCCTTGGTTATTTTCGGGCCCAGCAACAGGGCTACAACCACAGCGCCAGCAGCCGCCACACGCACTCCACTCGTCATGCTGCTCTCCACGGCCAAACCCTCTCCAAGTACCTGCTTTACTCGTCGCAAGAGCGATCCATTGCATCCATCCAGCGCCACCGCCAGGCGCAACTGTATCGTCCTCTGCTCCTCCAACCGCAGCAGAGCTCGCGCATAGACCGTCGCGCCCGCGCAGCTTTGCACCGCGATCTCATCGCAGCAGATCTCACGCCGTTCCCGCACCGTCCGGCTCAACGACCAAACGGAGGGATGGAAGAAGAGCACGCTCTCCACTGCTGTCTGCAACAGATTCCATAGATAATCCCAACGCCGTATGTGGCCGAGCTCATGCGCCAAGACTGCCTCTAACTCGTCCATCGGCAGCCCCAACACTGTACTCACCGGCAGAATCACGGTCGCTCGCCACACACCCATCGCAAGCGGCGAAATCACTTCACTCGACACTCGCAGAACCACCCGCCGCCCGACTTGAACCTGGTCGCAGATCCGCTTGAAGGAACGCTCCAATTCTTCAGGGACCAGGGTTCGCGCTCGTCGCCGCACCTGCTCTAACTGCCACCAGCCGCCCATGGCGCGTACCGCCAGCAGCAGCATCCCCAGTATCCAAACACAATCCACCCATGGCAACACGCGCTCTGCCCGTGCAACTAACCAGGAATTTGGCCGCTCGACCGCCAAAGCCAGCGTTAGCGGGATCTCCTGCAGGACGGGTCCGTGCCGCCCATCTACCGGCAGAGGTGAGATTGCCCCCGCTGCCCGCTCGTTCGCGTGCGACGGAGCCGCTACCCTCATCTCCTCCACAAATGTGGCCACGACGACCACTGGCATCAACGCCAGCGCTATGAGTGCCACCGCGTACCGAACTCCCGAGGTTGCACGCGACGTCATTCGATCTACCACCGAATACGCCACCGCGACCGCTGTACCCTGCCAGCAGAAGTGGAGCAGGGTCCATCCCAGCGCCACGATCTCTCCCCGCGACAACCAACTGATCGAGTTCATATTCGATCCTCCAAAACATCATCCGAAGCAGCATCGAATGCTCACCGCCCGCCGCCAACAAAGGTGCAGATCCGCTACTGGCTCGCAGCAGCCTTCTTCTCAATTAACTTCCGGATCGCATCGAGCTCCTCGTCGCTGGACTTCTCCATCTCCAGCGCCCGCAGTGCCAACTGTGCGGCGCTCCCTGCGAAGAATCTCTCGCTCAGTTCGCGCAGAAGCCGCCGCTCCGTATCCGCCTGCGACAGCGCTGCCCGGTACACGTGCGCTCGCTCCCGCTCATCCCGTAGTACTAGACCCTTCTCCGTCATAATCTGTAAAAGCTTCAGCACGCCGGTATACACGACCGGGCGTTCCGCATTCACTTCCTCAAACAGCTCCCGGACCGTTGACGGCCCGCGTTCCCAAAGAATCCCAAGCAACTGCAGCTCGCCTTCGGTTGGTCTCGGTAATTCGCGTTTCTTCACCATGCGCCTAACCATATACGAGACTATTCGTACTTGTCAACGAAACTATTCGTATATTAAAAATCGGCTACGTTACTTCTGGGCTGAAAGTTCGGCAGCGTGCGCCGCGCCTTGGAGTGCCCCGCGTCGCCCCGGGGCGTATGTCAATGTTTTCTCAAATTCTTTCAGCGCTAAAGACGGCTGATGTTGCTCCAAGAGCAAGTAACCCAGTTGTTCGCGAGCGGGGACGACTGGCCCCGGCGTCACGGGAAGCTTCTCGATGGCGTCCTCCTCGTCGGCTGCCGTGCGCATGATGGCTGCGGCTTCGTCCGCCTTGCTGTCAGCCTGGGCTGTCCACGCTATGATTTCGCGGGTCAGAATCTTCACCTGTGTGGCCCAATAGTCATTGCCTGAGGCGCGAAGCTTCTCTTCGATCCGCCGCAATCTCTCAATTTCCGCGTGCGCCTCGGCAGCGCGTCCACTCCGAGCGAGTCCCAAGCCCCGAGCCCAAACCGCAATTGCGACAACTTGAGGTGGGGCTCCTACGGGAGGGGCGATGCCGGCAGCGTCGACCCATCGACCTCGCTCAACTGCGTAGCGAACCGGCATCGCGGTAGAGGCATACGTTATCTTGAAATCGGGTGCATTCAGGTTCGGCATGTTATTGAGTTGCTGTATGACCTGAGCCGCGTCTTTGTCGCGTCCACGCTGCAGATAGGCATACACCAGATAATCCATGGCGTGGAGCTCTTCTCCTGTGTCAGCCTGGTGATGTGCCGCCTCCTTTGCCGCAAGGTTCGAGGTGATGGAGTCGTCCCATAGGCCAAGTCGGGTGAAGATATGCGATGGCATGTGTAAGGCGTGCGGCGCTGAGGGTGCAATCTGAGAGTAGGCTCTTGCTGCCGGGAGGCCTCTCGGTGCGAGTTCCGCATTGTCGTAAGCGTGGATGAGGTAGTGTGGGACTCCTGGGTGCTGCGGATCGGTGCGATCAAGGGGTTCGAGCAGATCGGCTGCCTGTTTCTGCTTCGCATGAGTCTTGTCGGCAGGAGATGCGTTCGCCAGCAGTGCGAGCGCGTAAAACACCTGCGCTTCGACATCTTTCCTGTTCTCTGAAGCGAGTTTGCTCATCGCTTCCTCGTAGTTCAACGCCCGCGTGCGGTACGGAACGGTGGCAGCATTTTGAAATGTCAAGGACAGTGCGTTGATGAACTGGCGTTCGCGTTCGGAGGCCGTCCCGATCTGCTGCGCCTGCTGAATTTCCCCTTGCGCGATCGAAATTGTCGCGGGCGCGATGGGCGGTTCCCAAAGCTGGTGAAAGTACGTCATGGCCATTCCCCAATGCGCCATCGCACACTGCGGATCTAATTTGGCGACGCCTCGAAATGCATCTTCGGCAGCGGCGTAGGCGAAGGAGTGAAGCAGAGCCACGCCTCGATCGAACTGCTCCTGAACGACTGGTGCGCAAGAGATCGGAAACGATACTTTTCCCAGTTTCTCAGGTGCGCTGTGGATGTGGACTTCTTGTGCCA
>WNGQ01006461.1_pt1 | contig 11348 bp, 9 predicted proteins | sample 5407661 | NCBI WGS metagenome assembly WNGQ01 (sample SAMN13153382, study PRJNA577476) | soil metagenome | isolation source: 60 cm soil or saprolite under Garry oak tree replicate 2 | place: USA:California | collected 2016-06-15
GCGCCCGCGGCGTGCAGCAGCTTGAAATGCTTGATCCGGCCCGTGCTCGGCACATGCGGACCGCGACACAGATCGACGAACGGACCGTCGGTATAGACGGAGATTACTTCACCTTCCTTCAAATCATCTATTCTCTCGAGTTTCAACGGGTCGTCGACAAAGCGCTTCTTGGCTTCAGTGCGTGAGACCTCTTCGCGTACAAACGGATAATCCTGCTTCGTGACCTCGGCCATCTTCTTCTCGATGGCCTCGAGATCCTCTGGCGTAAACGGCCGCCCGATATCGAAGTCGTAGTAAAACCCGTCTTCGATCGGTGGGCCGAAGCCGATCTGCGCTTTGGGAAAGAGCTGGCGGACCGCCGTCGCGAGCACGTGCGCCGAGGAGTGGCGCAGCACGTCGAGCGCCTGAGGGTCTTTGTCTGTCAGGATGGAGACTTTCACGCCATCGGGCAGCGGCCGCTGCAAGTCGCGCACGTCGCCGTTGACGCGAATCGCGAGTGCGGCTTTTGCTAAGCCCGGGCCCACGGCCCGGGCTAGATCGGCGCCCGTCGCGCCCGCCGGCAGGGTTTTCTTGCTCCCATCCGGCAGGACGACCTGAATCTCGGAAGGGGGCATCTATGGAGTAGCGGTAGTTGTGTCGGCGGCCGGCGCAGACTCGATGGGCGGCGTGTGCAACCCGAAGCGGAAGTAGAGTCCCACCGAAAACAGAATTACGCCCGCGATGAACAGCCAGCGGACGATGCGGCCGGGCGGCAGTGTGTCATCGGTTGCCGACGATTTGGGCAGCGTCATTGGACGATATTCTAGTGGGCGCTTCTATATTAAGGAATGGCATACGATCCGCGGCCCGTAGAACCTGTGATCTACAAGCGCTGGCTCGAGGCCGGCGTCTTCCAGCCGCGGCCCGATGGCGAGCCGTACGTCATCGTCATCCCCCCGCCCAACGTCACCGACGTGCTGCACGTCGGGCACGCGCTCAACAACGTCATCCAGGATGTGCTGATTCGCTTCGAGCGGATGCGCGGCCGCGCTGCCGAGTGGCTGCCCGGGACCGACCATGCCGGGATCGCGACGCAGAACGTGATCGAGAAGCGCCTCGCCGCGGAAGGCAAGACGCGCTTCGACCTGGGTCGGGAAGCATTCGTAGAGCGAACCTGGGAGTACGTCCGGAAAACCGGTTCGACGATCATCGAGCAGCTCAAGATCATCGGCTGCTCCTGCGATTGGAGCCGGCAGCGCTTCACGTTCGATCCCGAGTACGTGGCAGCCGTGCGAGAGGTCTTCGTCAGACTCTGGGATGAGAAGCTGATCTATCGCGGCCACCGCGTGATCCACTGGTGCCCGCACTGCCTCACCGCGCTATCGGACGAAGAGGCCGAGCACCACGAGACGCAGGGGAATCTGTACCACATCAAGTATCCGCTGGAGGACGGCTCCGGAGCGGTCACAGTGGCGACCACGCGTCCGGAAACGATGTTCGGCGACATCGGGCTTGTCTTCAATCCGAAAGACAGCCGCTACAAGGCCCTGAAGGGCAAGCAGGTGAAGATCCCACTGTCCGGCGTATCGATCCCCATCGCGACCGACGATGCTGTGGACCAAGCCTTCGGCACCGGCATGCTGAAGGTCACGCCGGCGCACGATGCCAATGATTTTGATATTGCCCGGAGAGTGTGGCCGAATGCTGAGATGCCGTTGATCATGACCGAGGACGCGCGGATGGAGAAATCGCCGCGCGTGCCCGCGGATCTCCAGGGGCTCGACCGCTTCGAAGCCCGAAAGCGCATCTTGAAGCAACTCGAGCGCGAAGGTCTCCTCGTCAAAACCGAGCCGCACCCCCATTCAGTGCGTCGCTGCTATCGCTGCGACACAGTCGTGGAGCCGAGGCTCTCCGACCAATGGTTCGTGAAGATGCAGCCGCTCGCGGAGCCGGTGCTGGCCGAGTATCGCAAGGGGTCATTCGCGATCCTCCCCGAGCGGTGGCGCGCCACGTTCGAAAACTGGATGGAGAACATCCGCGACTGGAACATCTCGCGGCAGCTGTGGTGGGGCCACCGGATTCCCGTGTTCACCTGCGCCAACGGCCACCAGTGGGCCGATCGCCAGGATCCCACGCAGTGCCCCACGTGCGGCGCGGCGGTCGAGCAGGATCCCGACGTGCTCGACACCTGGTTCTCGTCCTGGTTGTGGCCCTTTGCCACGTTCGGCTGGCCGCACGACACGCCTGACCTGCGGCGGTTCTACCCTGGCCACACGCTTGTCACGGCGCCGGAGATCCTGTTCTTCTGGGTCGCGCGCATGCTGATGTCCGGCTACCACTACATGGACCGCCGCCTGCCGTTCCGCACCGTGTACCTGCACGGGACGGTGCGCGACACGAAGCACCGCAAGATGTCGAAATCGTTGGGCAACGGGATCGACCCGCTCGACGTGGTGAAGCTGTACGGCGCCGACGCGCTCCGCTGGACGCTGATCGCCGGCAGCTCACTCGGCGCCGACGTGATCCTCGATCCGAACGATCTCGAGAGCACGTTCGCGCCGGGCCGCAATTTCGCGAACAAGCTGTGGAACATCGGCCAGTTCGTGTTGGCGCAGCTGCCCAAGACTGTGCCTACGATCGACGCCGTCGATCGCCGCTCGTTCACACTCGCCGATCGCTGGATCCTGTCGCGCGCGCAGGCGACCATCCGTGAGGCCACCCACTCGCTGGAGGACTTCCGCCTTGATGAAGCTGCAAAGCGTTGCTTTGAGTTTGTTTGGAATGAGCTTGCTGATTGGTATGTGGAGGCTGTGAAACCCAGGCTCCATGACCCGGCAGCCAGAGCGGTGCTGGCGTATTGCCTCGAGGTGTCGCTGCGGCTGCTCCACCCCGTCGTGCCGTTCATCACCGAGGAGCTGTGGCAGAAGCTTCCGGGCCGCAAGGCCGACGAGCTGCTCGCGACCGCGCAGTGGCCGGCTCCCAAGCCGGAACTCGAGGATCCGCGCGCCGATCAAGAATTTGGTCGCGTGAAAACGGCGATCGAGCACATCCGCTCGATCCGCGCGGAGTATCGTGTGCCGCCGAAGACCAAACTTCGCGCGACGATCGTGGCGCGCGGCAACGACAAAGCCGCGACCTTCGACGGCGAGCGGGACACGATCGTGCGGCTCGCCCAGCTCGAGAGTCTCGCGCTCGATGGGGTGCCGCAGGGTGTCGGCGCCCACGCCGTCTTCGGCGATGGCAGCGAAGTGGTCGTCGCGCTCGAAGGAATCGTGGATCTCAAGCACGAATGTCAAAGACTCTCGGAGGAATTCGAGCGCATCGACAGACAGCTCAGCAGTCTGGCCGCTCGACTCACCAACGCGAGCTTCGTCTCGCGCGCGCCGCAGGATGTCGTAGCCAAGGAGCGCGAAAAGGAAAAAGCATGGCGCGATCAGCGCGACGTCCTGGCCGGCAAGCTCAAATCATTGGGCTGCTCCTAGCCCTGCTGCTCGTCGGAGCGTGGGAGACCTCGGGCGGCTGCGCCAGCATCGGCACCCCGCCCGGCGGCCCGCCCGACAGCACGCCGCCGCGCATCGTGCACGTGCGGCCCGAATCGGGCGCCGTCGTTCCCAACTACCACGGCGACGCCGTGATTCAGTTCGACGAGATTGTCGAGGAGATGGCCGGCGGCGGCGGCCCCGGTGGGGGCGGGGGGGGCGGGGGCGGCTTGTCGCGTCAGGTGTTGCTGTCTCCGGTGGCGGGCCCGGTGAACGTGAGCTGGCACCGCAGCCGCATCACGGTGAAGCCCAAAGAAGGCTGGAAGCGGCGCGTCTACCGGCTGGAGATTCTGCCCGGCTTTACGGACCTGCGGCACAACCGGAGCGACTCGGCGAAGACGGTGCTGTTCACGACTGGTCCGGAGATCGGGCACGCCCGCATCGGCGGCATCGTGCTCAAGTGGATCGAGCAAACGATCATGGTGCGCGCGCTGATCGAGGCCGTGCCGCTGCCCGACAGCGTGGGGTACTTGACCCTGGCGGATTCCGGCGGCCAGTTCAACCTCCAGAACCTCGCGCCGGGGCGCTACATCGTGTACGCGACGTCGGACGACAACAACGATCGGCGCCGCTCCCCGCGCGAAGCCTACGACTCGACGCTGGTGACCCTCGATTCGAGCAGCAACGTCGCGCTCTTCGCGTTCCCGCACGACACCGTGCCGCCGCGGCCCCGGACTGCAACGTTCATCGATTCGATCACGGTACGCGCCGAGTTCAGCCAGGCGCTCGACCCGACGGCGCCGCTCGATACCACGCACGTGAGGGTGCTGCAACTCCCCGACTCGACGCCGGTCGCCGTCGCCCAGCTGCTCACGCAACGCCAGTACGATTCGCTCACCAAGACGATCCAGCAGAAAGCGGAGTCAGCGGGTGCGGCGGCGATCAAGCACGACACGGCCGCGGCTCCCAACATTCACCCGACCGTGCCACCTGGACCACCACCGGAAGCGAGGCCTGCCCCGCCGCCCCCGCCCCCGCCTCCCCCCCCGCCGCCACCGTCTCAAGCTGGCCGTGGTCGGGGGCGCGCCGCCGTGCGGGCGCCGCGGCAACTGGTGGACACGGCACTGGTCCGGAAGCTCCTCGCGCAACGTCCCATTCCGTCGGATAAGATCGTGATTCGCCTGGCGCACCCGCTGAAAACGGAGACGCGCTACGTCGTGCGGATCGAGGGCGCCACGAATCTCATCGGCAAGCAGGGGAAAGGCGATATCGGCTTCACGGTGCCGAAGCCTGTGCCGGTCGACACCACTCGCCGGGCGCAGCCACGTCCTCCACAACCTCCGCCACCTCCACCACCTCCACCAACCTCCAACAACCTCCACGAACCTCCCAGATGAGCGACCCGAGGCGGAATCTGCCTTCCGTTGATTCGCTGCTCGCGGGACCGGGCATCGCCGCCCTTCTCGCCGACCATCCGCGCGCGCTCGTCGTGAAAGCGGCGCGCGTGGCGGTCGAGAGGGCGCGCGCCAGCGGCGGCACGGCGCCGCCCGAAGGATGGGATGCCGCGGTGCGGACGGCGGTGCTGCGATTGGCGGAGCCGTCGCTCGCACCGGTGATCAACGCCACTGGAGTGGTGCTGCACACCAACCTCGGCCGCGCGCCGCTGGCGGAAGCCGCGATCGCCGCCATGACGCGCGTCGCGCGCGGCTACGCCGCGCTCGAGTACGACCTGGGCCGCGGCACCCGTGGCTCGCGCCACGCCCATTGCCGGGATCTGCTGGTCGAGCTGACGGGGGCGGCGGACGCGCTGGTCGTGAACAACGCCGCGGGTGCGCTGCTCCTCGCGCTCAGCGCGCTGGCGCGCGATCGCGACGCGATCGTGTCGCGGGGCGAGCTGGTCGAGATCGGCGGGTCGTTCCGGATCCCCGACATCATGGCCCGCTCGGGCGCCCGGCTTGTCGAAGTCGGCACCACGAATCGCACGCATCCCCAGGACTACGATCGCGCCCTGACTCCCGACTCCAAGATCCTGCTCAAGGTCCACCGCTCGAATTTTCAGGTCACCGGATTCACGGCCGATGTCGCCGTCGTCGAGCTGGCGGAAATGGCGCACGCGCGTGGCCTCTCCTGCCTCTACGACCTCGGCAGCGGGCTGCTGATCAACCTCTCGACCTGGGGTCTGAGCGGGGAGCCGACCGTTCCCGAAGGCGTGGCCGCCGGCGCCGATCTGGTCGTCTTCAGCGGCGACAAGCTGCTGGGGGGACCGCAGGCCGGCATACTCGTGGGTACGGAGAAGGCCATCGCGGCCTGCCGCGCCGATCCCATCGCGCGCGCGGTGCGCGCCGACAAGCTGACGCTGGCGGCGCTGGAAGCCACGCTGGCGCTGTACCGCGATCACACGACGGCGCGCCGAGAGATTCCGGTGCTGCGGATGTTGACGGAAGATCCGGAAAGCGTAAAACGGCGTGCGACTGCGCTACTGCAAGGCGCGGGTGACAAGGCGGAACTAGTCGAAGGTGATTCCGAGGTCGGCGGTGGATCGTTCCCAGGAGTGAAGTTGAAGACGTGGCTCGTCGGCATCAAACACGCGGCACCCGACACCTATCTCGCGCAGCTGCGCTCGTTCGATCCTCCCATCATCGCGCGCGTCGCGGGGAGCCGAGTGTTGCTCGATGCGCGGACCATTTTCCCCGAGCAAGTCGAGACTGTGATCGCGGCGCTGCGTGGCTAGTCCCGCGGTCTTCCTCGACCGCGACGGGACGATCATCGAGGACGCCGGCTATGTGCACGAGCCCGGCAAGGTCAAGCTACTCTCCGGAGCGGCGCAGGCGATCAGGCAGCTCAACGAGCACGGGTTTCTTGTCGTCGTCGTGAGCAATCAATCGGGAATCGGGCGCGGGCTCTACACAGTCGCCGACTACACTGCTGTCCAACGACGCCTGACAGAGCTGCTCGAGGCACATGGCGCGCACCTCGATGGCGCCTACTTCTGCCCGCACCATCCGCGGTTCACCGGTCCGTGCGAGTGTCGCAAGCCGGGAGTGAAGCTGTTCCGTGACGCGGCGCAGGCACTCGACATCGACTTCACGCGCTCCTGGTGGGTTGGGGATCGGTTATCGGACGTCCAGCCGGCCGCCGCATTGGGTGGCAAGGCGATTCTCGTTGCGACCGGCGAGGGCAATCTGCATCAGGGACAAGCGCGTGCACACGATGTGACGGTCGTCGCGGATTTGGCCGCAGCCGCCGCCGAAATTGTGCGCGCTCAGGCAAAACCATAAATTAGCCTGGCGCCATGGCGCCCCCCCCCGGTCCCCGTCGCCAAGGAGTTCCTGGTGCGCACCGCTTGGATTCTCACAGCGCTCGTTGGGGCTACCCCCCTCGCGGCGCAGCTTCCCCCGATCCGCGTCGGCCAAACAATTAGAGACAGTTTGGCGAGAAAAGATCAGAAATTCCCTGACGGCTCGCGCTACAAACTCTACGGCTTCCTCGGCACAAAAGGCGACACGCTCACCTTCAACCTGATGTCCGATGATTTCGACGCCAACCTGGTCGTGGCTGACGCCAGCGGCAATCGCCTGGGGTTGAACGACGATGGCGGCGAAAACTGCAACGCGCGACTGCAATTTGTGCCGCGCGCGACGGGGAATTATCGGATCTACGCGAACTCGAGCGCGCAGGCGGAGCTGGGCGAGTACCGCCTCTCGCTGGCCCGCGGCCGCGCGGCCACGCCGTCCGATAGCGTATGCAAAGGCTTCGGTCGCGTCGCGGGCATGATTGACGTGGGACAGACCATCACCGGCACGCTGACGTCTGACGACCCGCAGTTGCCGAGCGACTCGACCTACTTTGAGCGCTGGATTCTCCCGGTCAAGGCGAATCAGTCGTTCACAGTCGATCTGATATCGGACGATTTCGACGCGTACCTCCTGCTCACGCGGAGCCGGGGCGAAAAGCTCGTCGACAACGATGACGGCGGCGGCGGTTGCAACGCGCGGATCGTCTATACCGCGACGGACGGTCATCCGCTGCGCATCGTGGTGAATTCGGCCTCGCAGCCGAAGCGCCAGACGGGTCGCTTCACGTTGCGCGTGACGGAGGGCCAGTCGACGGTCGATGCGAAGGGCAACTGCCGCTTCAACAACCAGGTCGCGAGCAACACCCAGACGCTGCAGCAGAGCAGCACGGCCACACAAACGAGCGCGCAGGCCGCATCCATCCAGACGGTCCGCGTGGGCGAGACGGTGAACGGCTCGCTCTCGAGCAGCGATTCGCTCTATCCCGACAACACCTATTTCAAGTTCTATCAGTTCACCGCCCCGCCGGGAGGGGGCCCGGTGACGATCGACCTGTCTTCGGACGACTTCGATCCGGTGTTGATCGTCCGCGGCGACGATCTTGACAACTCCATCATCAACGATGACGGCGGACCGGGCTGCGCCGCGCGCGTGTCGCGCACGTTCCCCAGCCGGGGCCCCTACCGGATCCTGGTGAACACGACGTCGACGCCCCAGCGCCAGACGGGCCGCTTCGCGCTCTCGATCACGCAGGGCTCGAGCCCGGCTCGCGATGACGACAATTCCGGCTGTGGCCAGCACGGGGGCGCCGGGGGGGCGGGGGCCGCCGGCGCTGGAGCCGGCGGGCATTCGATCGAAGTCGGGCAGACGCAGCAAGGCCAGCTTACCCGCAACGACGTGCTGCTCACCAGCGACAGCACATACGCGCAGCCGTGGTCGATTCAGGGACGGGCCGGCACGACGATCACCATCGATCTCGAGTCCGACGCGTTCGATTCGTATCTGTTCCTGCGCGGGCCCGGCATTTCGGGCGGCCGCGACTTCCAGGACGACGACTCGGGCGGCAACTGCCATGCGCGTCTCACCGCGACGTTCCCACAGACCGGCGAGTACGAGATCGTCGTGAACACCGCCGATCATTACGCGACCGGCGCCTTCACGCTGAGCGTCACTCAGGGTTCGAAACCGAAGTCGGTCGTGCGTTGCAGTCGTAACAGCCAGTGACCCCGCTGCCGGTTCGTGTCGCCGTGCTCGTGTCGGGCGGCGGCACGAACCTGCAGGCCCTCCTCGATGCCCTTCAGGATTCCCCATTCGCGCGCATCACGCGCGTGATCTCGAACCGCGACGATGCCGGCGCGGTCGCGCGCGCGCGCGCAGCGGGGGTACCAGCCACCGTGCTCAGCGATCCGGCCGATGCCACTGAGCTGCTGGCGGCGCTGCGCGACGCAAACCTGGTGGTGCTCGCCGGGTACTTGAAGCTCGTGCCGGCCGCCGTGGTCTCGCGTTTTCGCGGCCGCATGATCAACATCCATCCCGCGCTGTTGCCCGCGTTCGGCGGGCCCGGGATGTATGGGCATCACGTGCACGAGGCGGTGCTCGCGAGCGGCGCGAAGGAGTCGGGCGTCACGGTGCACTTCGTGGACGAAGCATTCGACCGCGGCGCGATCATCGCAGAGGAACGCGTGCCCGTGAAGCCGGGCGATACGCCTGAGTCGCTAGCGGCCCGGGTGCTCGAAGCTGAACATCGGCTCTTACCGAAGGTCGTTCTGGATCTCGCTCGGAGGATTTCGTGAACCTGCTGTTGCTCGTTCTCGCCCTGCAGAATCCTGAAAGTCTCAGCGTTCGCTTCAGCGGTATGACTGCGGTGACCGGGTACGAGCAGGCCATGACGGACAGCCTGCTCGCTTTGCTCCCCGGCAGCACGCGCGACCGCGCCGGTAACGTGACACTGACGCTCGGCCGCGGCGCACCCAAGCGCCTCGTCTACTGCGCGCTCGACGAGATCGGCTACGTCGTCGGCAACATCACCGACGACGGATACATCCTGCTGCGACGGGTGGGCGGTGGACTGCGCTTGTCACCGCTCTTCGATCAGCAGCTCGAGGGCCACCGCGTCACGCTGTTCGGCAGGAAGGGTGCAGTGCCGGGCGTCGTGGCGGTGCGCTCGACCCACCTGACGCGCGGCCGACCGACGCGCGATGAGCCGCCGTTTACCGTGGACAACGCCGACGTGGATATCGGCGCCAGCTCGCGCGACGAGGTGCTCGCGCTAGGCATCTCGATCCTGACGCCTGTGTCGCTTACCAAACGTCCGCTTCGCTACGGCGATCGCCTCCTCGCGGCTCCGACTGCCGGTCGCCGGGCCGCCTGCGCCGCCCTCGCCTCCGCGGCACTGTCGCACCCGCGCGTGCGCGGCACCGTGGTGGTCGCGTTCACGGTGCAGAGCCTCTACGCCGACACCGCGGGCCTGAAGACGATCGTGAACACGCAGGGCCCATTCGCCGAGAGCCGCCTCGCGAGTGTGCCGCCGAAGTTCCCCGACACAACCGTCGAGACTGTGGGCCTGCGCGATGTGGATGCGCTGATGGCCGACATCGTGCGGTGGATCGGAGGCGGCCAATGATCCTCGTATTGGCGGCGATCCTCGCAATCCAGGATACCAGCCGGATCGCGGAAGCACAGGGCGTGCTGTCGCAGCTCGTCGAGAGCTACGGCGTCTCGGGCATGGAAGCACCGGTGAGAGCCACGGTGCAACGCCTGCTCCCCAGCTGGGCGCGCACCGAGACCGACACCGCCGGCAATCTCTGGGTGCGCGCGGGACAAGGCGACGGTCCGGTCGTCATCGTCGCACACATGGACGAAATCGGCTTCCGCGTCGACACGATCAATGCCGACGGCACACTCGGCCTGCGCAATCGCGGCGGATTCATCCTGTCACTGTTTGAGGGGATGCCGGCGCTGATTCACACCGGTGGCGCCGATATCCCCGGCATCTTTCTGCCGCGTGACACCGGCTTCACGCGCCGCACGCCCCCGCCGCTGCGCGTCAGCGTGGGTGCGACATCACGCGCCGGCGCGGAGTCGCTGGGCGTGAAGGTCGGCCAGACGATCACGATGCCCAAGCAGTATGTGCGGCTGGCCGGCACGCGCGCCACGGGCCGCTCGTTCGACGATCGCATGGGGTGCGCGTCGCTGATTCTGGCGCTGCGCCGGCTCGATCGGACGAAGCTCAAACATCCGGTCATCTTTCTGTTCAGCACCCGTGAGGAGATCGGCCTCGAGGGCGCCGCGGCGGCGGCGCGGCAGCTCGGGACCACGACCCGGCGCGTCCACGCGATCGATACGTTCGTCTCGGCCGATTCGCCGCTCGAGTTGCAGAACTTCGCCGTGGCCCGCCTGGGCCAGGGCGCCGTCGCGCGGGCGCTCGACAACTCGGCGATCACACCGCCCGCCTACGTTGACTCGCTGGCCGAGCTCGCACGCGCGCGCGGGATTGCGCTGCAAATCGGCACGACAAACGGTGGCAACGACGGCTCGACGTTCACGCAATTCGGCGTGGTGGATGTCGCGATGGGTTGGCCGCTGCGCTACTCGCACTCGCCGGCGGAGGTGGTCGATCTGAAGGATTTGTTGAGCCTGGCCGACATGGTGCGCGCCGTCGCTGAGGACTGGTGAGAGCGCTCCTGTCGGTTTCGGACAAGCGCGGCATCGTCGATTTCGCGCGCCAGTTGGTCGGCCTGGGATGGGAGATCGTCTCCACGGGCGGCACGGCCGAGGCGTTGCGGCGCGAGGGCATTCCGGTCGTCCTCGTCGAACAAGTCACGGGCTTTCCTGAGATGATGGACGGACGCGTAAAGACGTTGCACCCGAAAGTCCATGGAGGACTATTAGCACGAAGAGATAACTCCGGCGATCTCGCGGCGATGCAGCAGCATGGCATTACGCCGATCGACCTCGTCGCCGTCAATCTCTACCCGTTTCGGGAGACGGTCGCTAAACCGGCGACGACGTTCGCGCAGGCGATCGAGCAGATCGACATCGGCGGCCCCTCCATGCTCCGCTCGGCCGCGAAGAATCATCAGTCGGTGATCGTGAT
>WNGQ01006466.1_pt1 | contig 11347 bp, 10 predicted proteins | sample 5407661 | NCBI WGS metagenome assembly WNGQ01 (sample SAMN13153382, study PRJNA577476) | soil metagenome | isolation source: 60 cm soil or saprolite under Garry oak tree replicate 2 | place: USA:California | collected 2016-06-15
GTTTCCGTCGGTGGCAATATCGAACGCGATGAGCCGCCCGGTGAAGGACTCGGAGATGATCAGTGTCGAGTTGTCCGGTGTCACCACCATGCCGTTGGGGAAGGACAGGTCACCCGCGACCTGGCGGGCCGAGCCGTCTAGGGTGACCAGCGCGATGATGCCGGACGTAGGCTTCGCCCCGGCGAGGTACTCGAAATTGATGCTGGTGACGTAGATGTTGCCGCGGCCGTCCACGACGATATCATTCCAGCCGAGGCTAGCGATCCCGCTGAGGTCGGCGTGCCGGACCATCGATCCGTCCGGCTCCCTACGCAGCAGCTCCTTGCCAGTGACCAGCAGACGGCCATCGGGCAGCCAGTCGATGGTCCAGCCGAGGCCGGAAGGTCCGTGGCCGGTGACTTCGCTGTTGCCGTCGAGATCGGCTGCGACAATCTCACCGGTTCCCCAGTGAGCGAACCACAGTCGGCCCTCGTGCCAGCGAGGCGATTCGACATAGGCGAGTCCGTCCAGCAGGACTCTGGGTTCAGGCATGGACGACGTGTTTTTTTCCCGATCTGCGTTGCTGTTCTCAGAAGTTGACATGCGTTTCCTTCCTTTCAAGCACTTTCTGTATCTTAGAACATTCTTGACCTGTTCTTGCCGTTTCTCATGAGATTTCTCTTCTTCAGCGTGGGAACCATTCCAGGTGAGTGGCAAACTGCTTGCTCCTCATCTGGAATGGTCTCCGTCTGCGCCGCTTCCATTTCTCAGAGTATCAAGAGTCCTCATTGGGGGTCTTGAGCAGCGGAGTTGGGAAACCTTCTGCGATGTGCGGACGGGCCATGTCTCTGGTCAGGTCGGCTGGTAGGTTGCGATCACCACGCCGGTCTTCGTCGTCTTGGCGTCGACAAGCCGGAGCGTGGCGGAGGCACCGCCGTCGGGGAAGAGGCGGCGTCCCGATCCCAGCACCAGCGGGTGGATGAGCAACACGTACTCATCGATGAGGTTGGCTCGCATCAACGACTGGACCAGCTCTCCGCTGCCCATGATCACCAGATCCTTGTCCAGCTCCCCCTTGAGCCTCGCCACGGCCTCGGCGGCGTCGCCTTTGAGCAGCGTGGAGTTGATCCATGCCAGCGGCTCCGAAAGCGTGGTGGACGCCACGTACTTCTGTAAGTTGTCGAGTATCGCCGAGAAAGGGCTGTCCTTGCGCTTGGGCCAGACGGCGTAGAAGCGCTCGTAGGTCCGTCGGCCTAGCAGCAAGGCGCCGAAGGTGGGCGTGCTTTCCCCAGCCTGTGTCATCGCGGCGTAGGGCGCTCCCCATCCGCCGTGCTCGAAGCCGCCCCGACGATCCTCATCCGGCTCGGCCGGCCCCTGCATGACTCCATCGAGGGTCAGATTCATAAAGACAATAACTTTGCCCATGAGCAGTTCCTTCCTTAATTTGTAACTCTCTCGTTGGAGTATACCGTGGCAGCCCCTTGAATAATTGTAAAAAACCGTCATGCTTATCAGCTCTCCCTCATGTGTTGAGGCGGAAATACGTGAAAGAGAGACAGAAAAGTGAGATCTCATGTGAAGTCATGCGCGTGACTGGTCGTTTATCCCTCTGCTCGCTCTTCTCTAGGGAAGTGAGGGAGAGCCGCCTCTAGATAAAAATATCCTGCTTGACCGTGATGAAAGTCATCAGCTTTGTGAGACAGACTTTTCGGCGTCATGCCTGAAAATGTCTTGATATCACGAATAAAATGAGATTGATCATGGAAGCCGAGCGCATATGCAATAGTCGCCAGTGCTTCAAATTGCCCGGTTTTCATGAGTCGTACTGCTTCGTTAAACCGCTTCACCCGGATATAAAACTGAGGGGAGACGCCCACCGTTTGACTGAATCTCCTTTCAAACTGGCGTTCTGAGATATTCAAGTGTTCCAGTAAGGATTTAACGTGAATGGCACCGATGTGCTGGTGGATCAAACGGAGGCTTTCTTCCACTAACGTATCCCTCGTTTTCTCCTGCTTGAGCTGAGCCACTAAAAAGCTCGTCAGTAAAGCGATTTGCTCCTGCTCGTTGGTGGCTTCAAGCAATTGCTCGGGAAGAGAGTGAACTGAAAATTCCTGCAGTTCCACCAACCCATTGGTCAGGGCTGATGCGTTGATGCCAAGGAGGGTTTGCAGGGCGTGAGGTTTTAAAATCACTTGTGCCGTTGTATACGGCCCCTTTTTGTGGTTCATGACCCCTGGCTCGGTTGTTTGTCCATAGATATAGACGGTGGGGATGGAGCCAGTGCTCCTGGAAGGGGTGATGATCGTTTCAACAGGAGACTGCCCGTTGTTCTGTTGAAAGACGATCCCTGGCATGCCATTTGGACTGACGGTGAGTGCGAATCCTTCCTCGCCGCGATAGTGCGCGATTCGAAAGCACTCGACATCCTTTTTCAGGAGGTCTGGGGCTGGGAGAAGGGTAAATTGAATTGAACGCATACAACCATTTCCTCCATTTGCTCTACGCAAAATCAACCGCACGGCGCCCGAGGCTTCATCGGCGAGGTTCCGAGCACAGGATCACTCCTTTTTCTGGACAAGGATCCAGTCTGGCCCCTGCTCTGTCCAACGGGTGACATTGCGTACTGGGCGCAACTTGCGTGGAGGATGTGGCGCAATGACCACGGATTGCCCCTTCAGTTTAGCTTTGCTCACCGAACCACACGTCGGACATTGCACGAGTTCCACCGTCGATTCCAGCCAACGAGGCGCTTCAAGCTCGATCGACCCTGAAAAAGAACAATTGGTGGATGGCACTGCTCTTTGCGTCTCTCCCAGGGCTTATGCGTTCTCAAAAAGAGAGAGGGATAAGACTTGTAGAGCAGCTTCGGGATGACCACAGTTGTAGCGCAGACGAGCAGCAATGGTAGAAAACCCAGCCCGGCGCAGCAAGCTTATGGCAGTATTGCGCAAAGCCGCCATGATTTTGGGACCATGATCTGCATGGACGGTGCTTCGATCTTCTCCCAGGGTCACATCTTTGACGTCATGCAAGCGATTTTCGATCGTCCAATGTCCTCTCTTGAGTTTGAGCAAACGCTCAGGGATGCCAATCGTGGCAGGGAGACTGGTCACTCCATAACGAACCTCCTCGCGCCATTCCCCTTTCTATTGCCCTCGACGGTGGATCTCGAAGACGCGGGTCCAAGCCAGGCCAGTCGGAATAGCCTTTGAGTTCCGAAGAGACCCGAATGGATCGGATCTCTAAACGTCCATGTCCCTTGGCGGTGCTTTGAGCTTGTTGTTCTGCTAAGAGCAAGCTGCCTTCCCCTGCTCGTTTTGCAGGGGAGACAGGGGCAAACAACAAGCGGAGATCTTCAAACAGTTGAGGCTGATTGGCCTTCACCAGAAACAGATAATCTCCACCTGCCAGAAGAATGGCCGCGCACAAACATCTTTGGCAATAGAAGGCATCTCCTCTCTATCTTTGCACTTTTTAATTGCCTACTACATGTTGTGGCAAGAGATGAGCTTCAAACACAAGATGTAGTAGACAAAGTTCTATTGAGCTGACAATAACCAAAAACTGCAAAGAAAGAGATCTCCTGTGAGGACCTTGCCTTTCCAGTCGATTTGCGCAATGAGGCGGTAAGCCACCGCAAGTTCACTCCTCTGCTTCTTTTCTTCTTGCTCATTTTCCCGGTTTTCCCCTTTTTGCTCACCTTTCTTGCCGTTGGGACCTTCCTTCCTCTCCGTTTTCTTATCTGGTTGCTTGCTCTTGGTTTCCGTATCACCTCTCTCAACGTGCCCCTGAGTTAGGACTATGCCTGTCTCATGCTCAACAATACTGACCGCGTGGATCGGGTAACTATCTTCCTCTTCGAATTTCAATCTCCCCTTTTGCACTTTTCCATCCATTGCCACGGCATCTGCTCCTCTTTCCTCCCTGTTTGGCTCAAACATTTGCAGAAAAATACGACGAAAAGCTTCTTCTAGCTCTTCTCTACTCAATTTGCGAAAAAGACGCTGAATCGTGGTTTGATGGGGAGTGACTCCCTTCTCAAATCCGAGTGCCTTTTTGACCTCTTCACTTTGTCCTGCTCCCCATTGAGCTATTGCCAGCTCTGACACATGGTTGGAGAGGATGGCTGCCAATGCTACTAACAACATAGAGGTAAGCGTGAACCGTTGCCCTTGTTTTCTGCGAGGATCTTTCACGTGTGCAAGCGCCTGCTGCCAATCTCGCAGCCGTGGATCTTCCTTCTCGATCCCTCTTTCCTTTAGACATTTCTGGATCGCTTCGGTATACTTCATCTGCCTCTTCTTTCTTGATAGGTCGATCTTTTTGTTGAATCTCATCCTATCAAAGAAGAGGCGTTTTGTCACCCTTCCCTTCTCTTGTTGAGAACGCATAAGCCCTGGCGTCTCTCCCACTTCGTCACAGAGTGGAGGTCGCTGTTTGGGGGCGTCTTTTGCTGATGCTTCTCCTGCTTCTGCTTGGGGCACGCTTTCTTGTTCTGAAGTCGCTGATCGAAGGATTTCGACCGTTGGGCCTGCTCCATCGATCAGCCGAATGATATCCCGGCCTAATGTGAGCAGTTCTGCGGCTTTCTCTAGCGTCTCTGCACGGACGTCCGTTTCCCCAGCCTCATAGCTCCATTCCAGGGCGGTGGTGACGAGCTTCATGAGATGACCCATCACTACTCGTCCACCGCCGGTAGGATCAAGCAAAGGATGAGTCAGCCAACTGTAGATGGCTCCTGACCATTGGCGTAAGTTGAGCTGAGGGAAGACTTCACGACACTCCGTTTCCAGCGTCGCCAAGATCTCTTGCACCTCAGTACTCGTGTGTCCTGCAATCCGACAAAAGGGTTGCAGTTTGTCCATACGTTGGCGAAACTGGACCCAGAGCGTCTCCGGCTGGTCTAACGTTTCTTTCAGCGGCATCACGTCTCCGTGTCCGGCGGTGACAAGACACACCCCCAACGGATGGTCGTACGGAGGCAGCTTCCCTTGATCTGTCAATTCCTTGATGAAGGTCAGGTGAGGGATCGAGATATCATGGGCATCATCAAAGACCAGGCACTGGACTCCGTACTGGACCAGCAACCCCATAAGCTTGCACTTCCGCTCGCTCCAATGGCCTTGCAGCGGCAGTCCCAAAGCCCGATACAGATAGTTGCCCAGGGTTTGCTCGTTTTCATCGTCTTTGGGGCAGGTCACCGCCAGAATCGGGTACCTTCGCCCTGAGAGCGTGCCAGACGGCGAACCGGTCGTTCGAACTAAATCGATGATCCCCGTCGTCTTTCCGCTCCCAGGATCAGCGACGATAACATGCCAGGTCCGCTTTTGCCAGGCGGAACGTAGCAGCGCTTGGAAGCGTTTTTCAAAGGCCGTTTCGATAAATAAATTCCTCCAAGCAATGGGAAATGGGGTGTGTGTCATGGTCGGGGTTCCTCCCGCAAACGGCGTACAGGTAAGGTTTTCACCGGGCGATCAGGCTCTGCATTTGGGACGGCAGGAGGCAGTTTCAGGCTTGAGGCTGGTTTAGGTGCCAGGCTGGCCAACCGCTCCAAAACCGGTGTTGGATGAATCTCTTCCCGCTGGCGATCATACTCTCGACTTTTCTCACTTGCTCGAATCTGCGCACTCCGACGACGGCGTGAGGAGGCTGCTTCATCCTGGGTTCGAGCACGGGCCTCCCGTCCCTGTTCGGCTGCCTTGTTTTTCTGAATATTGTCCGATCTTCTCATGGCTGCCGCTTCCCATTCGCTCACCCGGCCCCCCAGAAACTCCGTGCAGTACGCCTCTCCCACGTAGCTGCCCGCGACGAACAGGTAGAGGACAGAAATATCGCGCCGATCGTAGTACACCTCAAACTCGCGACCAGTGAGCCGGTTGAGTAAGCCAGGTGAGACATACCATCGACCGTAGAACGAGAGGCGGCTCCCGCTCTGCACCCGGTAGCGGTGATCAGAGGTCTTATGATTGGCCGCTTTCATCAACAGGAGCTTGAGATCTTCGGGGGAACCCAAGTAGCGCGGCACGCCGCTCTGGGCCGCCGCATGCTCCCAAAAGACGGAACGTTTTTGCCGCCGAAGTTTGTCCCAGTCTTGCTGGTAATCATCCACCACCGCCTGATAGAAACAGCGCTCCAATTCTTCCAGCGTCATGCCTCCGGCTTGGGCTGCGGTTTCCGCATCATGGACGCCGTAGCTCGTATTGGGCTGGCGACGCTCAAAGCGCTGGGTCATCCAACGAAAGAGGGATTCAACGGTTCCTTTGGACTCAGCCGTCAACTACACCGTCTCCCTCTCTGGCAGAAGGAGTTTTCACGGTCACCCATCCCTTTCATCCCTTGTACGGTCAGCAATTTGAGATCCTCACCTACCGGCACAATTGGGGGGAATACCGGGTCACCTTTTACCAGACTCCTGATCATGTGCGGGCGCTGCCAGCAGCCTGGACGAGCCTTGCTCCTCCTGATCCCAGTGTGATGCTTGCAGCCGGTCGCGCCGCCTTTCGCGTGGCTGATCTGCTCGAGCTTTCCCACCTCATTGGTCGCATCGAAGAGGGACACAAGGAGGAAGCAGAGTGTTAAGCCAATTTTGCCGCGAGTGTAAAGGAAATTACGCCGGATATACCGAGCATATACAACGCTTTCATGGCGCAATGAGGGCATTACTTTTAGGAGTATCGTATCTCTTTGTCTTGACAATTCGTGCGAGAACAGGCATACGAGCAAGAAGAACCTTTCCCTCTCAGGAGTCGATCATGTCCGATGAAAAACTCAGGGCTTTGCGCGAGTCGCATACCCTTCATCCGCACCCAGATCAGGTGCGCGATCCCCTCTTTACCAGTGGATCGCCCTTCTTTGACCCACGCGAGCCTTTTGCAGGTCAAATACGAACTCTTACGACGGGTACGGGTGGATGGAGAGTCAGTCTCCCATGCGGCGGCGTTGTTTGCGCTCTCTCGTCCCACTTTTTACGCCGCACAAGCGGCCTGGGAACGCGCCGGGCTCATCGGATTGTTCCCTGAGCCTACTGGTCCTCGTCACGCACACAAGTTGACCGAGGACATCCTGGCGCTGCTTCGACCACGGGCTGCCACAATGTCGTCCACCGAGCTTGCAGCGTGGTTACGCCAGGAGCATCAGTTGATCGTTCATCCTCGCAGTATTGAACGCGCGCTCGCCCGGGCGGCGAAAAAAGGGGGGTCACAATGACAACCAGCCAAGGCACGCCAGCATATGAAGTCTGTCGGGAGTGGGCCTTGCATCCCTGGCTCCCTCGTCCACCGGGAGTGGCTCACATCGTGCGCGGTGGCATCATCACCTGGGCGCGTCTGACGCACCCACTTCCAGCACCACCAGCCCTGGAGACACGCTCTGCCGACTCTGCTTGTCCGGTTCCTACCCCGCTGCTCACCCTGATGGCAGCCATGATTGAGGAGGTGTGTCAATGATCTCAGTTCAGCCAGCAGCACTGCAAAAAATCACCGCACGACATCTCTCGCGTCAGGCCATGTTGTACGTGCGGCAGAGTACTCTGCATCAGGTGCTCGAAAATACGGAAAGCACCGCACGCCAATATGGCCTACGAGAACGAGCGCTCGCTCTGGGCTGGCCCACAGAGCGCATTGTGGTCATTGATCAAGACCTGGGCCAATCCGGCGCTTCCGCCGTCGATCGGGCGGGTTTTCAACGGTTGGTGGCTGAAGTGGGACTGGGCCACGTCGGACTGGTCATGGGTTTAGAGGTCTCCCGTTTAGCGCGCAGTTCTCTGGATTGGCATCACCTGTTGGAAATCTGCACCATGACCGGGACCCTCATTCTCGATGAAGATGGCCTCTATGATCCTGCCACCTTTAACGACCGTCTTTTGTTGGGGTTAAAGGGAACCATGTCGGAGGCCGAGCTTCATGTTTTACAGGCACGCTTGAAAGGCGGAATTCTTCACAAAGCCAGTCGCGCCGCGTTGAAAGTGCCATTGCCGATCGGTCTGCTCTACGCGGAGGACCAGACCGTCATCCTCGATCCCGATGCCCAGATCCAACAAGCCATTCGTCTGCTGTTTGCCACCTTCAAACGCATCGGGTCAGCCTGGGGCACCGTCAAGTATTTTCGCGAGCAGGGGCTGCTCTTCCCGCGCCGTGTTCGCGTCGGTCCTCATGCAGGCGCGCTCCATTGGATGCCACTGCAGCACAATGCTGTGCTCAAAGTCCTGCGCAATCCTCGCTACGCTGGTGCTTTTTGCTTCGGACGCACCCATACCACCAAGCATCCTGATGGCTCACTGCACATTGAAACCCTTCCTCAAGAGCAGTGGCTGTTTCTCATTCAGGAAGTCCACGTTGGATACCTGAGCTGGGAAGACTACGAAGCCAATCTCGCGCAACTGCGCGCCAATCGCCAAGCACATGGAGAGGATCGCCGCCACGGTCCCCCGCGGGAAGGGCCAGCGCTGCTTCAAGGGCTCTTACTCTGTGGACGCTGTGGCAACCGCATGACAGTGGGCTACCATGATGTGAAGAAGGGCCAGCGCCTTTACCCAGAATACCGCTGTCAAAAAGAGCATGTCGAAGAGGGGGACGACAAATGCTGCCAGCGCCTGCTTGGGGCAGGTTTGGATACGGTGATCGCTGATCTTTTGCTGGCGCAACTGACCCCTCTGGCTATCGAGACCAGCTTACAGATCCATGAGGAGCTGCACGCTCAAGTCCAAGAAGCTTCCCGTCTGCGTGCCCAACAGGTGGAACGTGCTCGCTACGCCGCCGAACTGGCGCAGCGCCGCTTTTTACGGGTCGATCCAGAGAATCGTTTGGTCGCTGATGTGCTGGAAGCTGACTGGAACGCCCGCTTGAGGGAATTGGCAGAGGTCACCGAGCAAGCCGAGCGCCAACAGGTAGCTGAACAACGTCGACTGTCTGCGCTTGAACAACAGGCGATTGCTGATCTGGTCGACGATTTCCCACGGGTGTGGAAGGATTCGCGCACCTCGGATCGAGACCGCAAGCGCATGGTCCGCTGGCTCCTAGAAGATGTGACGGTGCTCAGGCAAGAAGACGTGATCACTGCTCACATCCGCTTTAAAGGAGGAGCGACCCAAACTATCACGGTCCCTGTGGGCCGGGGGCGGTGCAGCTCGCCAGAACTGATTGCTCTCATTGATGTGTTGTTGGAGGATTTCACGGATGTCGAGGTAGCCATGCACCTCAACGAGCAGGGGTGGCGCACCTATGAAGGAAAACCCTTTACGGCTGCCCGCGTGCTCTCCTTACGACGCTATCACCGCTTGAAAGATCATGGCACCCGCTTAGCTTCGCGGGGATGGCTCAATGCCTCTGACGCCGCCTCGGCGTATGGGGTCTGCCGAGAAACGCTCATGCTCTGGGGACGGGCAGGGTTGCTTCCCATGTCTCGGATCAACGAGCAAGGGGCGGCGATGTTTCCGCCGCCAGGTCAAGATGCTCCCCGAAAGAATGCTCACAAATTCGCCAAAACAAGAACACGCTCATCATGCGGAAGGAGTGCAGTATGCAATTAAATCGTTGGCAGAGGGAGCATAAGCAGGGGCTTGTTCGGTCGTGATCCCAAGGCGATCCACCAGAACCTGCGTGGCTCGTTCGGAGGTGAAGATTTTCCCTCGGTCATGAAAGATCACCGTCGGTTTACCGAAACAGGGCCACGGATGTTGACACTCGTAGAGCGCAGTGATCCGATCCTTTGGCTCAATCGCCATCTTGACCAGCCGCATGTAGTCTTCTTCGCACAGAGCATCCAGAGCCAGGACGGCTCCCAGAATCGCCGCCGTTTTGACGCAGATAAGCACCGCTGCATGGACTCGACGGGTGATGACTACTCCATCCAGTGTGGGCACAAACAGGTCCATCGTATGCTCGTCTACTTGGCAGAGGTGCGCTGGATAAGGGATGCCGAGGACGAAGGAAGACGTTGACGTGCGCTCTGGGGGATGATGTTTGAGACCGGAGCGTGCCTCGATCACCGATGGTTCTTGAGCAATCCCTTTCAAAAAGCTCTTCACCTGCTTGTAAGTAGGCGTTTTGACGAGCATATTCTCCTGCTCACTGAGCTTGGCGGCTAATTGCTGGAGCTGGACATCCTCGTAGACGGCCATCATGGTAGGCCGTATGGGAAGTGCGTACAGTTTGCGAAGAAGCTCCTGAAATTCAGGTCGAAGTGTCCGATCCCGATGATAGGTGGCATGGGGAACGCAGGCAAGTTGTCCAAACTGCTGTACCCGTTGCTCTAATCGTGCAAGAGTGAAAGGATGCATCTGATACTCTTTAGCAACCTGCCTTCGAGGTTCCCCTGCGAGCACTGCCGTGACCGCTGCCAGGTTGCGATAAAAGCGATCTCGCACTTCATCACTCTCTAATGTCGATGCATCAAACGTCGGTCCAGGAATGATCTCAGACTGAACGCGAGAAGGCTTCTCGGATGTCGGCTCCATTGGTGATTCACTGCTCTGGTCATCATATTCAAGAGTACAGGGCAAAGGATCAGGGAGGATCGGGGGAGAAGTAGAGTCAAGCAGAGAAAGCGGTGTTTCACGCTCCAACATCACTTCGGTGAGATCCACAAGCAATCGACCCTCTGCTGCTGCATCTCCAGCGAGTTTCCAGACGGTCGCTTCGACTTCAGCGTCAGACCAATGACGGCCGAAAAGTCGCACCAACTCATACACACAGGACAGATTTCCCCAGGTCCAATGAGCAAGAACGGCTTGAGCAATCTCCTTGTAGGTCGAGAAGATCTGGCGTCGGGCGTGCAGAAACAGGAGGTTGGCGTGCCGACGAACGGAAAGATTTTCGTCAGTGCCAATCCAGTACCCGCCTCCTTTGAGCTCTGCCAAACGGCTTGCTACCTCGGCTTTTGCCATTGCCTGCCCTTTGCGCTTTTCGACTTCCCGTCCGGCTTCCGCAATGAGTAAGCCTCCATCGCAAAGGGTGCCAACAAAATCTGGGAGGTATTCATGGGGTTTGCCATCATACACATAGGGGATACGGTACGGAGTACCTAGAGGCGTGTACAGATGACGTGCCTGCGCAAAAGCTTCGCTTGCATCACCACGCTGGTAGGAGCGGACATGAGGATGGTACTCCAGGTACAACAGCAGGCGTTCCTCAAGCTGAGTCGTAAAGGGTTGACGAACGCGGCGGTGATCTCCCGTCTTGAAACTGGGGAAGAATCCAGAAATGGACCGCCCAGCAATTTTGAAGATATCGAGCCCTGGCGTGCCACGACGCGCCGGGACACTCTGAGATGGCTCGTCCACCAATTATCCTCGCTCTCGATGAATTGCACAAAACAACAATCATCTAAGAAACGTGCATGAATCGAAAAAGTGGCGTATCACAAATTC
>WNGQ01006745.1_pt1 | contig 11346 bp, 6 predicted proteins | sample 5407661 | NCBI WGS metagenome assembly WNGQ01 (sample SAMN13153382, study PRJNA577476) | soil metagenome | isolation source: 60 cm soil or saprolite under Garry oak tree replicate 2 | place: USA:California | collected 2016-06-15
CTCGTTCGTGGCCATGGCTACGGCTGGTCTGGCCGTTCTCCAGACGCTCGTTCCCTGGGGGCCTTGGCGAGTGGCCCTGCAGGCCGCCGGGGTCCTGGTGATGTTCGGTGGCCTCGGTGTCTGGACGAGGTTCAACCTGCGTTTCGAGGACGCGGGACCGTGCTCCTGCGAGCGCCCGCCGGTTTGGATCCGGGTCGTGCCTTCGATCGCTGAGACGAGCCGCACTCCCGCCGAGGACCAGCGCCTCGTGGAGCTACGTGGTCAGCGGAGACAAGGAGGCGCCGGTTTCCCGGCCTCACCGCGAGCGGCTCGAGCCCAGCAATGCGCCGGCGTATGTGGAAGCGCTCGGCATCGTCGCCCTCTGCACGGCGGTGGCCTGGGGCATGTTCCCGCACGTGGGGTTGTCGAACCTGATCATGCTGTATCTCCTGGGCGTGGTGGTCGTGGCGATGCGAAGCAGCCGTGGCCCCACCGTGCACCCAGCACCTGATCACGTTCGGCGTCATGCTCGTGGTTGCCCTGGTGATCAGCGGGCTCACGGTCCGGACGCGGATCCAGGCCCTCGCGGCGCGCGAGCGCGAGCGGAGGACGGCCGCCCTCTATGCCATCAGCCGGGAGCTGGCCAACACGCGTGACGCGGAGAGCCTCCTCGCCATCGCCGTCCAGCACATCCTCGAGGTCTTTTCCGCCGAAGTCGCGGTCCTCCTCCCGGAAGCGGGGGGGCGCTTGGGGCACCGTGTGGTTCCCGCCGCCACCCTGGCCATCGACACGACAGAGCTGGCGGTCGCCCAGTGGGTCTATGCCCACGGCGAGCTGGCCGGGCTCGGCACCTCGACGCTCCCGGGGGCGACCGCGCTCTACGTCCCCCTCATCGGCTCTCGCGGCGCGGTCGGGGTCCTCGGGGTGCGGCCCGCCGAGCGCCATGCCTTCGACAGCCCCGAGCAGCTGCACCTGCTCGAGACGTTCGCGAACCAGACCGCGCTGGCCATCGAGCGGGCCGTCCTGGCCGAGGAGGCTCAGGCGACCCAGGTGCGCATGGAGACCGAGCGCCTTCGCAACTCGCTCCTGAGCTCGGTCTCCCACGATCTGCGAACCCCGCTTGCTGCCATCACGGGCGCCGCGAGCACCCTGATCGAGGGGCGTCCCGCCGCGGAGGCGCAGCACGAGCTGCTCCAGACCATTCGCGAGGAGGCCGATCGTCTGAATCGCCTCGTCCGGAACCTCCTCGAGATGACCCGCCTCGAGTCCGGCGTCGAGGTGCGCAAGGAGTGGCACCAGCTCGAGGAGGTGGTGGGCGCCGTGCTCGGACGTCTGGAGCCGGCGCTCCGAGACCGGCCCGTGCGGACGGATGTGCCCAAGGACCTGCCGCTCGTTCCCATGGACGATGTCCTGATCGATCAGGTGCTGACCAACCTGCTCGAGAACGCGCTCAAGTACACACCCGCGGCCACGGGCGTCGAGCTCCGCGCCTGGAGCGATGGCTCGAGCGTCACGGTGGAGATCGCCGATCAGGGGCCGGGCCTCGCGCCCGGCGACGAGGCGCGGGTGTTCGACAAGTTCTACCGGGGCGCCGCCGGCTCCTCGCGCGGCGCGGGGCTCGGGCTGACCATATGCCGGGCCATCGTCGAGGCCCACGGCGGCCGCATATGGGCGCAGAACCGGCCGGACGGGGGCGCCGCCTTCCGCTTCACGCTCCCGCTCGAAGGCACGCCCCCGCGAGTGGAGGCGGAGGGTGGCTGATCCCGAGGGAAAGTCCGAGGCCTCGTCCGATCAGATTCCCGGGCCCTCCGTGGTGCTCATCGAGGACGAGCCCCAGATCCGGCGCTTCCTCCGCGCCGCGCTCACGGGCCACGGCTACCGCCTCTTCGAGGCGGGCAGCGGCGAGGACGGCCTGATCGAGGCGGCGACCCGGCAGCCCGACCTCGTCATTCTCGACCTGGGCCTGCCCGACCTCGACGGCCTCGGCGTCCTCGCGCGACTTCGCGAGTGGACGTCGGTGCCCGTCATCGTGCTCTCCGCGCGAGGGCAGGAGCGCGACAAGATCGCCGCTCTCGATGGCGGCGCCGACGACTATGTCAGCAAGCCCTTCTCCGTCGGCGAGCTGCTCGCGCGCATGCGGGCGGCCCTCCGCCGCCGCGACCAGGTGGGCGAGGGCGCCGCCGCCACCACCTTCGTCGTGGGCGATCTCTCCGTGGATCTCGCCCGACGCCACGTGCTGGTCGGCGACAAGGAGATCCATCTCACGCCGATCGAGTACAAGCTCCTGACCACCCTTATCCGGCATGCGGGCAAGGTCCTGACCCACCGGCAGCTTCTCAAGGAAGTCTGGGGGCCTGCTCACACCGAGGACAGCCAGAACTTGCGCTTCTACGTCGCTCAGCTCCGCCGCAAGCTCGAGGCCGTCCCCGCGCGGCCGCGCTATCTGCTCACGGAGCCCGGAGTCGGCTACCGCCTTGCCGCCGAGTCGTAGGCCCCGCTGGAGGGCCGTGGTAGCCTGACCGTATCCGTATGGCGCACCTGCGCGCGTGCCTGGTTCTCTCGCTGCTCGTGGGACTCGTCGTCCTCGGCGCCTGGGCAAGCCCCGGGGCCGCCCTCGAGGAGGCGGATCGTCTCTTCCTGGTCGGCGAGAAGGCCTTCGACGACGGCCTCTATCCGCTCTCCCGCCGCATGCTCGAGCGCTTCGTCGAGCGCTTCCCGAGCGAGCGACGGGCGGGAGAAGCGACGCTGCTCCTGGGCAAAGCACGGCTCTCTCAGGGCGCGGGCGAGGCCGCCCTCGAGGCATTCAAGAAGGCCGAGAGCTTCCAGCCGCCGCCGGGGAAGCCGGGCGAGCTTCGCTTCTGGGAGGCCGAGGCTTTCTATCGTCTCAAGCGCTTCAGCGACGCGCGCACCGCGTATTCCGACGTCATCGCCGGTGGCGCGGCGGGACCCCGAGTGCCCGACGCGCTCTACGGACTCGGCTGGAGCGAGCTCGAGGCCAAGCGTCGGGAGCCGGCCGCCGCCGCCTTCCAGCGTCTCGTCAGCGAGTTTCCCGACCACGCCCTCGCGCCCACCGCCACCATCCAGCTCGCGCGCACGCTCATCGAGCTCAAGCGCGCCGAGGATGCCCAGGGGGTGCTGCAGGCCTTCGTGACCAAGAATCCCGAGCACAAGCTCGCCCCGGAAGCGCGCTACTGGCAGGCCCGGGCGCGGCTGGCCGCGGGGCAGACCGACCAGGCCGTGACCGATCTGCGCGCTTTCGCCAAGACCAATCCGACGAGCGAGCTGGCTCCCGCGGCGCGTCGGGCCGTGCTCGACACGCTCATGAAAGACGGCCGGAAGAGCGAGCTGGCCGACGAGTACACCGCGCTCATGTCGCAGAAGCCCGCCTCACCCGACGGGCTCTACGATGCCGGCGCCATCGCCGAGCGTCTCGGCCGCTCGCGCGACGCGGAGACGGCCCGGGCCCGGCTGCGCAGGGAATTTCCCGAGCATCCGCTGACCGGGCGGACTTCGCTCCAGTCGGCCCAGGCCGCCTTCACGAAGAACGCCTTTCGCGAAGCGGCCACGCTGGCGCGCGCGGCGGCCAAGAGCCCGGAGGACGCGGTGCGCGGCGAGGCCTTCCTGCTCGTGGGCGAGAGCGAGATGAAGCTCAAGCGCCCCGCGCAGGCGCTGCCCGCCTTCCAGGCCGCCGGCGACACGGCGGGTCTCGAGCCTGCCCTTCACTTCCGGGCCCTCGCGGGCTCCGGGCTCGCCCTCGAGGAGCAGAGGCAGTGGACGCAGGCCGCCAAGTACTACGACGAGGTCGCGGAGAAGAGCCCGGACAAGACGCTGGCCGCCTGGGCCAGGACACGCAAGGCTGCCGTCGCGGCGAACATCAAGCCTGCTCCCAAGGCCGGGGGAAAGAGCGAGAAGCGATGAGGGTGCTCGGGTCGCTCGCGTTGCTGGGCCTCGTTCTTGGCCCCTCCGCCGCGCAGGCCGCGGAGGTGTCGTTCACCTTGCCTCCGCCGGATCTCGCCGCCGTGTTGCCGCTGGTGTCGCCGGCGCTCGACAAGGGGCCAGTGGGCAGCGGGCCGATGAGCCTTCCGCCCTCGCCGCAGCCGGTGCCCCCGCTCCCGCCTGCGCGGATCGTGGTCGACCTGACGCAGCTCCCCCTCGCGCCCGCGCCCCCGCCGCGCTTCCTCGCGTGCAATCCGCTCGGGACGGTCTTCGGGGTCGCCTCCGAGCTGGTCGAGTGCGGGCGGGCGCGCTTCCAGCGAAACGAATTCGAAGAGGCGCGCGAGGCCCTCGAGAACGCCGTCAAGAAGAACACGGACCGGGCGCTCCTGCGCGAGGCGCGGTACTGGCTGGCCGAGACGCTGATCCGCCTGAAGCAGACGGACGGTGTCGAGCAGGCGCTGCACCTGGCCATCCAGGACGAGCCGCGCTCGGACATCGGGTACTACGGCGGCCTGACCTACGGAATGGTCCTGCTCAACGCGGGCCAGCCCGCGCGCGCGCTCGAGACCTTCGACAACATCCTCAAGGCGGGCGCGCCGCCCGAGGTGATTCCGTGGGCTCGTCACGGACGCGCGCTCGCCCTCTACGGCCTGGGCCGCTTTCCCGACGCGCGCGAAGCCTGGACGGGGCTCCTCGCCCAGAGCCTGCCGCGCTCCGTGGCCGGCGAGTCTCAGTTCTGGCTCGGCGATACGCTCGGCCGGCTCGGCGACTACAAGAACGCCGTGGCCAGACTCTCCACGTTCACCGCGCGCGGACCGCAGCTCAATATCGAGTCCGGCCTGCTCCGCCAGGCGTGGTGGAGCCGCGCGGGCGGCCAGCCCCTGGAGGCGGTGCAGACCTATCGCGGGCTCCTCTCGGCCTACCCCAAGCTGAGCGAGATCCTGTGGGCGCGGGCGGGCCTGGCCCTGGCCCTGCTCGACATCGGCGACTATGCCGCCGCCCTCGACGAGGCGCGACGGCTCGACCAGGCCGATGCCAAGGGCGCCCTGGGGCTGCCCGTGCTTCTCGCCGTGGACCGCTGGGCCACGGAGAAGCATCGAGTGGAGGAAGGGCGGACCCTCTCCCTCGAGCTCCTGGGCAAGAATCTCGAGCCCGCCGCGCGCGCCTACGTCGTGCTCCTCGGCGCGGAGCTCGAGCGCGAGGCGAAGCAGCCGAGCGAGGCGCGCAGCGCCTTCGAGCTCGTCGCCAGCAATCCGAGCACGCCCGCCCTCGGCTGGTACGCGGGCTATCGCCTCGCCCAGATGGACATCGAGGGCCGCGAGTTTGCCCAGGCCCAGGCGCGTCTTGACGCGCTCCTCCGCCAGCCGCTCGATCCGGATGTCCGCGCGGCCGTGCTCGCCCTCGGCGGCGAGGCGGGCTATGCCGCGCGCGACTGGGACCAGGCGGCGGACCGCTATGGTCGCTTTCTCGCCGACTACGGCTCCTCCCCCGAGGCGCCGTCGGTGCAGCTCGCCCTCGGCTGGACCCAGTTCCGCCGCGGTCGTCCCGAGGAAGCGCGGAAGCTCTGGACCCAGTTCGCCACGAGCCAGGCCAAGGACCCACGTGCTCCCGCCGCGCTCCTGCTGGCCTCCGAGATCGCCGCGCGCTCCGGCGACACGGCGGGCGCCCAGACCCTCCTCGACGGGCTGATCCAGCGCTATCCCGAGGGTGAGCACGCCGAAGTCGCTCGGCTCAACCGCGCCATCCTCCTGCTCCGGGCGGGCAAGGGCGCCGGCACGGTGGGCGACCTGACCACCCTGGTGCGTCGCGCGCCCCTCTCGCCGTACATCGGTCGCATGCGTCTGGCCCGCGCCGCCGCCCTCATGGCCGACGGCAAGCCGGAGGAGGCCACGCGCGAGCTCACCGCCGCCCTCGCACAGGGCGAGGGCGCGGTGGCCCACCTCGGGCTCGGCCGCATCGCCTTCGACCGCAAGCAGTGGGACGAGGCCGAGCGCGAGTTCGTGGAGGCGCGCGATGGGGGCACGACCCCCATCGTCGCCGCCGCCGAGTACGGCATCGCCGCGGTGCTGTGGAACCAGGGCAAGCGCGCGGACTTCAACCGGTTCGCGACGGCGATTCTCACGCAGCCCACCAACGCGACCACGACGCCTCAGGTGCTCGGCGCCACGGCGGTCGTGGCCGCCGACGAGCAGAAATGGAAGGAGGCGCGCGCGGCGACCCAGAGGCTGATCAAGGAGTTTCCCGCCAGCGACACGACGCCGGCGGTCCTCGCCCAGGTGGGAGCCTCCGCGGGGCGGGGCGGGGAGTGGACGCTGGCCGGCGACGTTCTCCAGACCCTGGCCACGCGCTATCCGACCCATGGGGCCACTCGCGACGTGCGCCTCGACTACGCCGAGGCCCTCGTGCGCACGGGCGCCGTCGCCGAGGCGCGCACGCGGCTGCAGGCATTCGTGGACACCTCGCCCGCGCAGGACCCCGCGCTGCCGCGCGCCCTTCTGCTCCTGGGCCGGAGCTACGAGACGGCGGGCGATCAGGCGCAGGCCCTCGACCTCTACGCCCGCGTGACGCGCGACTACCCGGCGTGGGAGGGCGCGGCCACTCTCGGCCAGGCGCGCGTGGCCATGATCGACGGCAAGTGGGCCGAGGCGCAGCCGCTCTTCGAGCGCGCGCTGTCGGCCAGCGATGTCCAGGTCGCCACCGAGGCCGCCTATCGCCTCGGCGAGGGCTATCGGGGGGCGGGCCGTCACCAGCAGGCCGTCGATGCCTACATGACGGCGGCCTACGTCGCCCCCGACACGCCGCTGGGCCGGCGCGCCCTCCTCGGCGCCGGACAGTCCTTCGCCGCCCTCAAGCAGCCCGACTTTGCCGTCATCGTCTACAAGAAGCTCCTCGCCTCGTCGGGCATCGAGGCCGAGCTGGCCGAGGCGGCCAAGAAGAACCTGCGCGCCCTCGGCGCCAACTAGGAGACATTCCCACTCGCGCGGAGCACGGAATTACTCGGACAAACTCCTAGCCGCGCCCCGTAGGTATAATGGGCGCCGCTCCACTCGGGAGCGGCCATGACGACCAACGTCGGGATGCTGATGTGCGCGCGCCCATGAAGGGCTATGGCGGGCGGATTCTCTTCGTCGATCTCACACGCGGCACGAGCCGCGTCCAGAGTCTCGACGAGGGCACGGCCCGCACCCTCCTCGGCGGCAACGGGCTGGCGGCGCGACTCCTCCTCGATCACGTGCCGGCGCTGATCGACGCCTATGATCCGGCCAACGCGGTGGTCTTCGCCGTGGGGCCCGTCACCGACACCACGGTGCCGGGCAATAGCCGCGCCTGCGTCGCCTCGAAATCGCCGCTGACCGGCCTCTTCTTCGACTCGACCTTCGGCGGACGGTGGCCCGCCACCATGAAGCGCACCGGCTTCGACGCCCTCGTCATCACCGGCCAGGCTCCCACCCCCGTCTACCTGAAGGTGACGGAGTCGGGGCTCGAGGTGAAGCCGGCCGCCGGCCTGTGGGGCCAGACCACCCGGGACACCGTGCATGCCATCCAGGCCGTGGAGGGCGACGCCACCGACGTCATGGCCATCGGTCCCGCGGGCGAGCGGCTCGTGCGCTTCGCCTGCGCGGCGACGTACTGGAAGAATCGCGAAGGCGTGGCCGGGCGCGGCGGGATCGGAGCCGTGCTCGGGGCCAAGCGCGTCAAGGCCGTGGTCGTGGCGGGGACGAGGAAGACCGAGGTGGCGGACGCCGCCCTCCTGAAAGCGCTCCTCGAAGAGAAGCGCGATCCGCTCAAGACGGGGACCGCGGCGCTCTCGAAGTACGGCACGTCGTTCCTCGTCAAGCCCATCAACACCCTGGGCGGGCTCGGCGCCTACAACCTCCGTCAGGAGACCTTCGCGGAAGCGGGAATGATCTCCGGGGAGGAGATGCACGCGCACCATCACGACCGTGACACGACCTGTCTCAAGTGTCCCGTCGCCTGCGGCAAGCAGTACGAGATCCGCGACGGCGAGCTGCAGGGCATCAAGGCCAAGATGCCGGAGTACGAGACCATCTTCGCCTTCGGCTCCATGCTGGGCAATGCGCACGCGGGCTCGCTCGCCAAGGCCAACGACCTCTGCGATCTCCTGGGGCTCGACACCATCTCGATGGGCGTGACCCTGGCCTTCGTGGCCGAGGCGCTCGAGCGCGGCTGGCTCACCCAGGCCGAGGTCGGGCTGCCCTTCGGCTGGGGCGACTGGCGCGGCATGCTGCGGCTCGTGGAGATGACGGCGGCGCGTGAGGGATTCGGCGACAGGCTCGCGGAGGGCGCCTGGCGCCTCGCCGAATCCATGGGGACAGAAGCGACGCGGGCCGTCTACGCCGTGAAGCGCCTGGAGCTCCCCGCGCATTCCGCGCGCGCCCTCAAGGGCATGTCCATCGGCTACGCCACGGCCACGCGCGGGGGCAGCCATCACGACACGCGCCCCACGCCCCAGTATGCGCAGGGGTACGATCGCCGCGGCACCGGCGGCAAGCCGGAGTTCGCCGTGCGCAGCCAGCACTTCACGGCGGTGGACGATTCGCTCGTGCTCTGCCGCTTCACCTCCGAGCGTGGCTTCGGCCTCTTCGTGGACGAGCCCTACGCGCGCATGGTCCGCGCCGTCACGGGCTGGGACATGACGGTGGAGGAGCTGGAGAGGGTAGGCGAGCGCGTGATCAATCTCGAGCGGCTCTTCAACGTGCGCGAGGGTGCCCGGCGCAAGGACGACGTGCTGCCCTGGCGCGTCATGAACGAGCCCATTCCCGACGGGCCCTCGGCGGGGATGTACTGTCCGCCGGAGGAGCTGTCGATGATGATCGATCGGTACTACGGCCTGCGCGGCTGGGATGATGACGGTGTGCCGACGAGGGCTCGCCTGGCCGCTCTCGGCATCTGACGTCTCCGTCATGTGACAGGGAAATCTTCCTGGCGTATCGACGTCACCAGCCCCGTCGATCGCAGGACGTCGATCGGGTCTGGGCGCCCGGCCCGGCGGGGTTGACTCGGTAAAAGACGCCACCAGCGAATCGTTGCCTGTCCGAAGAGCCCGAATAGACGTCCTTCGAATTCGGCACGGCGGTTGCCTCAGACTCTTCTATGGCTTCGGGCAACCACGCTGTCCGCCCACTGACACTGCCAGAGAGCAAGGGTCAGCCCGCCCGGCAGGCTCGCGCGCTCCTCGCTCAGCTCCGGCCTTATCTGATCGGCGCCTTCGCCATCCCGATCGTCGCCGCGCTCTACTGGGCGCAGACCGTTCTCATTCCCGTCGCGGTGGCCCTGCTCCTGAGCTTCTTGCTCGGTCCGCCGGTGCGCGCGCTCCAGCGGACCGGTCTCGGGAACACGCGCGCGGGTCGGGTCGGGTCGGTGGTTCTCGTCGTCGTGCTCGTGTCCCTGGTCCTGGGAGGGATCAGTTACGTCGTGGCCCAGCAGATCGTCCTGATCAGCCACGACCTGCCGCAGTATCGAGGAAACCTCAGGCAGAAGATCGCCGATCTGCGCGGTGTGAGAAAGCCGGGGGCTCTGAAGGAGGTCGAGTCGACGGCCAACGAGGTCATCAGTGAGCTCCAGAGACCGGCGCTGCCGCCGAAGCAGGAGTTCGTGCCCGTTCCCGTCACCGTCAGGAACGAGGGCATAGCCTTCCTGCACGTGCCCAGGCTGCTCGACGCCTTGACGAGTGCGGGCTTCGTGATCGTCCTCGTCATCTTCATGCTCATCGAGCAGCGGGACCTGCGCAACCGGCTGATCCGGCTGATCGGGCACGGCCGGCTCGCCACCACCACACGGGCCCTCGGGGACGCGAACAACCGCATCACCCGCTATGTGCTCGTTCAGACCATCATCAACCTGGGCTATGGCGTGGCCATCGGGCTCGGGCTCTATCTGATCGGCATTCCCTACGTCGTGCTGTGGAGCTTTCTCGCCTTCGCCCTTCGCTTCGTGCCCTACATCGGAACCTTGATGGGGGCGCTGGCGCCCGTGGTCGTGAGCCTTGCGATATTCCCCGGCTGGCCGCGGCCCCTGCTCACCGTAGGTCTCTTCCTCGTCGTCGAGGCCCTGACCTATGTCGTGGTCGAGCCGCTACTCTACCGGCAGACGCTCGGCCTGTCGCAGACGGCGCTTCTCGTCGCCATCGCCTTCTGGACCTGGCTCTGGGGTCCCATCGGCCTTCTCCTGGCCACGCCCCTGACCGTCTGTCTCGTCGTCCTGGGCAAGCACGTGCCCGCCCTCGGGTTTCTCACGATCCTCATGGAGAATCACGAGCCGGTGCTGCGGGGCCATGTCAGCTACTACCAGAGATTGCTCGCGAGAGACGAGGCAGAGGCGAACGACATCGTCCGCGTCTACCTCGAAAGGCATCCGCCAGAAGACGTGTGTGACGACATTCTCCTTCCTGCCCTGAGCCGTGCAAAGCGGGACCACGACATGCAGCAGCTCACCGACGCGGAGGCCCAGACTATCTACCAGGCGGCCGCGCAGACCGTGGGGGATCTGGTCGCCGCGCGACCCTCGTCACCCGCGGGAACGGACGGCGAGGGCCGTGCCCCCAGCGCCTCGGAGATGCCTGCCTCCAGGCTGCCATGCGTGCAGGGATGCGTGGCGGGAGACGAGGCGGGCGGGGTGGCGCTCGGGATGCTCGAGCATCTCCTGCGACCACATGCCATTGTTCTCGAAGTCGACTCGGCGCATACGCTGCCGGGCGAGGTCCTCTCCCGTGTGGCCGCGAAGAATCCGACCATCGTCTGTGTCGCCTCGATCCGGCCGGGCGATCTCGCCCACACGCGCTACCTGTGCAAGCGCCTCCGCGTTCGATTCCCCCACGTCAAGATCGTCGTCGGACGCTGGGGCGAGAAGGACAGGGGTGAGCAGGACCAGCTGCTCGCCGCCGGCGCGGACGCGGTGAGCGCAACGCTTCGAGAGGCGCGCGATCAGATCCTAGAATACGCGCGCCTCGGTTCCGGGGCTCCCGACGCGTTCCTCGAAGGCGCGTGACGGCGGTGCCGGCCAAACTCGATCGCCTGGCCATCGCGCGCGCGCTCCGGGAGATGAGCAGCCTGCTCGGTTTGACGGGCGGGGAGCCCTTCAAGGCTCGCGCGTACGAGCGCGGCGCCCGCGTGCTCGAGCGCGTCGATGTCGACATCGGCCGCTTGATCGAGGAGGGCCGGCTGACCGCCCTGAAGGGTATCGGGCCCGGCCTGGCCAGGACGATCGCCGATCTTCATCTCACGGGGGCCTCCCCGGTTCTCGAAGAGCTCCGCCGGCGCTTTCCCCCGGGCGCGGCCGAGCTCGCACGTGTACCCGGCCTGGGCGTCAAGCAGATCGCCGCCCTGAATGTCCATCTCGGAATCGAGACCATCGCGCAGCTCGAAGCCGCGTGCGAGGCCGGGGAGCTTCGGGCCGTCAAGGGGTTCGGCG
>WNGQ01006468.1_pt1 | contig 11345 bp, 11 predicted proteins | sample 5407661 | NCBI WGS metagenome assembly WNGQ01 (sample SAMN13153382, study PRJNA577476) | soil metagenome | isolation source: 60 cm soil or saprolite under Garry oak tree replicate 2 | place: USA:California | collected 2016-06-15
CCCGAGACGTCCCGGGTGATCGAGGGGTTGTCGGACTTGCGGCTGATCTTGTCGATCTCGTCGATATAGACGATCCCGCGTTGCGCACGCTCGACGTTGTAGTCGGCCGACTGCAGCAGCTTCAAGATGATGTTCTCGACGTCCTCGCCCACATAGCCCGCTTCCGTCAGCGTGGTGGCATCCGCCATGGTGAAAGGCACATCGAGGATGCGGGCCAGCGTCTGCGCCAGCAGCGTCTTGCCCGAGCCGGTCGGCCCGATCAGCAGGATGTTGGATTTCGCCAGCTCGACATCGTTGTGCTTGGTCTGGTGGTTGAGCCGCTTGTAATGATTGTGCACCGCGACCGAGAGGACTTTCTTGGCGTGATCCTGGCCGATCACATAATCGTCAAGAACTTTGCGTATCTCTCTAGGCGTCGGAATCCCGTCGCGCGACTTCACCAGCGAGGACTTGTTTTCCTCGCGGATGATGTCCATGCACAGCTCGACGCACTCGTCGCAAATGAAGACGGTCGGCCCGGCGATGAGCTTGCGCACCTCGTGCTGGCTCTTGCCGCAGAACGAGCAATACAGGGTGTTCTTGGAATCGCTGCCGCCGACCTTGCTCATTCTGTCTCTCCATCGGCCCGGCGCTGCGACGACGAACCGGTCACGTGTCCGCCGACCATAACAGGGTGACCCCTAAGAGTCCGTAGCACCGATGCAACAGGCCTCCGCTTGTGGCCGCGTCCCCGCCAAGTCAGTCCTAGCGAAGCACGGTAGCTTATCGATAATCAAGAATACATTAATAATGAAATTTCAGGCTCATGGCGATTTTTTGTCCACCCGGCCGGGTTCCGACGCCCCGGATCCGCGCCGCCGAGGCCGCAAGATGAACGGTCGTTAAATCTTGCTCGCGGCTTCCTCCGGCCGCTTCTCGATGACTTTGTCGATCACTCCCCACTCCACCGCCATATCGGCGGTCAGGAAGTAGTCCCGCTCGAGCGCATCCTCGATCTTCTTGAGCACCTGGCCGGTATGCTTAACGTAGATTTCGTTGAGGCGCTTCTTGAGATTGAGGATTTCTTGGGCATGCAGCATGATATCCGTTGCCTGACCCTGAAATCCGCCCGAGGGCTGATGCAGCATGATGCGGGAGTTGGGAAGCGCAAAGCGCATGTCCTTGTTGCCGGCGGCGAGCAGCAGGGAGGCCATCGAGGCGGCCTGGCCGACGCACAACGTCGACACTGCCGGGCGAACGAATTGCATTGTGTCGTAGATCGCAAGCCCCGACGTGACGACTCCTCCCGGCGAGTTGATGTACATCGCGATCTCCTTCTTCGGATTGTCCGCCTCCAGAAACAGGAGCTGGGCGACGATCAGCGACGACATCGTGTCCTCGACCGGACCGGTGATGAAGATAATCCGCTCCTTCAGCAGCCGCGAATAGATGTCATAGGCGCGCTCGCCCCGGTTGGTCTGCTCGACCACCATGGGGACAAGGTTCATGTAGGTATCGACGGGGTCTCGCATGGATCAACCTGTCTCGGCCGTCGAGGTTGCAACGAGCCTGCATCCCGCTCCGACGCCGCGATGCAGCTCATTTTGTAATGCATTCACACAGATATGTGCGAATGCGCCCGCCACAAGCGGTGCAAGCGGCCCGGCCGCGCGGCCGCCGGGCGAACGGTGATGCCGGATCGCATCCGCCATTCGATTCTCAGCTCGCTTCCGGCAGATCGTCATCGTCCTTGTAAAGCTCCTCGCGCATGACCGGCTTTTCGGTCACGTCCGCCAGCTCGAAGACGAAATCGACGACCTTCTCCTCGAAGATCGGGGCCCGCACGCTTGCGAGCGCATTGGCATTCTTGCGGTAAAAGTCCCACATTTCCTGCTCTCGGCCGGGGAACTGGCGCATGCGTTCCACCAGCACGCGGCTGAGCTCGTCATCATTCACTGTGATCTTGTTGCGGTCTCCGATCTCCGCCAGCACCAGGCCGAGGCGTACCCGCCGCTCGGCGATGGCGCGATATTCCTCCCGTGCCTTCTCTTCGGTCGTGCCCTCGTCCGCAAAGGTGCGCCCCTGCGCCTTGAGATCGTTCTCGACCACCGTCCAGACATTCTTGAACTCTTCCTCGACCAGCGTCGGCGGGGCGGGGAACTTGTGCATTTGGTCGAGCTGGTCGAGCAGCTTGCGCTTGAGCTTCTGGCGGCCCTGGCCCGCGTGCTCCTGCTGGATCCGTCCCTTGAGGGTTTCGCGCAACTTGGCCAGCGACTCCTGGCCGAGCGAGGCCGCGAAGGCGTCGTCGATCGTGAGCGTGCCGGGCTGGTCGATCGATTTCGCGGTCACGTCGAACTCGGCATCCTTGCCGGCCAGCTCCCGATTGGCGTAGGTGCTCGGGAAGGTCACCGTGACCAGCCGGGTCTCGCCGACCGCCATGCCGATGATCTGATCCTCGAATCCCGGGATGAAGCTTCCGGATCCGACATCCACCCCGACATCTTCGCCGGTCCCGCCTTCGAACGGCCTTCCCCCGATCCTGCCGGTGAAATTGATCTTGGCGCGGTTGCCGCTCTCGATCTTCCCACCCTCGGGTTTGGGGGTATAGGGCTTGTTCGCTTCGGCAAGCTTCTCGAGCGCGGCATCGATTTCCGGCTCGGTCACCTCGGCGACGAGGCGCTCGAGCTTGATCTTGCTGAAGTCGGCAAGCTCGATCTTTGGCAGAACTTCGAGCGCGAGCTTATAGTCCAGGTCGGACTTGCCTTCGAGGACGCGCTCGACCGCCTGCGCCTCCTCGGGCATCATCACCTTGGGTTCCATGGCGAGCTTGAGGCCGCGCTCTTCCACGATCTTGGCGTTTGCCTCTTGGATCATCGCCTCGATCGTCTCGACCATCACGCTGCGGCCGTACAGCTTCTTCAGATGCGCGACCGGCACCTTGCCGGGTCGAAATCCGTTGAGACGAACCCGGCCCTTAAGCTCGCCAAGGCGCTCGGCAACCCTGGCCTCGAGATCGGCAGCCGGGACCTTGATGTCGAATACCCGCTTGAGGCCGTCGGTAACGCTTTCTGTGACTTGCATGGCGATCTTCACGTTTTGGCCGTTGCGGCCGTCTTCGGTTTCGACATCGGGAGTTGCGATATCAAGCCTTGCCCTGATGGGCGTGGTGCGGGCGGAGGGACTCGAACCCCCACGACTTTCGTCACGGGAACCTAAATCCCGCGCGTCTACCAATTCCGCCACGCCCGCGAAGGGCGCCTCGGCGCCGAACGGAGAACCGGGCGGCGCGGCTTATATCAGCACAAAACCCATGGCGCACGATAAAAATATGCGCCCCCCGCAGGCTCTCAACCCGCCCGGCGTCCAGCTGAGGCTTCGCCCGCTCCCTGGCGGCAGCGGACCGGACACGCGATGCCCTTGAAGCGAGAGGTCAAAGTGACGCGGGTGCGAGCAGACGCCGATAGACCCTAGGCAGCATTTCAGACAAATCCTCGGAGATCAGGCCTGGGCCAGCCTCGGTGCCGGCTTCGCCGTGCAGCCAAACCGCCGCGGCTGCCGCCTCGAAGCCCGGCATGCCCTGCCCCAGCAGTCCCGCCACAAAGCCGGCAAGAACGTCGCCGGATCCCGCGGTCGCAAGCCAGGGCGGCGCATTTTCCGCGATTGCCGCCCGGCCGTCCGGGGAGGCCACCACGGTGTCGGGACCTTTGAGCAGCACGACGGCGTTGGCTTGCGCCGCCGCCTGGCGCGCTTGCTGAAGCTTCGAACCGGCTTGAGAAACACCGGGTAAGGCTCCAAAAAGTCGACTGAATTCGCCGGAGTGGGGCGTGAGCACTGTGGCCCCACCGGAGTGCCTCTCCATGGCCCCGGTCAGTGCCTTTGGCTCGTCGCTGAAGCTGGTCAAGGCGTCGGCGTCGAGCACCACCGCGCCGTCACCTGCCAGGGCGGCGAGAACCATCTCCCGCATTTCGCGTCCGACCCCGCCCCCCGGTCCCAACACGACTACGTTGCGCCGCGGATCGGACATGAACGCGGTCAACTCGCCCGCCCCGTCGACCGGGCGGACCATCACGGCGAGGCTTGCCGCCGCGTTGACGGCAAGCGCCGCTCGCGGCGAGGCGATGGTGACAAGGCCGGCGCCAGCGCGCAGCGCGCCGCGCGCCGCCAGACGAGCCGCCCCCGTGGATGAAATGCCGCCCGAGACCACGACGGCATGACCGCGAGCGTATTTATGCCCATCGATGCGGGGTTCCGGAAAATTTCTCAGCCAGACGTCGGGAACGTTGACGAAGGAGCGCGGCCTGATCCGATCGAGCACCTCTTGCGGTATCCCGATATCGGCGAGGTGAACCGGCCCGCATTGGAGCCGGCCTGGCAGCAGGAGGTGGCCGATCTTGCGGCGAAAGAACGTCACCGTTGCGCTGGCTTTGATTGCCGCTCCCAGAACGGCTCCGCTCGATCCATTGATTCCGCTCGGCAGATCGACCGCATAGATTTTCGCCGGCGAGGCATTCATTGCCTCGATCAGCGCGCGCGCCGCGCCTTCAATCGGCCGGTCGAGACCGGCGCCAAACAGCGCATCGATCAGAACGCCGGCTCCGGCGATAGCGGTCGGGGTTGCAGCTTCGATCGGACCCGTCCAGCGGGCGGCCGCGAGGGCCGCATCGCCCTTCAGCCGGCTCGCATCGCCGGCGAGCAACAGTCGCGCTGAATAGCCGCGTTCAGCGAGAATGCGCGCGGCGACAAAACCGTCTCCGCCATTGTTGCCCGGTCCGGCGACCACTGCCACGGGTATGGCAGGCTGGTGCCGAGCCATGACGGCATCCGCGACCGCCCGCCCGGCATTTTCCATGAGATCGAAGCTGACAACCCCGCCCGCGATCGCCAAACGTTCGGCTTCGCCCATTTCGGCTGTCGTGAGCAGCTCGATCATTGTGCGGCGACACCCGCCTCCGAGGCAGAAGGCCATAATCTATAATCGGTTCGCGCTTTTCACCGGCTGCCAGGCGAGAAAAAATGCGTATGCATAGAAATTAATCTCCTTGATTACTTTTTAATCAATAACCCCGCCGCAACCTCCACGGCGTGGCCGTGAATTTGCGTTAGTGCTTGAAAATACTTACCTTTTGGCAATTGGCTAGGCTTGGCACGGAGCCTGCTAAATGCTTAACGCGGCTCGGCCGGGTTCCGCATGCCGCCGGGCTGGGGAGACGTCATAAGATGAAAAAGATCGAGGCGATCATAAAGCCCTTCAAGCTTGACGAGGTGAAGGAGGCGCTGCAAGAGGTCGGACTGCAGGGCATCACGGTGACCGAAGCCAAGGGTTTCGGGCGGCAGAAGGGACATACCGAGCTTTATCGGGGCGCCGAGTATGTCGTGGATTTCCTGCCCAAGGTGAAAATCGAGATTGTTCTTGCCGACGACATGGCTGAGAAAGCCATCGAGGCGATCCGGCGCACCGCCCAGACCGGGCGGATCGGCGATGGAAAAATCTTCGTCTCCAACATCGAGGAAGCCATCCGGATTAGAACGGGGGAATCCGGATTGGATGCCATCTGAAACCGCTGATCCCGTCGAAGCTCCGAACGAGCTCCTGTTGCGAGAAAGGGAATGAGTTCCATGACAACGGCTAAAGACGCCTTGAAGATGATCAAGGACAACGACGTGAAATACGTCGATTTTCGTTTTACCGATCCGCGCGGCAAGTGGCAGCACGTCACGGTCGACATCAGCACCGTCGGAGAGGACACCTTCACCGAAGGCATCATGTTCGACGGCTCCTCCATCGCCGGCTGGAAGGCGATCCACGAGTCCGACATGCAACTCATGCCCGACCCGGAGAGCGCCTGCATCGATCCGTTCTTCGCGGAAACGACCATGGTTCTGGTCTGCGATACGCTCGAGCCGCTGACCGGTGAGCCTTATAATCGCGATCCGCGCTCGATCGCCAGGAAGGCCGAAGGCCTGGTCAAGACCTGGGGTCTCGGCGATACGGTCTATTTCGGGCCGGAAGCCGAGTTCTTCATCTTCGACGACGTCAAGTACAGGGCCGATCCATACAACACCGGATACAGGCTCGACTCGACGGAATTTCCGACCAACTCCGATACCGACTACGAAGGCGGCAATCTCGGCCATCACATCGGATTCAAGAAGGGCTATTTCCCGGTGCCGCCGCTCGACACTGCGCAGGACATGCGCTCCGAGATGCTCGGCGCCATGGCCAAGATGGGGGTCAAGGTCGAGAAGCACCACCACGAGGTCGGCTCCGCCCAGCACGAGCTCGGAATGATGTTTGCACCGATGGTGCGCATGGCGGACCAGATGCAAATCTACAAATATTGCATCCAGCAGGTCGCCAACATCTACGGCAAGACTGCGACCTTCATGCCCAAGCCGATCTACGGCGACAACGGCTCGGGCATGCACTGCCACCAGTCCATCTGGAAGGATGGCAAGCCGACCTTTGCCGGCAACAAATACGCCGATCTCTCGGAGACGGCGCTAAGCTACATCGCCGGCATCCTGAAGCATGCGCGCACGATCAACGCATTCACCAATCCGACGACCAACTCCTACAAGCGTCTCGTCCCCGGTTTCGAGGCGCCGGTGCTGCTGGCGTATTCGGTGCGCAACCGCTCCGCCGGCTGCCGCATCCCGCTCGCCTCCTCGCCCAAGGGCAAGCGCGTCGAGGTGCGATACCCCGATCCGCTGGCCAACCCCTATCTCGCCTTCGCGGCCATGTTGATGGCGGGTATCGACGGCATCAAGAACAAGCTCAATCCTGGCCCGGCGATCGACAAGGATCTCTACGACCTGCCCCCGGCGGAGCTCAAGCAAATCCCGACCGTGTGCGGGAGCTTGCGTGAGGCGCTCGGTTATCTCGACAAGGATCGCGACTTCCTCAAAGCGGGCGGCGTGTTCGACGATGACTTCATCGACAGCTACATGGAGCTGAAGATGCAGGAGATCATCCGCTTCGAGCACACCCCGCATCCGGTCGAGTTCGAGATGTACTATTCGGCGTGAGTTGTTTCCTCCCAGCATCGCGGTGGCGATGGACTTTCAAAGGGCGCCGCAAGGCGCCCTTTTTTTATTCTCATCGCTCGGGATCGTTTGGCAGCGGAACGAACAGATTCTCGATCGGGATCGCCTGCGCAATGAAATGCTGCTCGACCATGTACTGGACCAGCGCCTGCAAGGTCGGGCGATTGGGCTCGATCCCATACGGCCAGGCGTCGCCGCCGAAGACCCCGTCGATCTCCTCGATCTCCGCCAGCAGCCACGGCAGCATGGCGGCGAGCGACCCGGCATAGCGCATGCGGGCGAGCGCCCGGCGCTTGGATTCGACGAATGCCTTGTAGAGGCTCGTCGCAATCCAGCGATGGCGTTCGTAAAGATCGCGGCGAATGGCGATGAGGTGCATGATCGGAAAAATTCGGGTGGCCTCGTAGAGCTTGCGTTCCAACAAGCGGTAGTCGGGAAACAGGCGGGCGACATCGGGGTGGCGCCCGAGGGTCTCCGGCTTGCGGGAGCCGATGAGCGCAGCGATCTCGCCGCGCGCCAGCAGGTGGTCGAGCGACTCGCCGCTGTCGTTCTGCTCGATTGCGACCGGACGCAACAGCGGCGGCGCGTGCGGTCTGCCATGCGTGCCGCCCTTCTCGACCGCTCCCTCGATCCATCGAACGGCGGACAGGTCGACCCCGAACTGATGTTGCAGGTGCCCGCGCGCCCAGATCGCGGCGGTCTGAGTGTAGAGCGGCAGCCCGATCCGCCGTCCTTCCAAATCTTTCGGCGTGCGCACGCCCGCACGCGTGTTGATGAAAATATAGCCGTGACGGAATACGCGCGACGGAAACACCGGAAGCGCGACGAACGGGCAGTCGCCCGCACCACGGAGGCTGATATATTCGGATGCCGAAAGCTCGGCGACGTCGAACTCCTTGCCTCCGACCATGCGGTCGAAGACATCGCGCCCGGATTTGAGCGTGATGCAGTTGAGATCGATGCCCTCGACCCGGACCTCTCCGTCGCGGACCGCTTCCATCCGGTCGTATCGGCAGCACGCGAACGTCAATGCGAGACGGGACACGGCGGTGGCGCCCCGGATGCGGCGGCCGGCCGATAGATCGCGCGCCGATCAGCGCTTGGAGAACTGGAACGAGCGCCGCGCCTTGGCCTTGCCGTATTTCTTGCGCTCGACCACCCGCGAATCGCGCGTCAGGAAGCCGCCGTGCTTGAGGGCGCCGCGCAGATCGGGCTCGTATCCCATCAGCGCCTTGGAGAGGCCGTGCCGCACCGCCCCCGCCTGGCCCGACAGTCCGCCGCCCGAAACGGTGCACACGACGTCGTACTGGTCCTTCCGATTGCAAGCCACCAGCGGCTGCTGGATCAGCATGCGCAGCACCGGCCGCGCGAAGTAGGTGTCCACCGGCCGCGTATTGATCACGATCTTGCCGGCGCCCGGCTTGACCCAGACCCGCGCGACCGCGTCCTTGCGCTTGCCGGTCGCATAGGAGCGGCCTTGCTTGTCGAGCTTCTGGACGTATTTGGGCGTCTCCGGAGCCGCTGCGGGCTTGAGCGTGGAAAGCTGATCCAGCGATTGCATGGTTTCGGCCATCGTCACGCGCTCCTCTTGTTCTTGCGGTTCATGGCGCCGACATCGAGCGGCTCGGGATTTTGCGCTGCGTGGGGATGATCCGGACCCGCATAGACCCGCAGATTGCCGAGCTGGCGGCGGCCGAGCGGACCCTGCGGCAGCATGCGCTGGACCGCTTTCTCGACGATGCGTTGCGGGAACTTGCCCTCGAAGATCGACTTCGCGGTGCGCTCTTTGATGCCGCCGATGTGGCCGGTGTGGTGATAATAGACCTTTTTCTCGCGCTTCTTGCCCGTCAGGACGACCTTCTCGGCGTTGACGATGATGACATTGTCGCCGCAATCGACGTGCGGGGTGAAGATCGGCAGATGCTTCCCGCGTAGTCGCAGCGCGACAATCGTCGCCAGCCGGCCGACGATAAGTCCGGCGGCGTCGATCATGACCCACTTCTTCTGGATCTCGGCGGGTTTGGCCACGTAGCTGGTCATGACAAGGATATCCGCAAAATTGCCGCAAAATTGGCATCGCCGCGTTCGATCGCGGCTCATACAGCAGACCCGCGCGCGGGTCAATGGCGACTTAAATACCCCGGCTTTTCAGCATCTTACGGTATAGGTAATTTGTTACCAGCGACGGCGCTCAGGCGCGCCCGAATTGCCGATGGAGCTCCTGCTTTGCCCGTATCAGGGTCCTGCGGCGCTCCGCCGGCAGGTTCCTGCCAGCCCGATTGACATAGAAGGTGAGCATGGACAGCGCAGAGCGGTAGGGATCGGATTTTCGGCGTTTGGACAATTGCGCCGAACGCTTCAGCGAGGCGGCAATCTGCTTGGGGCTCTTGAGCGCAAAGACGCCCTTCCTGAGATCGAGCGCGTTGCTGCTCTCGGTCACCTGTTGTGACCATTTGCGGCCTGCTTTCGAGCGCGATTTGCCGGCGGCACTCCGTCGGGCCTTCGATCTCGCGTGCGATCCCCTCCTGCTCGTCGTTGACTTGCGGGCTGTCGGCATCGCTCCATCCAGCGGCTCCAACACGTTAACTGCGGCGCCCGCGAAGTCGTTCCGAACGATGACATCGGCAGGCTGCCGGATCGGCACCCTGAACGACGCCCTTTTGCTCGGGTCCAGGCGATCCTACATTCGTTCCGGAGCCACAGGCCTGTCCATGGATCACGACAGCTATCCCGACAGCTATATCCGCGGCATTCTCAACACGGTGAAGACGATTGCCATGGTCGGGATCTCGCCGAAGGACGTTCGGCCGAGCTACTTCGCCTTCAAATATCTGCTCGAGCGCGGCTATCGGATGATCCCGGTCAACCCGGGCCAGGCCGGGGGAGATATTCTTGGCCGGACGGTCTACGCCAAGCTTGCCGACGTTCCCGAGCCGATCGACATGGTCGATGTATTTCGGGCTCCGCAATACGCAACCGCGGTCGTGGAGGAGGCGTTGGCGCTCAAGCCCCGCCCGCGGGTGATCTGGATGCAGCTTGGCATCCGCCATGACGCGGCCGCGAAGCTGGCGGAGGCCAATGGCCTCAAGGTGGTGATGGACCGCTGCCCCAAGATCGAATACGGCCGACTGTCCTCGGAAATAGGCTGGCTGGGCGTGAATACCCGCACGTTGACATCAAAGCGGCCCAAGCTCGACCGCCGCGGCGTCCAGCGCATGTCGCTCGACCGCACCACCTTGGCGGGCGGCACGACCCGCGCCAGCTCCTCGCATGAGGACGATGGCGGTCATTAGAGCATTTCCGGAAAAAGCATGCCCTCGCGAAGGCGGGGGTGGACGCCGGTTTTCCGCAGAAAATGCGACCAAGTAATAGAATCTGGAGCGGTTTTCGATTCAATCGAATCGGAAGCCGCTCTGGGGGGACGCGTCGAGACGTCCCGCCGAAACCGGCAATTTCTCTCGCTATGCCCGTATCGGGTCGAAAATTCCGGTTCCCCGGTAAAGCCGCACCAGAATCTGTGCAAGGCCGCAATTGCCGAAAGTCTCTGGTCTGTAATTTCTGGCGTTCCGGCGCGGACTGCGTCATGATCGTGACTCAGGGGCATGCCGACATGCTCGGCACAAATGAAGCGGGGGGGCCATGAACAAGCAGATCGCGATGATGATCGTTATCGCATTGAGCGCAACCACGGCTGCGCTCGCCGAAACCCAGGAAGAGCAGCAAGCGTGCACCAATGACGCGTTCCAGCTCTGTCAAAACGCCATTCCGGATCGCAACCGCGTGTTCACCTGCCTGGCGGAGAACAGGAACCTGATATCGGCGGCATGCCACACGGCGATGGCGCCTTATCTGCCGGCGGACCCGCTGCCCGTGAAAAAGCAGGCGGCGCGCAACAAGACTGCCAAGACCAAAGGGCCGATCGTTCTCGCTCCGCACTGAGCGGCCATGACCGAGCGCATCCCGGGATTCTCGACCTTGGCGATCCACGCCGGCGCCCAGCCCGATCCGACGACCGGGGCGCGCGCGACGCCGATCTATCAAACGACATCGTTCGTGTTCGAGGATGTCGACCATGCGGCTTCGCTGTTCGGCCTGCAGACCTTCGGCAATATCTATACGCGCATCGGCAATCCGACGACGGCGGTGCTCGAGGAACGCCTCGCCGCCCTGGAGGGCGGCACCGCGGGCCTTGCGGTCGCCTCCGGCCATGCCGCGCAGGTCGTCGTGATGCACTGCCTGATGCAGCCGGGCGAGGAGTTCGTTGCGTCCAAGAAGCTTTACGGCGGCTCGATCAATCAGTTCAACCACGCCTTCAAGAACTT
>WNGQ01006471.1_pt1 | contig 11340 bp, 7 predicted proteins | sample 5407661 | NCBI WGS metagenome assembly WNGQ01 (sample SAMN13153382, study PRJNA577476) | soil metagenome | isolation source: 60 cm soil or saprolite under Garry oak tree replicate 2 | place: USA:California | collected 2016-06-15
AGTTGCTCAAGACCAGTATAGCAACGATTACCATCGACGACTCCGATAGCGACAGCAGCATTACCATCGAGAAGAATGGGCTGAAGATTGTAATGGATACAAATGGCATCGAGATCAGCAATGGCGACAACAAGATTACACTCTCGGACGCAAGCGTCTCGGTCAACGATGGCGCATTGGAGGTGATGTAATGGGCTTTTTACTGCATCAGGGCGCAACTGTCTTGTGTTCACATACTGGGCAGGCGCAGCCAGGTGTAACGAACCCGCGTGTGAAGGTGAGCAGTCAGCAGATTGTGACACAATCGAGCATCTATACGGTTTCTGGCTGTATCTTACCACCACCGCCTAACGGGAATGGACCCGATGTCACAGCCACATGGACAAGCGCTGCCACACGGGTTAAAGCTGGAGGAATCCCCGTTTTGCTGCAAGAGAGCGAGGCAATCTGCGCTCCTTCCGGTACACCACTGAATATCGTCTCTACGCAAACACGAGTGAAGGGGACGTGACTGATGAACATAGACTACCCATTCCACTTTGATAGCAGGGGTCGCACTGCCGCTACGGACGATGACGACCACATCCGGGACATGATCGAGGAAATGCTCTTCACCAACCCTGGCGAGCGGGTCAATCGGCCCGATTTCGGCAGTGGTCTGCAGCAATTGATCTTTGGTCCCAACAGTCCTGAGCTGGCGGCTGCGCTACAATTTACGTTGCAGGCGACCTTACAGCGCTGGCTGGGCGACCTGATCGAGTTACAAGCACTGGAGGTGACCAGTGTGGATTCGACCCTGAGCATTCTAATACAGTACGTAGTACGTCGCAACAATCAGCGCCAGGTAGCGCAATTTACGCGGACGGTGTAGAGATATGAAAACATCCGAGATATGTCAGGACGATACAAAGCGACGCCAGGCTATACGAGCTACTGAGGGGAAGCAGGGTCTGAATGGCATCGACTATATAGATGTCAGTGAGTATCAACGTACCTTGACCGTCTTCTTCCTGCTGAAAGCGCCAGAGCAAGAATTGCAGCCGGGCAATGTGCGTATCGATGGGGGGCGGCGTATCCGCAACATCAAGGTTCTGGAAGTGACGTTTTGTCGCAATGAGGATCCAGAACGAGATGATTGTATGAAGGTGAAGGTTGATAAGCCTGGTGATTTCTCGACCTATACGCTCTGCCTGGTTGAGGCGGATCAGTATGGACGACCAACTGAAATACCACTCAAAGTATTTGATCCACGTTATGCCTGTGTGAATTTCTCCTTCAAGGCCAACTGTCCTAGCGACCTCGATTGTCAACCAGTAGACACCTGTCCGCCAGGAACGCTGGTCGAGCCAGAGATCAACTATCTTGCGAAGGACTATGCCAGCTTCCGCCAGCTTATCCTTGATCGGCTCTCACTGATTATGCCCGGTTGGCAGGAGCGGCATATTCCAGATATCGGTATCACCCTGGTAGAGATCCTGGCTTATATTGGTGACTATCTCAGTTATTATCAAGATGCGGTTGCCACTGAGGCCTACCTGGAGACAGCACGGCAGCGCATTTCTGTGCGTCGTCATGTGCGCCTGGTTGATTACCAGATGCACGAAGGCTGCAATGCTCGCACATGGCTTTTTGTGGAGACCAGTGACGATGTGTCGCTAGACCCGCAAGATACCTACTTTATCACGGGTCATAACGATGCGCTTGCCGTCAGCAGCACGATTCTTACTAACACTACAGTGCAACAGCTTCCCCCAACTGATTATGAGGTGTTTGAACCACTGCTTATAGATCCTCAGCAGACCATCCAGCTCTACGAGGACCACAACGAAATACCATTCTACACCTGGGACGAGCAGGAATGCTGTCTACCACGCGGCGCCACCACTGCTACACTGAGAGATGCATTTGTACCTGTACCCTCACCCGGTGCTGAAACAGCACAACAACAGAAGCCGTCAGAAGATGTACCGCCTTCAACAGGACAATCATCTACTCGTAAAGGCAAAAAACAACAGGAGCCTCTAAAAGCTTCATCAGACGCTACAGGGCAAGCAACTAACCCTGAACGCAAACTACACCTGAAGGTTGGCGATGTACTGATCTTTGAGGAGGTACTGGGCCCTAAGACCGGAGATGCTGCTGATGCTGACCCGGCACACCGGCATGCTGTGCGTCTGACCAGGGTAGAGCGAGGGGTGGATACGCTCAACAACATTCCGGTTGTCGAAATCGAATGGGGAGTAGAGGATGCGCTGCCATTCCCGCTCTGTCTCTCAACTATTGGGCCTCCCGATCTTGATTGTCAGTTGCTTGAAAATATCTCTGTCGCTCGTGGCAATGTCATTCTGGTGGACTATGGGCAGACCAGGGAGGAAGACCTGGACCCTGTTCCTACAGGGAGGACGATAGCCAGGTGTGATGAATGTACAGGTGGCGTTGGAGATACTGAGGTGATCCCAGTTCTGTTCCGCCCACGTCTGCAACAGGCCCCCATGACTTTCAGCGAGTCATTGGTAGTGGATGCTCCCTTCTTCCAACCGACAATCCCTGATCCAGACAAATCTGTCACCTTGACTTCTTCCACAAGCCTGCTTCCTCAAGACCCACGGATAGCGTTGCCCTGGATCAAGCTCACAAGCACTCCACCTCCTGTTGACATAGTTCCTTCGACGGGAGATGAAGACGAGGAGACGGAAGCTGAGAGCGAGCAGACTACCCAAAGCAATACGACTGAGTGGTTTGTGCGTCGTGATCTATTGGAGAGTGAGAGCGATGCCTATGACTTCGTAGTTGAGATGGACAACGAGGGGTTTGCTCACTTACGCTTTGGGGACGGCCAGTTAGGACGTGTGCCAGAAGCAGGAACTAAGTTTCATGCCAAATATCGTATCAGAAATGGGCAGGCTGGGAATGTTGGGACAGAGTCCATCACCCATATCGTCTTTCGCAGCAGACTGATCTCAGGTGTTACCCTGCAACCACGCAATCCCTTCGCTGTTCATGGAGGAACAGATCCAGAACCGTTATCCGAGGTCAAGCTGTTTGCACCTCATGCCTTCCGCTCCAGCAAAAACCTACAGCGAGCTATCACCGCCGATGATTATGCTCGTTTAGCCGAGCGATATCCAGGAGTGCAACGGGCGGCAGCAACACTGCGCTGGATAGGAAGCTGGTATGAGGCATTGGTGGTGATTGATCCCTTGGGGACTGAGGAGGCAGATCAGGTATTGCTAGATGGCGTCACAGCCTACCTGGAACAATATCGTCGTATGGGACATGATCTGCTGGTAGTCCCAGCACACTATGTCTCGTTGGATATCGCCATGACCATCTGTGTGCAACCACACTTCCTGCGTGGTCATGTGAAGGCAGCCTTGCTCGATCTCTTCAGCAATCGAGTCTTGCCCAACGGCAAGCCTAGTTTCTTTCATCCTGATAATCTCACCTTTGGTCAAGGGATCGCTGTGAGCAAGCTCGTTGCTACTGCACAGGCTGTACCAGGAGTGCAGAGCGTCACTATTACCAAATTGGAGCGTCTCTTCGAGGGGTCAAACAATGAACTACAACAGGAGTTCTTAGCTCTTCGCCTACAAGAGATTGCTCGCCTGGACAATGATCCAAGTTTCCCTGAACACGGGAAAATTGTCTTTACGATGGAGGGTGGCCGATGAATGAACTTTGTGGATGCTGTGAAGGTATCGAACGACTGACCCCAAAAGCCATTGCCAATCGTCCTGGCCTGAATGCCCTGGTATACCGCGCCGGCACTCATGCCAGTTTTCTGGAGACCATGCTGGCCCGTCTCTCTGCCAGCGATTTCCCCGAACTCAGTGGTTTAACGATACGTTCTGCGGACGACCCATCCATCGCGCTACTGGATGCCTGGGCAACGGTAGCCGATGTGCTCACCTTCTACCAGGAGCGCATCGCAAACGAGGGCTATTTGCACACAGCAACGGAACGTCGTTCCATTTTGGAGTTAGCTCGACTAGTCGGCTACAGGCTGCGCCCAGGTGTCGCTGCCAGTGTCTACCTGGCTTACACGCTAGAGAAAGATCATGATGTCATCATTCTTCCAAGCAACCGCGCCCAGAGTGTACCCGGCCCAGGTGAGCTACCTCAATCATTTGAGACTGCCGAGAAACTGGAGGCTCGTTTTGCCTGGAATGTGCTCAAGCCTCGGCTGACCCGCCCGCAGCATATTACGCGAGAAGATGGAACAATACTTGTGGCAACAAGGGAACGCGAGATTTATCTCAAAGGGACTGCAACCGGTCTGAAGCAAGGCGATGCACTCCTCTTCGTCTTTGGTACTGATGATGGTCAGCAAGTATTCAGTCGCGTCGTGACGGTCGAAACGCAAGCGGCAGACAGTCGTACAAGAGTAGCGATTGATCCAACCCCCGGGCCTCAACCATCCCAAAGTAGTGCTGTACTGGCGAGCTCCCTTACAGCGAGTAGAGGGAATGGGAAGCAGCAGGGGGTATTTGGGAGCTTAGTAAAGCAACTCTCGGTGGTGCCTTCGGTGCCACCTCGCAACTCACAACGTTTAGAGCGCAGTGTAGTGGATGTCTTTAGAGAACGATCTGATATCCAGCAGCAGCTCCTGGTAAATTTCAGTCCTATCTTGCAAGGTGCGCTCTATAATGCCATCGCTGATTCCCGGTTCACACGTGCTTTGGGATTGCAGAGGGTGCAAGCTCTGCCCGTGAAAGCTGCTCCCTTCGGACATAATGCGCCGCTCAAGCCAGTATTCGATCCGAATAAACCAGGCATCGTTACGGGCAATGAAGAATGGCCGCTCAGCGTTGCTGGCTTCGCAAGAATTGACCTGGAACTCTCTTTAGCACCAATTATTACTATTATGGCTGCCCCAGGAGTTGCTAGTGATCCACTCACATATGGTGGCAGAGATATTGACAGCGTTGCAGTGACCATTACACAAGGTACCAAAGCCCTCCCAAGGGTAGATCAGCAGTTGACCTCTGACCAGAGAGCGGGGACAACTTCAATACCCGGTATTGACCTGGGGAATGGTATAAAACTGACTATTACCGTGATTCCTGCTGCCGGTGGTAATCCTAATGAGATGAGACTCGTCTTCACGGGAGGAGGAATCCAACAAACAATCCATCTAACCGATCAGACAAATGGAACTCAGATCGGTATACAGATTGATCAGGACCCGCGACAGTTACTAAGTTCAGGGAAGAAGCAGGGATACTCAGCCGGTCAACACCGGGTTGAAATAGAGTTTGGACAAATGAGCTTCACTATCGCATCCGAGATTCTTGCTCTGGTATCTTCATCAACATTAGATCCAACAGTATTGTCACTGGATGCGGTGTATGACAAGATCGTGCCACAGAGCTCGGTGGTGATTGAGCGTCCTGATCCAGATCATGCTGGTGGAAGCCAACAAATCATCAGCAAAGTGAAGAAAGTTGAGATGGTCTCAATAGCAGACTACGGCATCACGGGAAGAGTGACGCAGCTGACGTTGGAGCGGCCCTGGTTGTCTGACAAAGATTTGTTACTCTCCGTACCGCGGAAAACGACAGTCTATGCCCAGAGCGAAAATCGAGACCCGGCAGAAGAGCCTGTTGACGAAGACGTTGGAAGCGACACTATAGAGTTGGACAGACTCTATGATGGCCTCAAGTCTGGTCGCTGGGCTATCGTCTCGGGTGAGCGAACTGATGTTCTTCAACCGGACGGGATAACTCCCATCGGAGGAATAAGGGCAAGCGAGTTGGTCATGTTAGCGAGCGTCACTCAGGATCTACAGAAGCTCCCTCCTGACAACACTCAACCCCTCCCTGGCGATAATACTCATACTTTTATCCACCTTGCAAAAAAGTTGAAATACACATACAGGCGTGACAGCGTGACCATTTACGGGAATGTTGTTCCTGCCACGCATGGTGAGACACGCACTGAAACGCTTGGGAGCGGTGATGGCAGCAAATCGCTGCAACGCTTCACATTGCGCCAATCCCCGCTCACCTATCTTTCGGCTCCCACGGCTGCTGGAGCACAGAGTACTTTGAAGGTGCGCATCAACGATATTCTCTGGCACGAGGCGGATTCTCTGGCGGTATTAGGTCCAACCGATCGCAACTATACCACAGAAACGGATGATGCAGACAAAACCGCCGTTATTTTTGGCAATGGTCAGTATGGCGCACGCCTTCCTACAGGTGTTGAGAACGTTAAAGCCGTCTATCGCACCGGTATCGGTAAACCAGGGAATGTCAAGGCGGAACAGATCACCCTGCTTGCGACGAAACCCCTGGGTGTCAAGTCTGTTATCAACCCATTGAGGGCTTCAGGCGGTGCTGATAGGGATAGCCGCGACCAGGCACGTCGCAATGTCCCTGTGGCATTGCTGGCATTGGATCGCCTGGTTTCAGTGCAAGATTATGCTGACTTTGCGCGTACTTATGCTGGTATCGGCAAGGCCAGCGCTGTACGGCTCTCGGATGGGCGTCGTCAACTTGTCCATCTCAGCATTGTTGGGGCTGACAACATTCCAATTGACGAAAGCTCTGACCTGTTTCAGAACCTTTTCCAGTCGCTCAGGCTATTTGGTGACCCAAATGAACCATTGACTATGGCACCTGGCGAGGTGATGTTTATCGTTATCAGTGCCAAAGTGCGCCTGCTTCCAGACTATGCATTGGAGTTCGTCGAGCCGAAGATACGCACTGCCCTGCTGGACTTCTTCAGTTTTGAGCGTCGCGAACTGGGCCAGCCAGTCTTTCAAAGTGAAGTGTTCAGTGTGATCCAGAGTGTCCCTGGTGTGGATTTTGTAGAGTTGGAGATCATGGATGCCGTAGATCAAGAGAGAGTAATCAAGGCATTAGATGTACCTCCTGGAAGTCCGCAGCCGCCTGGAATAAGCAGTCTTGGTTTAGGCAATCCCTCATTCGTGGATGTGAAACTGGCTCATGTTAATCCAAATGCTACTGACCCTAAGAAACGCATCCTGCCAGCCCAACTGGCCTTTTTAACTCCTGATCTACCGGACACGCTTATTCTTACGGAGTTGCCGAAATGAACAAAAACATTGATCGCTTGTATGAACTCTTGCCGGTGATCTACCGGCAGCGCGATGCAGAACAAGGTCTGCAACTTCAGGCGCTGTTACGTGTCATTGCTGAGCAGGTGAAGGTTGTCGAAGATGACATTTCGCAACTCTATGAGAACTGGTTCATCGAGACCTGTCAGGATTGGGTTGTTCCCTACATCGGCGACCTGGTTGGCTATCAAGTTGTCCACGAAGCGGGAGAACCGGGTGATGTTACGACAGTTGAGGGAGAACTGCGCAATAACATCCTGATTCCAAGGCGCGATGTTGCCAATACCATCCATCATCGACGGCGCAAAGGTACCCTGTCGCTCCTGGAGCAGCTTGCTAAAGATGTAGCAGGGTGGCCTGCTCATGCCGTCGAGTTCTATAGGCTGCTCGGCTGGTTCCAGAACATTAATTCACTTCACCTGAAGCGTGGTCGCACTGTGGATCTGCGCGATGGAGATGCGTTAGATCGCATCGATGGCCCATTTGATGAACTGGCTCATACGGTAGATGTGCGTCGTATTGTCTCACATCGCTCCATTGGACGCTACAATATCCCCAGTGTTGGTCTCTTCGTCTGGCGGCTCAAGGTTTACTCAGTGACCAAAACGCGAGCGCGTCATAAGAGGGAAGAAGGGCAAGGAGCTTTCACCTTTAGTATCCTGGGCAACGATAGTCCGCTCTATGCTAAGCAAGAACCGAAAGCAGAGACACAACTGACTAGCGGCGAGTTGAATTTCCCAACAGCAATCCAGCGACGAAGTTTCGAAAGGGATGTCAAGCGGGCACAGGATCTGAAAATGCCAGTATCGGATTACTACGGTGAAGAGAAAAGCCTCTTTATCTGGACTGGCCGTCTCCAAAACGCCCAGCAGCCGGGGAGTTACCAGCAGGAGCATACTCAGCCAACCCAGGTCGTCTGGGAGCCGGTTACCCTGGATCGCATCGCCGCAGCTGACCTTACGGACTGGCAATATCAGCCCGAGGGAGAGAAAGTCGCGGTTGACCCGGTACTGGGTCGCTTTGCTTTTGCGCCCAATCATGTGCCCAAAGGTGGTTTAAGAGTGCTCTATCATTATGCATTCAGTGCTGATATCGGTGGTGGCGAATACAATCGACCTCTGTTCCAACCCACTACATACAAGCTTTTTCAGGTGAGTAAGAAAGAAGGGGATATCAACAGCATCGAAGATGCCCTGGAAGAGTGGGAGAAGTGGAAGGCAGCCAACCCGCCACCTGATCCAGATAATCCAAAGCCACGCAATGCGATCATTGAGATTACTGATAGTGGCGTCTATACAGAGGAGCAGCTGAGTATCTCGTTAGGAAAGAATGAGAGTCTGCAAATTCGCGCTGCCAATCGTAAGCGTCCGGTGATTGACCTCACCGAGAGGGAACCGGATCGCACCGGCGCTCTGGGTGTGCAGGGTATAACAGGCGCAGCAGGGAGCCGCCTCATACTTGATGGCCTGCTCATCTTTGGCTGGGGAATTGACATTACCGGTCCACTTGCCGAAGTGACGATTCGCCACTGTACGCTGGTACCCGGCTGGGACCTAGAACACGATTGCGAACCTAAGAGGGCAGATCAACCAAGCCTCACGCTCACCAACACCGATGCGTGTGTTACCATCGAACATAGTATTCTTGGTTCCATTGAGGTCAACGAGGACGAGGTTCGTCAGGAGCCTATCGCTATCAAGATCAGTGACAGTATCCTGGATGCAGCGAACAATGAAGAAGCATTGAGTACTTCAGCTCGGCCAAAACGAGTAGCGCATGCGAAGCTGACGATTCTCCGTACAACAGTCCCTGGCAAGATTCTGGTTCATGCTATTGAATTAGCAGAGAACAGCATCTTCACCGGCCTGGTCAGGGTTGCTCGCAGCCAGATCGGCTGTATGCGCTTCTGCTATGTCCCGGACGGATCACGCACACCGCGTCGCTACAACTGCCAGCCTGATCTGGTGAAACAGGCTGTGGATAGGGATGACACCATCCCTGATACTGAGAAAGCCTCAGAGAAACAACGTGAGAGTGATCGAGTGGAGCCTGTCTTCAACAGTGCGCGCTACGGGACACCCGCCTATTGCCAGCTTGCTGATAACTGTGCCGAGGAGATTCGGCGTGGTGCTGACGATGAGTCGGAGATGGGAGTTTTCCACGACCTGTTTCAACCCCAGCGAGCCGCGAATCTTCGCGCCCGCCTCGACGAATATACACCTGCCGGGATGGAAGCCGGTATCATCTATGTCAATTAAATCAGGAGGAACCAATGGACGGTGATTTCAAGGGCGACTTTACACGCGACACCTTTGATCCTTTCAAACACTTCTCTCGCATACTGATGCAGCAGGGGCGGGTACAACTCGATGCCGACTGGAATGAGCAGACTGATATCCTGTTGCGTTACCTGCGGACTCTGGCAGCAGATGTGATCGGGCCATTTGGAGGACCAATCACGGGGAACGGTTTCCACATAGCATCAACTCAAGATACAGGTAATTTCTCGATCAGTTCAGGTCACTATTATGTTGATGGTATTCTGATTGAGAATCCGCTTACAGTTACCTATAAGCACCAACCTTACAATCCGATGCCAGACGCGCTGCCGACCGACGCATCACTTCTGGTCTACGTAGATGTCTGGGAGCTTCAGATCAGCTTGGTACAGGATGACGGCATACGTGAAGTAGCGTTGGGGGTGAATGGCCCGGATACGGCGACACGCGCTCTTGTAGTGTGGCAGGTGAAAACACTTGATGCTACAACTTTTGCGAATATTATTAAAGAAATTCAGGGATCAAAGAGACTCGCTAGAGTTCAAAAGATTGAAGAGCTAACCACGCAGTTAAGAGGCAAATTGATACCAGCAAACCGCGGTCTTCTCAGAGCAAGGGCCAAAGTAGATGTTGAGGTCACTACTAAGGTCTGTATCACACCCCCAGATGCGCGTTATCGTGGCGCTGAGAATCAGTTGTACCGGGTAGAGATTCACAATGGTGGTACTACTGGCCCAACCTTCAAATGGTCGCGTGAGGATGGCTCTGTGGTGTTTCCTATTGACAACATAGAGGGTAAACTCATTACATTGGCGAATCTCGGACGCGATGAGCATTTGGGATTACAGAAGGACGACTGGGTGGAAGTTGTCGATGATGATTACGTTCTGCAGGTCTTTGGCGATCCCAATCATCCCGATGTTCAGCCTAATCCGTTACTAAGTGTTACTGTTGTGGATCCCTTCAACAAGACAGTAACTTTGAATGATACTCCTAAAATTCAAATTCACTTCGATCCTGACAACCCGACCCAGCCCATCAAACATCCCTTCTTGCGCCGCTGGGATCAGAAACCAAGGGCTGCGATGACGGGTGGACCACCTGACCCGTTTGACACTGATACTGGAACAATCAAGATTGTGGAAAGCAGTCGAGAGAGCGAGGATGATAATGAATGGATCACCCTGGAAGATGGTGTTCAGATTCAGTTCCCGCATCTTCCAAATGATCCAGCGAAATACCTCTCTGGTGATTACTGGCTGATTCCGGCACGCACTATCATAGGTGATGTAGAGTGGCCTCAGAAGCCCGATCCAGCAGGAAAATTGCCCTCAGTAGCAGTGTCACTCTCACCTCACGGTGTAGAGCATCATTATGCTCCACTTGCCGATTTTCAGCTTGCTGGTGGTAGTATTCAGGGTAATCCTGATGATCTTCGGGGGATATTCAGGTCGCTCGTGGAGCTTTCATGATAGCAGTCGAGTTGAGCGGATAAAGGCGAAATTGAACCTTGAATTTTCTATGTTGTAGGAATCTGTACGCGAAATCAGCACGATGGTGCCTATCAGTTACATTATCTTTATTAATGGAGACAGTCTCTACATTGGGTTCGTTCCCCTAGAAAACTTCATGACAGAATTGCTTGTGGGTAGCCTCCAACAGGTAACTGAAGGGACCCTGAAACAGTTAGGGATCTATAGACTTGCTGTTACAAAACCAACTGGACAGCCGATAGAAAAGCAGGTTCTTCTTGAGGCTTCTCACTCTCTCGCATTTGATCTGCTCAACATCAACCCTTAGAGAAAGATACGCTACCAAACATCCCCCCCCATTGACGCCCATCCCTCGATAGTGCTAAAATATATCCTAGTGAATAGGTCGGATTAATTTAGCGCTGCACACTAAAAAAACGTGCAGCCTGCACTATAGACGAGAAGGAGACGACCATGTGGTTACAGGTATCTACAAAAGGCGAATATG
>WNGQ01006477.1_pt1 | contig 11335 bp, 7 predicted proteins | sample 5407661 | NCBI WGS metagenome assembly WNGQ01 (sample SAMN13153382, study PRJNA577476) | soil metagenome | isolation source: 60 cm soil or saprolite under Garry oak tree replicate 2 | place: USA:California | collected 2016-06-15
CGGCCACCAAATCGTCCCCAATCCAGCCGCCGTCGTCTGACAGCGTGTTCATGGAGAGGGTCACCAGGTAGTGATCTCGCCTTTCTCAATTGCGATTCGCCCGTCGGGCTGTTTCGCCCACGTGCGGCCCGGCGCGCACGCGGCCAAGCCGTCGCCACGCGGATATTTTTAAATGCAATTTCCCCAACCCTTTCAAGCTGCTCCGCCTCTCCAGCCCTCCGCGCCCAAATATTTCACTTCTGTTTTTCAGAAATATGTGATTTGCTCCGCCCGTCCCGCCTCCACAAGAGGGGCGTTTCGCGATCGTCATGAACGTGGGAAGCGGGATGCGGTGGCCGCAATGGCGCGTGAGACGAGCGCGTCCGGGGCGGACGGTGAAGTCGTGTGGTCCTGGCATCCCGACGCTGATGCCAAGTGGGCGACGATGCGAAACGCATCGCGCCGATGACGGGGGCAAGAAAGCCCGGTCCCCGGGGAGAGCGCGAAGTAAGCCGTAAAACCATTGCGTGGGGAATGCCGGATGTTTCCGGTGCCTCCGCTGTGAATACTGGTGTGCATACTTACTACCCCCAGCGCACACCAGGCTGCGGGTGCATTGGGCACCCGGCATTCCCCGCGCCCTCTTCCATCAGGGCGAAGAGATTTCAGGCCAAGCTCGGGCGCGGATTGCGCCGCGAGATCGCGACGTGTTGTTTGAAGGCGGCGCTGCTGAGCGACGTGCTCTTTGAAAGTTGACTGAAATATGAAGGGCGCGCCGGAACGATGAAGCCACAGAACCGGACAATGCGCTACAGGCCGCCCATGGCTTGTTCGATCGCCGCAAGCGCGGCATCCGCCTTGGCGCCGTCGGGCCCGCCGGCCTGCGCCATGTCGGGCCGGCCGCCGCCGCCTTTGCCGCCGAGCGCCTCCGAGGCGACCTTGACCAGATCGACCGCGTTGAAGCGCGCGGTCAGATCCGGCGTGACGCCGACCACGACGCCGGCCTTGCCGTCGCCGGTGACGCCGACGATGGCAACGACGCCCGAGCCGAGCTGCTTCTTGCCGTCGTCGGCAAGGCTCTTGAGATCCTTCATCTCGATGCCTTCGACCGCGCGCGCCATCAGCCTGACATTGCCGACCTCGCGCACGCCCGTGGCCGAACCACCGGATGCCGACCCGCCGCCCATTGCCAGTTTCTTGCGCGCCTCGCCAAGCTCGCGCTCGAGCTTCTTGCGATCTTCCATCAGCGAGGCGATGCGCGAGGGCACGTCGTCCAGCGAGGTTCGCAGTTCCGCCGCCGCGCTCTTCGCCAGCGCCATGGTGTCGTTGGCGTGATGCCGCGCATGCCGCCCGGTCAGCGCCTCGATGCGGCGGACGCCCGACGACACCGCGCTTTCGCCGGTCACCGAGATCAGGCCGATATCGCCGGTGCGGCGGACATGGGTGCCGCCGCAGAGTTCGACCGACCAGCCGAACGCGTTCTGCCCGTGATCGCGCGCGCCCTTGCCCATCGCGACGACGCGCACCTCGTCGCCATATTTCTCGCCGAACAGCGCGCGCGCGCCGGCGTCGCGGGCATCATCGAGCGCCATCAGGCGGGTGGTGACTTCGTCATTCTCCAGCACCACCTCGTTGGCGATGTCCTCGACCCGGGCGAGCTCTTCCGGCGTGATCGGTTTGGGGTGGGCGAAGTCGAAGCGCAGGCGATCCGGCGCCACCAGCGAGCCGCGCTGGGCGATGTGATCGCCGAGCACCTGCCGCAGCGCCTCGTGCAAGAGGTGGGTGGCGGAATGATGCGCGCGGATCGACGAACGTCGCGTATGATCGACCTCGAGCTGCAGCGCGGTGCCCGTCTTCAGCGTGCCCTGCTCGACGGTGCCGAGATGCACGAAGAGATCGCCGGCTTTCTTCTGCGTGTCGGTGACGCGGAACTTGGCGCCTTCACCTTGCATGATGCCGGTGTCGCCGACCTGGCCGCCCGACTCCGCATAAAACGGAGTCTGGTTCAGGACGATCGCGCCGCTCTCGCCGGCCGTCAGGCTGTCGACTTCCTTGCCGTCCTTCACCAGCGCAACGATGGCGCCCTCCGCGGTCTCGGTCTCGTAGCCGAGAAATTCGGTGGCACCGAGTTTCTCGCGCAAGGGAAACCAGATGCTCTCTGTCGCGGTATCGCCCGACCCCGCCCAGGCGGCGCGCGCCTTCTCGCGCTGCCGATCCATCGCGTCGGTAAAGGAGGCCTGATCGACGCTGATGCCGCGCGATTTCAGCGCATCCTGCGTCAGATCGAGCGGGAAGCCGTAGGTGTCGTAGAGCGTAAACGCAGTGTCGCCATCGAACATGTCGCCCTTCTTCAAGCCCGCGCTCTTCTCGTCGAGAATGGCAAGGCCGCGCTCCAAGGTCTTGCGAAACCTCGTCTCTTCCAGTCGCAGCGTCTCTTCGATCAGTTTCTCGGCGCGCACCAGTTCGGGATAGGCCTGCCCCATCTCGCGCACCAGCGCCCAGACCAGCCGATGCATCAGGGGATCGCGGGCGCCCAGGAGTTGCGCATGGCGCATCGCGCGCCGCATGATCCGGCGCAGCACATAGCCGCGGCCCTCGTTCGACGGCAGCACGCCGTCGGATATCAGGAAGGAAGACGCGCGCAAATGATCGGCGATCACGCGCAGCGACGCCTTCTGCGCGCCATCCGGATCGGCGCCGGTCAATTCCGATATCGCGCGGATCAGCGCGACGAACAGGTCGATGTCGTAATTGTCGTGCTTGCCCTGCAGGACGGCCGCGACCCGCTCCAGCCCCGCGCCGGTATCGATCGACGGCTTCGGCAGCGGATTGCGGACGCCGCCCTCGATCTGCTCGAACTGCATGAACACGAGATTCCAGATCTCGATGAAGCGATCGCCATCCTGTTCGGGGGATCCAGGCGGTCCGCCCCAGATCTTGTCGCCATGGTCGTAGAAGATTTCCGAGCACGGCCCGCACGGGCCGGTGTCGCCCATCTGCCAGAAATTGTCCGAGCCCGCGATGCGGATGATGCGCTGCTCCGGGAGGCCCGCGATCTTCTTCCAGAGCCCGAACGCCTCGTCGTCATCGATGTAGACGGTCGCCGTGAGCTTGTCCTTCGGCAGGCCAAACTCCCTGGTGACGAGGTTCCATGCGAGCTCGATCGCGCGATCCTTGAAGTAGTCGCCGAACGAGAAGTTGCCGAGCATCTCGAAGAAGGTGTGGTGGCGCGCGGTATAGCCGACATTGTCGAGGTCGTTGTGCTTGCCCCCCGCGCGCACGCATTTCTGCGAGGTCGTGGCGCGCACATAGGGCCGCTTCTCGACCCCGGTGAAGACGTTCTTGAACTGCACCATGCCGGCGTTGGTGAACATCAACGTCGGATCGTTGCGCGGCACGAGCGGCGAGGACGGCACGATCTCGTGGCCGTTCTTGGCGAAGAAGTTCAGAAAGGTCGACCTGATCTCGTTGACGCCGCTCATGTTCATCCAATCACGGAAAATACCGGGAGTTTGCGAGATGCTTTTAGACAAGGGGACCTGCGGTGTCCAGAAACTGTGCAGCCGGATCATGGACTTGCCGCGCTCGCTTAAGCATCATTCGAAGAGCGGTTGATTGATGCTGCGACTGCGTTGACAGAGTTGGCGCGGTCGTGTTTCCTTGTTTTTGAAAGACGTCACGTCGGGAGAGATCGGCCTCAGCGCCGGCGCCGAAGGAGCAACCGCCCCGGAAACTCTCAGGCAAACGGACCGCGTGATTGGAATAACATCTGGAAAGAGGCACTGACGGGCCAGCGGTCCGGGACGTGTCCGCCGACGGGATAATACTCTCAGGCAAAGCGACAGATGGGGCTTTGGCGGGTTTTGACGGGGAATCCACCCCGGACAAACCGCGAGGGCCCTGTGATGCTTGCGCGCGACGACCGCAATTCCCTGAACCGCACGCCACTGTACGGACTGCATGTCGCCTCGGGCGGCAAGATGGTGCCGTTCGCGGGCTATGAGATGCCAGTGCAATATGCTCCCGGCGTGCTCCGGGAACACCTGCATACCCGAGGATCCGCCGGCCTGTTCGACGTCTCGCATATGGGCCAGATTGCGCTGCGCGCAAAGTCCGGCCGCGTCGAGGACGCTGGCCGCGCGCTGGAACGGCTGGTTCCGCAGGACATCTTAGGCATCGCGCCCGGACGGCAGCGCTACGCCCAGTTCACCAATGAGGCCGGCGGCATTCTCGATGATTTGATGGTGGCGAATTTCGGCGACCATCTGTTCCTCGTGGTCAACGCCGCCTGCAAGGCCGCCGACGAAGCGCATTTGCGCCAGCACCTCACTGATACCTGCGTCATCGAGCCTCTGGGCAACCGCGCGCTGATCGCGCTGCAGGGTCCGAAAGCAGCATCCGTGCTGACGAAATTTTGTGCAGAGGCGCCGTCCATGCGCTTCATGGATGCCGGCCCGCGCCGCGTCGCGGGCTTCGAATGCTTCGTCTCGCGCTCGGGCTATACCGGCGAGGACGGCTTTGAACTCTCGGTTCCGGCAGAGCATGCCGAGGCGCTCGCGCAGAACCTGCTTGCGGACGGCGACGTGTTGCCGATCGGGCTCGGCGCACGCGACAGCCTGCGGCTCGAGGCCGGGCTTTGTCTCTACGGCCACGACATCGACACGACGACGACACCGGTCGAGGCCGCACTCGAATGGTCGGTGCAGAAAAGCCGGCGCCAGGGCGGTGCCCGTGCCGGCGGCTTCCCCGGCGCGGAGCGTATTCTCGCGCAGTTCATGACCGGCGCGCCGCGCCGCCGCGTCGGCCTCAAGCCCGAGGGCCGCGCCCCGGTGCGCGAGGGCGCGGCGCTGTTTGCCGACGAAGCCTCCACCGAGTCCATCGGCAAGGTCACTTCGGGCGGCTTCGGTCCGAGCCTCAATGCGCCGGTCGCGATGGGCTATCTGCCCACAGCGCTGGCAGCAATAGGCACGCTGGTGTTCGCGGAGGTGCGAGGCCAGCGCCTGCCGTGCCGCGTCGCCGCCATGCCCTTCGTTCCCAACACCTATAAACGCTGATTTGCAAACGCTGAAGGATGACCATGACCACGCTGTTTACCGCCGACCACGAATGGCTGCGCATCGAGGGCGATGTCGCGACCATCGGCATCACCGATTACGCGCAGTCGCAGCTTGGCGACGTGGTGTTCGTGGAACTGCCGAAGGTCGGCCGTTCGCTGAAAAAGGCGGAAGCCGCTGCCGTGGTCGAATCGGTGAAGGCGGCCTCCGACGTCTACGCGCCGATCTCGGGCGAGGTGACCGAGGTCAACGAGGCGATCACTGCCGAGCCCGCGCTGGTCAATTCGGACGCCGCCGGCAAGGCGTGGTTCTTCAAGGTGAAGATCGCGGACACGAGCGAACTCGGCAGCCTGATGGATGAGGCCGCCTACAAGGCCCATACGGCGTGAGCAACGAGGACCAACCCATGACAGCGAAGCGCAAATTGGCCGAGGAAGCCGCGACCGCCTTTGTCGACCGCCACATCGGCCCGTCAACCCCTGACATCGCGGCGATGCTGGAGACGGTCGGCGCGGCGAGCCTCACCGCCCTGATGGGCGAGACGCTGCCCGCCTCGATCCGGCAACATGCGCCGCTCGATCTGGGCGCCGCACTGAGTGAGACCGAAGCCATCACGCATATGCGCGACCTCGCCGCGCAGAACCGGGTCTTCACCTCGCTGATCGGCCAAGGCTATTCCGGCACCATCCTGCCTGCCGTGATCCAACGCAACATCCTGGAAAACCCGGCCTGGTACACGGCCTATACGCCTTACCAACCCGAAATCAGCCAGGGACGGCTGGAGGCGCTGTTCAATTTCCAGACCATGATCTGCGATCTCACCGGGCTCGACATCGCCAACGCCTCGCTGCTTGACGAGGCCACCGCGGCAGCCGAGGCGATGGCGCTCGCCGAGCGCAGCGCGCAAGGCAGCCGCAAGTCCTTCTTCGTCGACCGCGGCGTGCATCCGCAGACGCTCGCCGTGTTGCGCACCCGCGCGGAGCCCTTGGGCTGGACCGTGATCGTCGGCGATCCCGCCGATGATCTCGACGATGCGGATGTGTTCGGCGGCCTCTTGCAATATCCGGACACATCGGGCGCGGTGCGTGACTTACGCCCGGCCATCGCTTCGCTCCGCGCCAAGGGCGCGCTCGCGATCGTGGCGGCCGATCTCTTGGCGCTGACGCTCATCGCCTCGCCCGGCGAACTCGGCGCCGATGTCGCGATCGGCTCGGCGCAGCGCTTCGGGGTGCCGATGGGTTATGGCGGGCCGCACGCCGCCTACATGGCGGTGCGCGATTCGCTGAAGCGCTCGCTGCCCGGCCGCATCGTCGGTCTCTCGGTCGATTCTCGCGGGCAACCGGCCTATCGGCTGGCGCTGCAGACCCGCGAGCAGCATATCCGCCGCGAAAAGGCGACCTCCAACATCTGCACCGCGCAGGTGCTGCTCGCCGTGATGGCCTCGATGTATGCGGTCTATCATGGCCCGGAGGGGCTGACCGCGATCGCGCGCACCGTGCATCGTCGCGCGGCCGTTTTGGCGGCGGGATTGCACAAGCTCGGCTTTAACCCGGTGAGTGAGACCTTCTTTGATACCGTGACCGTTGAGGTCGGCACCAGGCGCGACCAGATCGTGGCGCGGGCGCAAGGCGCAGACATCAATCTCGGGATCGGCGAGCGGACCCTGCGCATTGCGCTCGACGAGACCACGACGCCCGCGATCGTCGAGGCGGTCTGGCGTGCCTTCGGCGGCAAGCTGTCCTATGCGGAGATCGAGGCCGGTGTACGCGATGCGCTGCCGTCCGAACTCAAGCGCACCAGCCGCTTCCTCACCCATCCGGTATTCCATGCGCACCGCTCGGAGACCGAGATGCTGCGCTATATGCGCAAGCTCAGCGATCGCGACCTCGCGCTCGACCGCGCCATGATCCCGCTCGGCTCCTGCACCATGAAGCTCAACGCCACGACCGAAATGGTGCCGCTGACCTGGCCGGAATTTGCAGCCCTGCATCCGTTCGCGCCGCGCGGCCAGGCGCAAGGCTACCACGCGCTGTTCGCGCGGCTGGAAAAATGGCTGTGCGACATCACGGGCTATGACGCGATCTCGCTGCAGCCGAACTCGGGGGCGCAGGGCGAGTATGCCGGGCTGCTCGCGATCCGCGCCTATCACATCGCGCGCGGCGAAGGCCATCGCAAGGTCTGCCTGATCCCCTCCTCGGCCCACGGCACCAATCCGGCCTCCGCGCACCTGGCGGGGATGGAGGTCGTGGTGGTCGCCTGCGATGCCAACGGCAATGTCGACGTCGAAGATCTGCGGGCCAAGGCCGACGCGCATGCGAACGATCTCGCCGCCATGATGATCACCTATCCCTCGACCCATGGCGTGTTCGAGGAGGAAATCCGCGAGATCTGCAACATCGTGCATGGCCATGGTGGACAGGTCTATCTCGATGGCGCCAATCTGAACGCGCAGGTCGGGCTGTCGCGGCCCGGCGACTACGGCGCCGATGTCAGCCATCTCAATCTGCACAAGACCTTCTGCATTCCGCATGGCGGCGGCGGCCCCGGCATGGGCCCGATCGGCGTCAAGGCGCACCTTGCGCCCTATCTGCCCGGCCATCCCGAGACGTCGGGCGGCGAGACCTCAGACGCGACGCCCCACGCGGTCGGGCCGGTCTCGGCCGCGCCTTACGGTTCGGCCTCGATCCTCACCATCTCATACATCTATGTCCTGATGATGGGCGGCGAAGGATTGGCGCGCGCGACCGAAGTCGCGATCCTCAACGCCAACTATGTCGCAGCGCGGCTGGATGCGCATTTCCCGGTGCTCTATCGCAACCATAATGGCCGCGTCGCGCATGAATGCATCGTCGATCCGAGGGGGCTGAAGACGTCGAGCGGCGTCACCGTCGACGACATCGCCAAGCGCCTGATCGACTACGGCTTCCACGCCCCGACCATGAGCTTTCCGGTGCCGGGGACGCTGATGATCGAGCCGACCGAATCGGAATCCAGGGCCGAGCTCGATCGCTTCTGCGACGCGATGATCGCGATCCGGCGCGAGATCGCCGAGATCGAGAACGGGCGTTTCAAGGTCGAGGACTCGCCGCTGCGGCATGCGCCGCACACGGTGCACGACATCGCCGACGACGACTGGAAGCGACCCTACAGCCGCGCCGAGGGCTGTTTCCCGGCCGGCTCGTCACGGACCGATAAATACTGGTGTCCGGTGGGGCGGGTCGACAATGTCTATGGCGACCGCAATCTGGTCTGCTCGTGCCCGCCCGTCACCGAGTATGCGCAGGCGGCGGAGTGATGGTCGCAAGGCCGTCATTCCAGGGTGGCGCACGCCGAACTCCGATGTGCAATTGCACATCGGAGAAATCCCGAGGTCAAGGTGCGATCAAAGCGCGGTTTGCCGGATCCCAGCGCCACAGGCGCTCGTTGGTCAACTCTGTGCCGCCCCACCAGCGATGGATGGGGTTGTGCCGGCTGAAATCGTCACGGCCTGCGACGATCGCCTCGCCGAGCGCGGTCAACGACAGCCTGCTTCGTTTGTATCGCTCGTGACGGTCACGATCGTCATGCATCTCGAGGGTGAACGGCCCCTCGTCGAGACCTGACACCGCGGGCGCGGGACAACGCGCGAGCCCGTCCAGCAGCGACCCGACGTCCCAGTAGTCGAACACGCGGCGCTTATTGAGCTTCCTATAGCCGGGGAAGAGGTCGGACGGGTGAGCGGCACCGGTCGACATCAGCTCCAGCATTCGCATTTCGGTCGCGCCAAGCCCCGTGGCGCGCATCGGGAGCTCCTCCAGGAGCTCCAGCACGGTCTGCCCAAGTTGCGGCAGCACGCTGAGGTTCTTGTCGAGCAGGTCGAACCAGGCTCGCGGCGTCGATTGTCGATAGGCTTGCCATGCCATGCTGGCGGCCTCAAAATGATCTTTCAGCACTTCGACAGCGGCTCGCCTCCATTTGGAAAGGCCTTCCGGAAGCATGTTGCCGATCGCGACATTCGCCTGGACCAACATCAGCTTCGAAGTGACCTTGCCGTGGGAGCCGACATAATCCAGAAGCTGAACCAGCTCTAATTGAGCATTCGGCGCCGGATCGATCCACAATTCGACAACCTCGCACCGCTCGCAAAGTTCGACCAGTCCGAGACCTTTGCGACCGATTTCGCCGCGGCGCCGCCGGTCGAGGAAGTCCAGCCAATGGGGGACCGTGGGACCCTGTCCCGGCGAGCGCGCAGCCAACGAGTTCGCAAGCTCGGCAGCCGACGGCAACGGCCCGAGGGTTAGTCGCAAGCCGAACGAAATCACGATCTCGGAAATGCCCGCCTGCTTGAGGGCTCCGGCACCAGAGTCGCTCGTCGTGAGGATCAGCCGCGTCATGGTCGACTCCGCACCGCCGATGGTTGCGATGGGTTCGTGTCCACCGTCGCTCCGAGAGCGATGGCGGAACAGATTGCTCAACCTATCTTGCAGACCCGCGCCAACACGTGCATGCCCGGCGCGGGGATGGCCGGGCATGACGCAACCTTCGCTGATGCGGCTTCACGAAGGTTAAGACCTCACTCCTCCGCCGGTGCCTCGCCGTCGGCGTCGGCGTCGCGCTCGGGAGAACCGGCCAGAATCTGCTCGGCGATCAGGCCGGAGTTCTGGCGGATCGAGGCCTCGATCTTGGCGGTCATGTCGGGATTGGCTTTCAGGAACGCCTTGGCGTTTTCGCGGCCCTGGCCCAGGCGCTGGCTGTCATAGGAGAACCAGGCGCCGGATTTCTCGACAATGCCGGCCTTGACGCCGAGGTCGAGGATTTCGCCCATCTTGGAGACGCCCTCGCCATACATGATGTCGAATTCGACCTGCTTGAAGGGCGGCGCCAGCTTGTTCTTCACCACCTTGACGCGGGTCTGGTTGCCGACCACCTCGTCGCGTTCCTTGATCGCGCCGATGCGGCGGATGTCGAGACGGACGGAGGCATAGAATTTCAGGGCGTTGCCGCCGGTGGTGGTTTCGGGCGAACCATACATCACGCCGATCTTCATGCGGATCTGGTTGATGAAGATCACCATGGTATTGGACTTGTTGATTGAGGCGGTCAATTTCCGCAGCGCCTGGCTCATCAGCCGCGCCTGCAGCCCCGGCAGCGACTCGCCCATCTCGCCTTCGAGCTCGGCCTTCGGCACCAGGGCTGCGACCGAATCGATCACCAGCACGTCGACCGCGCCGGAGCGCACCAAAGTGTCGCAGATTTCCAGCGCCTGTTCGCCGGTGTCGGGCTGCGAGATCAGGAGCTCGTCGATATTGACGCCGAGCTTACGCGCATAGACCGGATCGAGCGCGTGTTCGGCGTCGATGAAGGCGCAGATGCCACCCTTCTTCTGTCCTTCCGCGACCGTGTGCAGCGCCAGCGTGGTCTTGCCTGAGGATTCCGGCCCGTAGATCTCGACCACCCGTCCCTTCGGCAGGCCGCCGACGCCAAGCGCAATGTCGAGCCCGAGCGAACCGGACGATACCGTCTCGACATCCATCGAACGGTCGTTCTTGCCGAGCTTCATCACCGAGCCCTTGCCGAACTGGCGCTCGATCTGGGAGAGCGCGGCCGACAGGGCCTTGGTCTTATCCATGGACGATCCTTCGACGATACGCAGGGCAGTAGCGGACATAGGTCGTGCTCCTTATGGCGGGGATTCGCTAGCGGGACAAACGGACGAGGAAAATCTTGAGGGAATCGGCTTCTGGTAGGAAATCTCGTACCAGTTTTGTTCTCTGTTCGCAATATGTTCTTTTTGGAGCCCACCGGATGGTTAGCGGTCCCTTTAGAATTAGAATCTTGGGAGCGGTCCCTTTTCATGTCGGAATTCGCTTTGTTCCATCCTGGAACCGGTCTAAATTTCCACTTGACGCCCACGCCTACCGCCGAGCGTCAACTTTGATTGGATTATAACTCTGCCCAATTCCCGTCCGGACCAGCCCCCGGACGGGCTTTTTTATTAGCGAACTGTTTGACCCGCCGAATGGCCGGCCAGCGCGACCTACGTAATGGTCCTGAGTTTTTCAGGGGCAGGGGCTCTGGCAAATTGCCGCCCATGGCCAAACCCATTCTATTTCGATGCCCCAACACCGGGATGAACGTGCAGCATTGGCTGGCGGACGCGCCGGAAGATGAGAAAGACCGTCACTCGTCCGTGGTCTGCCCGGCCTGCACCAAAATGCACTTCATCCACAACTCGACCGGCAAGCCGCTCGGCGAGAAGTAAGGCCGCCTCAGCTGGCGGCCTGTTTCGTCGTCGCCACAGGCCGGTTTGGAAAATGGACAAC
>WNGQ01015666.1_pt1 | contig 11335 bp, 13 predicted proteins | sample 5407661 | NCBI WGS metagenome assembly WNGQ01 (sample SAMN13153382, study PRJNA577476) | soil metagenome | isolation source: 60 cm soil or saprolite under Garry oak tree replicate 2 | place: USA:California | collected 2016-06-15
TAGAGGCTTCTGTTCAATGCAGCCGGAACAGCCATCTCTCGTTATCGCCGTGACGTAGACTACACCTAGGCTCGGCATTATCCTCTCCATCTGAGCCTCAACAGAGGAAGCTTCGTCTAGCGGGGCGAATTCCACATCGCGGACTCGGCTGGTAAGCTGAGATATCTGGGTCATATGCTCCAATTAACGTTCACTTCCTCAATAAGTTCTTCGCTCCCAATAGGGCAAGGGTGGCCTATCGTCGCTGGAACGGCATACCCTTCCCCAACATCTGGCCCCTGCGACCTTTCATCTGCTTCATCATCTTCTTCATCGTGAAATACTGGTTAACGAGCTCGCGAACCTCCCGCTCCGGCCGACCAGAACCATGGGCTATTCTTCTCGCCCGCGAACTATCGATAGTTCGGGGCTCTTCCAGCTCGCCCTTCGTCATCGACTGAATGATCACCCGCCAGCCCTTCATCTTCTCCTCCGCCACCCCAAGCTGCTCATCGGGAATACTGGCAGCCCCAGGAATCATCTGCAATACCTTCCTCAACGGTCCCATCTTCCGCAGGTTCTCCATCTGGTCAAACATGTCCTTCAGCGAGAACCGGCCCTCCATGAACGCTTTGACCTTCGCCTCGGGAACCCTGACCTGAGCCTCCTCCACCTTTGAAAGGAGAGCCTTGAGATCGCCCATTCCCAAGAGCCGCCCTGCGAAATCGGTCGGGACGAACTCCTCAAGATCCTCAACCTTCTCGCCGGTCCCGATGAACTTCACCTTGGACCCGGTCGTAACGACCGCAGACAGGGCACCTCCACCGCGGGCTGAACCGTCCATCTTGGTTAGAAGGATCGATCCGATCGGGGTCATTTCATGGAATGCTCGGGCCTGGCTGATGGCTTGCTGTCCAATGCTCGCGTCAATCGCGAGAATTATCTCGTCAGGCTTGACTGCGGAGGCGATGTGTTTCATCTCCTCCATCAGATCCTTCTCGTTACGATGCCGACCTGCCGTGTCGATGATCACAATGTCAGATTTTTCTTTCCGAAAATGGTCCAGGCCATGCTTCGCAATGTCGTCAGGCTTCTTCTTTCCAGGCTCGCCGTAAACCGGGATCTCCACCTTCGCAGCCATCTGCTGCAACTGGTCCAGCGCGCCTGGCCGGTAAGTGTCCGCCCCGACAATCCCGACCCGGAGACCGCGTTTCTGGAAGAATCGTCCAAGCTTGACCGCGCTGGTAGTCTTGCCCGTTCCCTGGATTCCAACGAGCATCAGTTTCTTGAAAACGCCCGGTTGAATCTCGACCTTCGCCGGTGCCTCTCCGACGAACTTGGTCATCTCCTCGTAGAGGACCTTGACCACGTGCTCTCGCCGGGTGATACCGGGTGGCAGCTTCTCGCTGAGGGATTTGTCCTCTACAGCCTTGGAGAGAGCTAGGACGAGATCTACGTTTACGTCGGCTTGTAGGAGGGTCCGCTGGAGGTCCTTGGCGAGCTCTTTGACCGCCTTCTCGTCCACGTTTGGCATGCGGAGTAGCTTTCGAACTGCGTCCGAGAGCCCCCTACCTACGGACTCCAACGTTAGCTTGGGAGGGTCCGCTTCCGCTTCTTAACCTTCTCCAGAACAGCAGCCAAGATCAACGGCAAACATACTGTCGCATCCCCGTAAACGTCAACGAATCTTCCGCCTTTGCGAATCTTCCTCCAACTGATAGACTCGGAGAGCGGTGCGCCGCTCAGACCACCGGGCTCTGGCCGGTCAGCTGTGATTTGGACGGCCGCGTCTACTCCTTCTCTGAGAACGCTGGCAAGTAGCGCGTTGTGTTTTGGTAGTCCTCCTCCTATGATGAGGACGCCTAGTTTCTTGGAGGTCATGGCCATTTCCGCCATGTTCGTAGCGTCAGCCATAGGGTTCAATTGGAGAGTCTCGGTCTGGGCGAAGCTCCAGAGGCTCATGCCGAGAAGCGAGTCTAAGAGACCTGGAGAGAAGATTCGCACGTTCTCTCGCGCGGCCTTGTACAAGATGGATTCCTTGTCCCTCAGCATTAGTCCGATTTTGCGGAGTAGTTCTGAGAAGGCGATGTTCTTTCTTTCTGAGATGGGGATCGTTTTGAGCATTTTTCTGATTCTAATGTCTAGTTGTATGAATGAGGATTCTCGGACGAAGATGTCTGCTATTCGGTTGTAGCCTTGACGTAGAATTTTCCTGTCGTCCACGTTGAAGCTTCCCTGGTAGTGTCTGAAGCCGAGAGCCTCTATGACGTCGTGTGTCATGTTGGCGCCGTTGCTGACGATGGCGTCTAGGAATCCTCGGCTGATCAGGTCGCCTATGATGAGTCGAAAACCGGAGGGAACCATTGGACCGGCCAGGGTCATTAGATTGGTGTACTCAGAATCGCTGAACATTTCATAGACGACATCGGCTGCGGCTCCAATCCTCCCGGCACCGAGGACTCCGGTCCCGCCCATTTCACGAACTAGGTCCCCGGCCGTCATTCCGGGCTGGAGACGGATGTGTCTAATGCGGTCTGGGGGTTTGGAGGAGAAGGACCCCTCAGCCCTTTCGACGAGTTATCATTCTACGGCCCATAACGTCCCAGTACTCTACCTCGTTTCCGGCCGAGAGGGATGCTCTGAGCTCTTGATCGGTGGGCATTGGAGTCTCGAAGGTCTCGTAGTTCTCCATGTCCATTACTTGGACGGTGTCTCCTGAGATGGAGATGAGCTGGCCGGTCCGCTTGTCGATCATCGGGACCTCTGTCTTGGCGTCTACCGGGCTGATGAGGTTCTTCTTCTGGCTGGTGAAGACGCTGATGCCGACGATACGTGCCTTTGCTGATCCGTGTTTGCCGGGTTTTGATTTTTCATATTCTACGATTCGGCACGGTTCGCCGTCGATGAGAACGTAGCCTCCTATCTTGAGGCTGCCAACGTCTACGGGCTTGCTCACCAGGCTAACACTTCGAAGCTACACACCCGAATTATTCCATCTATAAGACTGTGGATTGGAACCCGAAACTAGAATAGACTACCGAAATACTAATTGCTCGAATCAGCACATGTTCCCGATGGGCCCGGGACCATGAGAATCCTCGACGTTGGACTGTTCATTAGCGTCTTGGGTGGTGGCTTTTCGTTAGCGTCCACTCTGTTTCCTTGGTACGTTCAGGGAGGGCAGGGTATCTATGTGTTCTAGCCAGCCACCAGCTCGTGGTTTGTGCCCTGGCTGATGTTGATAGGTGGAGTGTTGTCAATCCTGTCGCGGTATGGGGCGCTGATCACAAGCTTTGGTTTCTGGGCCTACCAGTTAGGACCTCCTCCCCTCTTCCCCTACCTGGGTCGGATTCCGGTTTCAACGGAGTTCTCTTTCGGACTTGGATTCTGGATCGCGTGGATTGGAATACTCATCTCTTTGCAGGGAGGATCATGGAACTTCGCCGTCGCCGGGCTTAGACTCCCAAATGTGATAGAATGGGTTCTCCCCGGGGTTGGAGTGCTCATGGCAGTCATTGGAATATTCACGTATGATATTACCAGAGCAAACGGGTCGGGTTTTCTAGGCGCGATTCCCGCCCTGGCCGTTGCCGCTGTGGGAATGGTCATGGCTTGCTCAGGCCTTATTCGCACTGGGGCCTGGGCCAAAATGTTTGACCCTCCCGCCAAACAAGGGAGACGTTAGGACTTCAGTTCATGGCCTCCACGCCAAATAATCACTAGTACACCGGTAGTGATGCGACACGCCGACGAGGGAAATGTCGTGACTAACGCTTTTCAACCCCGGTTTTCTTGTCTCAGCATCTGGCCCCTGGGACTAATGGCGAAAATCGTCGGCGTAGTCGCAAAGAAAGACTCCAAGGAGATAGCGCAGGCTGGCAAACATATCTGCGAACTAATCCAGAAACACGGATTGGTGGCAATCCCTGAACTCGCTCTTGCTCGCGCAGCCAGGATTCCCGGTGGTAGACCGCTCGGCAAGATCAAAGCGGACTTGATCGTTAGTTTGGGGGGTGATGGGACGGTTCTCAAGATCGCGAGGGAGCTTGGGAACCTGGGCACTCCGATTCTCGGGGGTAACATGGGTCAGCGGGGTTACTTGACCGAAGTGGACCCTGCTGGCTTCGAGAGCGCCTTGTCAAGGTGGATGAAGAGGGATTTCCAGCTGGAGAAGCTCTGGAAGGTCTCTGTTTCCATCAACAGGCAAGTGATTGGGGAGGGTTTGAACGAGGCCTTGATGACTCCGACGATTCCGGCTAAGATGTTGAGGCTGGAGGTGAGTTTGGCCGGGAAGAAGCTTTTCACGGTCCGGGCCGACGGTCTCATTGTAGCCACTCCTACCGGGTCTACTGCTCACTCCTTCTCTGCGGGAGGTCCCGTTGTGGAGGGGTCTCTGAACGTCTTGGCGATGTCTTTCCTCGCTCCACTTCAACCCGTGAAGTCGCTGGTCGTTCCTTCTGACAAGAACTTGCTTGTCCGGTTGGACAAGCCGGGGCAAGACGCGAACCTGTCGATTGACGGGATCCTTGAAAGGAAGGTTGGAGTTGGGCAGTCTGTTCTGTTTAAGAGATCGACGAGCAGCGTGTCTTTCGTCCGGTTTGAAGACACCTTCCTCCAGCGAAGTCTGAAAAGACTCTCGCCTGAGAAGGAGACCCCTTGAGAGTACTCGTCCTAGACACTTCCGCATTCATAATGGGATTCAACCCCTCCCCGTCGGGACAAGCTTACACGGTAGAGGCTGTCGAGGACGAGCTTTCGCAAGGAACAATCGCTCAGCTGAGGTTTCGCTTGTCAAAGGACAAGGGCGACCTCACTGTCAGACCTCCCTCGGCTAATGCCTTGGAAACGGTAGAGTCTGTTGCAGGTAGGACTGGAGAAAGAGGGTTCGTCTCAAGAGCAGACCGAGAGGTTGTGGCGTTGGCTTTGGATCTCAAGGATTCAGGACTTGACCCAGTGATAGTCAGTGATGATTACGCGGTGCAGAACCTGGCAGAGCATCTCAAGCTTGGATACGGGGCCCTTGCGAACTTTGGAATAGTCCACAGGTTCCAGTGGGTCATGTACTGCCCGGCTTGTCATAGGAGATACAAGCCGCCCGCGAAAAAGTGTTCGGTCTGCGGGACGGTTCTGAAGAGGAAAGTCTTGTCAAAGACAAAAATCGACCGACAAACAGAGTCCAAAACAGACTCGGTGGGCTCAGCATGATCGGACAGACTCCTAGCAGCAGGTTGAGACCGGGGTCACTGGAGCATTCTCATCCAGCGTTCCCCTTGGCCAGAAGGTTCTTGAACAGTCTCTTTCAGCGGTCCAGTGGAAGAGCGTGGCGACGAGTCATACATTCTAAAGGAGCTTGACGTGTTTTGTCAGACCAGAGTAAGGCGTTCATCAACATTGAGAATGTTGTCGCTTCCGCGACTCTGAACCAGCGGATAGATCTCAACGCGATCGTTCGGGTCTTTCCGGGTGTCGAATACCGCCCGGAACAGTTCCCAGGTCTTGTGTACCGGTTGAAGAAGCCGAAGACCGCGACCCTGATTTTCAGCTCGGGAAAGATGGTGTGTACGGGCGCGAAATCTGAGGGCCAGGCGCGGAAGGCGGTGTTCAAGGTAGTTGACGAGCTGAAGAGGGATGGGATCGTGATCATGGGCAAGCCCGAGATCATGATCCAGAATATCGTCGCGTCCTGTGGCCTTGGAGGCCGCATCGACTTGGAGAAGGCGGTTTACGGTCTGAAGAAGACCATGTACGAGCCAGAGCAGTTTCCAGGGCTGATCTACCGTATGGACGAACCGAAGGTCGTGATTCTCATTTTCACGAGTGGCAAGCTTGTCTGCACAGGAGCCAAGAAGGAGATTCAAGTTTACACAGCGGTGAAGAAGCTGCAAGAGAGTCTTGAGTCAAAGGGCCTGATCCTCTACGAGGGCACGGAGAAGCCGCAGCTGCCAGCCCCTGCCGGTAGAGCTCATCCAACTCCGACCACTGAAACGGACGCGGACGAGGAATAGGCCAGAGCAGAATTCTCAGTCTATGAGTGTTAGCTTGCTCAATTGCTTTAGCACCTTCTCTCGTATCTTTTCTGCACTGGGAAGTGGCTTGGCCAGATGACCGTTCCCGATCAAGGGTGTTAGAAGTGAAGTGGTCTCTTTGCCGCACTTGGGGCAGTTAGATGGGGGAGAATCAGCGAGCGTCACAGTGTCTACGAGATGGTCGTTGCATCGCCAGACCTCTTTTCTTCCACCCAGCTTCCCTCGTTTGGCAACTGGTTTCCCGTTCGCTTCTACGATGTCCAGGGCGAAGTCGATTGTGGGCGCGTTGCTGACGGATGTTCCTACTCCGAATCCGTCTGCCCCTGCGTCTGATAGTCTCTTGACTGACTCGTCATTCAATCCTCCTGAGACGAAGATCTTGACTTTGTTGAAGCCTCTTGAGTCTAGTTCCCAGCGGACTTCTCTGATTATCTCCGCGAAGTCTCCTCGTCTTGAGCTGGGAGTGTCGAGGCGGACGCCGTAGAGGTCCTTGCCGAGGGCTTCTGCGGCCATTATCGCTTCGGTCTTCTCGTCAAAGTAGGTGTCAACTAGCGCGATTCGAGGAACGCTGTTGGGCATGTGCTTGTTGAAGCTCTTCCAAGCTTTGACCTGGTCGCCTATTGCGATGATGAGCGAGTGGGGCATGGTGCCGGTCGGTTCCAGCTTGAGCAGTTTTGCGCCTATGAGGCTGGAGACTGCGTCGAAGCCTCCGATGTAGGTGGAGCGGTCGATCATTGGGGAGAGGGCGGGGTGGGATCTGCGGATGCCGAATGAGAGGACTGTCTTGTCGCCGGCAGCTTGGCGGACTCTTGCGGCCATTGTGGTTATCCCTGAGGCTTGGCAGAGGAGTCCTAGGAGTGGGGTTTCGTAGAGGCAGAAGTCGAGATACTTTCCCTCCAGTACCATCACCGGCGCTCTCATACCTTGATGGTCATCACGGGGGCTCTCATGCCGTGATGGTCGTGTGGACGGAATATTGATCCTTCAGGGTAGGAGTGGACGTTGATTGCGATGTCTTCTAGGAGGGCGGCGGCTTCCTCTACACCGGCTAGTACGGCCCATTCCCAGTTGTGCGGAAGACTTCCGGTGGTGATTTCCGCGGTGACTTGTAGGTTGGAGAGGCCTTCTTTTTCGAGGATTTCCTTTGTCCGGACGAAGTAGATGTCGGTGGTGGAGGCGTTCTTGATCTCCTCCTCGGTTGCGACCTGGAACCTTCTCAAGATGAGAATCGGGGCTGTGTGCGGCGTTCTTTTGGCTTTTCCACGTGAGAAGAACCTTGTGTACGAGACGAGTACGGCTCAGGAGGTCGAGACCGAATTCGAAGCAACCGAGTGGCGCTGGGCGAGCCAGCCGAATCCTTGGGAAAGGACCGGCATGTGCAAACGCCCTATTCGCCACTCTGCAGATAGCTACCCTTCAAGTGGATTTCTAAGATTTCGTAACGTGTCTTACAGAAGCAACGTTACTCCTTCTCTCACGGTGAGGCTTGAATGCCCCGGCTAATTGGCGGACACGGGAGTTCTAATCCTGAGCGTCGTTTTCCAGATTGACCGGTCCGGCCTTTGCTTCGAGTCACACATTGCACATAGGATTAACGACTCTACCACAAAGCCCGGCAGTTCTCTCGTGTACACGTATAGTAGCTGTGCGGGTTTTAGGCAGGAACTGCAGTGGTCCTCGGACTGGCTCAAAGCTCAGCTGTACTATCTTTCGCTAAACATCCTATTGAGTCTGGCCCGGAAGGATAGCTAGGGATAGCTAGTCATAGACGAACGATGGCCGGGCCAGTTTTTCCCTTTGCCGTTGAGGTCGAAAAACAATGTTTCCACGTGGTGATTTAAGGGGTCGAATTTCTTGGAGGGAAGAGCGGGTTTGTGACGCGGTCTGGTAGGATTGCTCCCCCTTTTGAGGAGAGAAATTTTCTATTTGGAAGTGTTATGAGCGATCTTCCCCCTTAATCGCGTGAATCCTGCCCAGGTGGGATGAGCCGTTTGGGGTACTTCAAGCGTAAAAACCGGTGATTATACGGCACAGCTCTCAGACCGTGATTCGGGGCTGATTATGGGCGATTTCCTGGCCCCACAAGGGCGGGGTTTTCTCTGTCGCGAGTTTTGAGTAGGCCCCCCCGGGGGCTAGAATTTTAGTGATGCTTTTTCGATGCGACTGTTTTCAGGATGTGGTTTCAGGAGTACTGTTTTCAGTAGTGTTTTTCCGGAGGAAGGTTTTCAGAAAGGTGTTTGCTGTCGAAGAATTTCCGTGAACCGTTTCGGTTCTCCGGAAGTGGGACTGGGGCCTGATTCTGGGCGATTGCATCGCTTCTTCGCCCCTAAATTGAAGTCTGCGGACTGCTTCCTCGTTGACGTAAGCCAAAGCAAGGCATATCACACGAAGTGGCTCTAACCCACTCTAAGATTCGCTTGCCCGTACGAATTCATCTTGCAGAACCTGGAGTGATAGGGTTGAGCCATGATGAGATCCAACAGTTCTTGGCGAATGGGAAGATCCCCATGCGTATGGCGACGATTGGCGGTGATGGTAGTCCAGTAATCTATCCGGTATGGTATCATTATGCGAAGGATCGGCTGTACCTGTTCAGCCGGAAGAACGCGAGAAAAATGGAGGACATTGAACGAAACAGTACGGTGTACTTTTCTATTGACACCGAGACCTTCCCCAACAAGGGCGTGAAGGGTAAGGGTACTGCCAAGATGATCAGTGATCCGAGTGAGGGCGTTCCGGTGGTGGAGAGAATGTTGGAGAAGTACTTGGGAGATACGAAGAGCAGTTATCGGAAGGCGATGATAGAGAGTGTGAGGAAGGGGTCAGCTGTGGTGGTTGAGATTAGGCCTCACTATTACACTGTCTGGGACTACGCGGAGAGCCTGTAGTCCGACTGGTCTGAGTAAGCTGAATCTCTCCTGAGGTAGCTTGGGACAGAAACATCAACCGGATTCTCTCTGGCCGGGGTGGGGAAGCCTTGTTCAAAACCGTTGAGTTAAGTGAGTTGTTCGGTGTAGGCTGGTCCGATTGAGAATGGAAACTTCTTCAGAACAGTCGAGCGGGACAGCACCGTTTGAGGTGGCCATCTGGTGTACTGTCACCGGAAAGGATGAGGATGAAGTGAAGGAGATCGTCTACAGGTACTGCCAGCAGCTCAAAGAGTTCTCTGACGCGAAACTAGTGGTTAAGGCGGTCGAGGTGGGCCTGAATAGTTTTCATCCAACATAGACAATGTGCTCGATGTGTTCAGGGTAGAAATCTCAGGAATCTCAACGCAAGAAGTCCTAGAACAAGGACTAGGGCTATCCAATACATCCACTTCCTATGGTTTCTGCGCAAGTCTATCCCTCCTGATCATCCACTTTTTGGTCATGGTCTGAGTCTCTTTGGAGTGTCCGTTTCTGGCAGCACACGCCTTACGAGCTGAGTCCACTCTTCAGCTATCAACTGTTTCAAGGTAGTTCTCAGGTTTGAAGAGGGAATCTCGTTCCATATTGGACAGGGTGGATATTATTAACTAGGTTCAGGGTTACGGCGATCAATCATCTGGGCGTCTGCTTTTGAGATCTCTTGAGGAACTCGCCAAGAAAGCTCGGGAATTGAAAGACAAGGGATTGTCGACTTACGAGATTGCTGATGAGTTGAAGGTCCAAGCTGATACTGTGGTCTGGTTGTTGCTCCACAAGGACGCGGGCGAGCGTGGAACGGCCGCTCCGAAACCTAAGGACACGTACGATGTTTATGTGAGCTGGAACTCTATCGGCTCTAGCGCCCATAGACTCGCATTGATTGGAGAAGCGATGGCTGATAACGTTAGAGAAGCTATTGGGAGCGGTGTAATGGAAGAGCCGGAAGTGGTTGCTGGAATCGAGGGAGGAGCCATGACACTGTGTTTGATCGTTGCGAAGACGCTTGGCAAGCCTATGGCCATGGTCCGACCGCAAAGAGTTGGAGAGAAGAAAATTGCAGGCGCGGTCAACACCAGCTTTTCGCCGGTTGAAGGTAAAAAGGTCCTGATCGTTGATACGATTGTTCGTCTTGGAGAGACGATCCGTGCAGCAATGGAGACGCTGGAGGCGGTGAGGGCAAAGGCTGTGGGCATAACAGTGCTAGCGAACAAGAGCGGAAGGGAGAACATTGAGGGAGTCCCCTTGAGATCCCTCGTGGAACTGCTTCCTGTTTCCCGCCAATAACCCGCATTCCCGGATCGAGATCAAGATACCTATTCGAGAATACTCAGTTACGGCCTCGCAACTCTGTTGGCACTAAGTCTTCTGGTGAAGAAACCCGTTATGAGGGTTAAGCACGATCGACGTCACAGTGCTCTTGACGCCGGAGATCCTCAGGATTCTATTCTTGAGTATGTCCCTGAACTCGTGAATGTCCCGAGCGGAAACCACGCTTATGATATCGAACTCTCCCGTGACCTCATACGTGTCCGTGACGTTCTCGAGAGAAGAGAGCGCCTTCATGACATCGTCCACGCGTGATGACTCGACAAATATTGAGACAAGGGCGGTTAGCGAACGGAGCGAACCTCCATTGGTGTTGACTGCTGGGTTAGGAGCCAGACTTGCGACCAAGGTTCCCACAAGACCATGCATGGTCGGGTGATTTATTTCAGGCCGTAAAGAATGAATATCAATGAATCTTTTGATATCTTTTCGACACTCAGAGATGTCTTAAGACCTGCAGGGGCTCGGTTGCCCCCCGCGTTGAAAAGTGGGGCTGGGCGGACACATACCAGAAACGGTTCAAATGTGGATAGGTTTAGAACCCTTCATACTTCGAATTCTCTTCCGGGTTCCGCCAGCGCGCTCTTAGGTTGCTGATCTCCTCAGGGTTCAATTCGAGACGGGAACGCCTTCCTGATAGTACTTCTCGAATTCGCTCCAGCAAGCCAAAATCAACGAGTTGTGGGTGTATCCAAGCGTCATCGACAATCTTCGCTCCGCCCATTCCGTCCGAAATGTAATCACCTGGCTTATGCTCTTGATAGTAGATGTGCCGACCCTCAAGGTCGTCGCAGCAGATTTGGTCAAGGTCAAGAAGCAGTTTGCGAAGCTCTGGTTCTTGGCATCTTATGTCTCTCAGAGGAGCGGTCAAGTAGCATTGGTATCCGAATTCCCCCTCCATTATCGCATAAGCATCAGGCAGATTCCGGGCCTCTTCAAACGTGAGTTTGTGCGGAAGCCAGACGCGTTCCTCTTGGCCCGAGGGACGGCGAAATGTAACCCATCCTCCCTTCTCGTCGCCTGAGCCAGGTTCCACCACCTTCCGAACATTCTTTCCAGACGCATCTGACAATGTCATTTCAACAAATGGCTCCC
>WNGQ01043384.1_pt1 | contig 11333 bp, 8 predicted proteins | sample 5407661 | NCBI WGS metagenome assembly WNGQ01 (sample SAMN13153382, study PRJNA577476) | soil metagenome | isolation source: 60 cm soil or saprolite under Garry oak tree replicate 2 | place: USA:California | collected 2016-06-15
ACGCACGCCTTGTTCGTGGGAAGGACACGCTGGTCAAGTTCTTCCTCAGCAACCCGACGACGTGCACGGTCACGAGCACGCAGTCGATCAACGTCACTGCTGCGACACTCAGCGTCAACAACACGCTCCAGACGTTCGCGGGCATCACGCCGTTTCAGAGCTTCGCAGCGGCTCCGGCGGTCACCGCGACGCTCTCGAACAGCTCGGCTGCCGACCCGATCTTCGCCGTGCCGGCGGCCGATCTCGTGCCCCCGCTGGCGAATCCCGATACGGACACGTTCAACCCCACCTTCACCGCCACGATCACGTACTCGCGCAAGGCGGGGACGACGACGACTCCGGGCCTGACGGTGACGTACTCGAACCCGACAGCGGTGACGTTCGAGCACAGGACGCGCGCGCTCCGCGTGCTCGTCGTGCCGATGGGCGACGGCACGCCGGGCGTGCTCGCCAGTTCGCAGTACACAACCACTGACCAAACGTCCACACAGAACGGCTTCTCCGCGCTCTCGCGGATCTTCCCGGTCCCGTCCGGTGTCACGTCCCTCGGCGCGCCGAGCGGCGGCATTCGCTATGTGATCAACCTCTCAGCCATGCTGAACCTGAAAGCGGTTCCCGCCGCCTACGACGCGAACAACCGGTTCTGTGGTACGGCCGGGAACTTCGACGCGATCAAGGCGCAGCTCGCGCAGTTCATGCAGTCGTGGAACTCGAACCCGCTCAATGTGAACAAGCAGGTCGACCGCGTGCTCGGTGCGGTCGGGGAGAGCATCAGCGACGGCGCCGACTCGCCGTACGGCTGCGCGGACGGCATGGCGTCGGTCGTGTCGCCCGAGGCGTGGGTGCGAGCGATCTCCGACAAGCCCGCAGCCGGGAGGACACCCGCCCAGCCCTCGCGGACGGGCTCGCTGATGGCGATGGAGCTCACTCACACGTGGGGCGGAGCGACGACCGCGTCGTTCCACTCGGCCAACCTCACCGCGGACGTGACGGCTCCCGGCCGTGCGTACAACGTCACGACGCGCTCGTTCCTGTCGACGAACCGAAGCGTGATGAAGTACTCGTTCGTCAGCAGCCCTCCGTGGGACGACTCGCTCACCTTGCTCGAGCCCACCCACTACGCCTACGACCTCTGCGCGTTCGGCGGCACCACGACCGCCGACTGCACGGGCCTCGGGAGCACCTCCGTCGTTAGCGGCGTCATCCACTCGGGCACGAACACGGCCGACATCGTCCAGTCCGGCTTCCAGAACACCCTCCAGCTGGGGAGAGACGACGACAGCCTGTATCGGTACGTTCGCAGGAACTCGACGAACCCGAACGGGCAGCCGCTGACGAATTTCGGCTTCCACGTCTCGTTCACGAACTCGCTCCACGGCGCCGGCGCGAGCGAGAACGACGACCCGAGCACGCTCGACGGCCTCTTCTCGTTCTCGCTCCCCGACGATCTCCCGCCGCCCGGCTCGGATCTCGCCGAGGTGCAGCTCTGGAAGGTCGCGGACGCGAGCCACATGAACCCGAGTGTTGCCGGCGGGGACATGCTCCTCTACGACAAGACACAGCAGGCGAGCCCGCCGCAGGTCCTCAGCATCACGTCAGGTGCCACCGCCGGAGCGTCGAAATACACGGACACCGCGCTCGTCAACGAGCTGCACCCGGCGCTGACCGACGACGCGAAGTGGGTGGCGTGGAACGAGCTCTCCGGGAGCTACCAACGGATCAAGGTCGCGCCGTCGAGCAGCTCGCTCCCGTCGGTCGAAGTGCCCTCCCCGGACGGCGCGAATGCGAACGAGCCGGCGTGGAACTCACAGGGCACGGCGCTCACGTACGAATCCGACGGCGACCTCTACACGCAGAGCGTCAACCTCACGGGCGTCACGCCGGTGTTCGGACTGCCTATGAAGATCTACGACACCCCCACCGGCGGCCCCCCCGCTCAGCATCCGACGTGGTCCCTCGACGGTAGCTCGATCGCCTTCGACAGGTCCGGCGACATCTACAAGATGCCGTCCGCCGGCGGCACGCCGGTGCAGATGACGAACAACGCCGAGCAGGAGAGCGACCCGAGCTGGTCGCACACGCCCGGTGTCAACCGAATCGTGTACAATCGCGGTCCCACCGGCTGCGAGCTCTGCTTCCCGCCGACGAAGCTGTACGTTCTCAACCCCGGCTCGCCGAAGTTCGCCCAGACGAAGATCAACGACGGCGGCGCCTTTCCCTCGTTCGGCACGAACGGCCGGATCGCCTTCGTCAGGAATTCGGACCAGAACATCTGGAGCACGACGCCCGACGGCACCGACGCCAAGCAGCTCACGACGGGCGGCGCCGACACGCTCCCCTCGGCGGCAGGCAGCGCGCTCGCCTTCGACCGCATCTTCACTCCGCCGGGGCAGGCCGACATCATGCTGACGGGGATCACGGGCGGCCAGGCGGTGAGCTTTACGGCACAGAGCAACGTCCCGCTGAAGGCCGAGTTGGACTACGAGTGCAACGGCACCGCATACCCTGTCCGCGTCGGGCTCGTTCCGGACGAGATCAACGGTGCGGTCCAGACCTTCAACACGAACTTCGACGGCTCGAACTCCTGCGGCGGCGGCATCCTCCGGGCCCTGGTCACCGACGGCGTTCAGTATGCGTCGGGCGCCAACTTCACGCCGACGATCACGGTCGCCGCGAAAGCGCCGACCGCGGCCATCTTCGCGCCGCTAGAGGCCACGTATTCGCCGATGGCCAGCTTCGCTCTCAGCGGCACGGGCTACGACGCCGAGGGGCTGGTGCTGCCGGATCCGGCGAACCTCCACTGGACACTGACGCCGCCGAGCGGCCCGCCCCAGGATCTCGGCAACTTCGCGTCGAAGGACCTGCAACCGCCGATGGGCGGCTGGCCGGTTGGGACGTACACCTTCACGCTCGTCGCGAGCGACGGGACCACGAGCTCCGCGCCCGTGACGCGAAACGTTCAGGTGGTGTTCGACTTCGTCACCGGCGGCTTCCTGCCACCGATCATGAACCCGCCCCAGGTGAACTCTGCGAACCTGGGAAGCAACATCCCGATCAAGTGGCAGCTGAAGGACGCGAGCGGCAACTTCATCAGCGACGTCAAAACGGTCAAAGACGTCTTCTACCAAAGTGCAAACTGCGACTTCACGGAGCCCTTCGGAAGCATGAACGCGCTTCCCAGGGGCGGCACGGTCCTCCGCTACGACACGAAGACGAATCAGTTCGTCTACAACTGGTCGACGCCGACCACCAGCGGGTGCTACGTCTTCACGCTCGAGCTGACGGACGGCACGCAACACCAGGCGTACTTCAACTTCAACTGATTGGTGCAGCCGAGAAGGGAGATTGAATGAAGCGGATACTCGTACTAGCAGTCGTGGCGTTCGCGTTCAGCGTGTTCGCGGCGCAGACGGCAACGTCGGCCGGCCCCAGCGATGCCCATGGTCCGCCCTGCTCGAACATCACGAACAGGGACGCAGGCTATGGCGACGGCACGCGCCTCCCGGATGGCGAGATCAGCGTCACGGTGTTCCTGCAGTCGCCCGCGTGCTCGTTCGTCACGTACTCGTTAGCACCGGGCCCAGCACGGTCTGCATGTATGCGACGACCGACATCCATGGTCACGTCGCGGACCTCGCCCCGAACGCGTCCGACCCGAGCTGTCCGGCCTCGTCTCCGTCGGTGAGCCTGGCCAAGGGCTCGGGCGGAGCCTCGGGAGGCTTCAACTAGCCGTTCTCACGTGCCGACAACGCTTCGGGCCCGCGCCTCGATAGCGCGGGCCCGAAGCTCTTCACCGGCGCGCTCCCACGCCTCACGGGCGAGCTCGAGTGACTGCGCTGCCGAGGGCGGCGCACCCATCTGCAGGTAGAGGTCGGCCGCTTCCTCGGCGAGCTCCGCTGCCTCGGTGAAGTTGCCACCGCGGAGCTCGAGCGCGGCGAGTGTGTCGATGGCATCGGCGACGGTAACCGAGTGCCCGATCGCGCGCGAGAACTCGAGCGTCCGCTCGCACCATTGCCTGGCCTCGTCGTACTCCCCCGCGAGCATCAGGTGGTACGCCAGATTCGCATAGCCGCGGGCGCGGCCCGAGGCGTGTCCGACACGCTCGAACTCGTCGATCGCCCTCCGGTCGCAGGCGATTGCCTCGGTGAAGGCTTCGCGACGCTCCTCGACCAAGCCGATGTTGATCAGACAGCCACCGACCTCTTCCACGCTCCCCACTCGCTCCGCGAGCTCGAGCCCGCGTCGGAGGGCCGTCACGCTCTCGTCGAGACGGCCAGAGTTGACATGGATGTGACCGAGGATCCGCATCGCGCTGGCGAGGCCGCGTTGGTCAGCCCGCTCCTCGAAGATCTCTTCGGCCGTAACGGCGTGCTCGAGTGCGTCGTCGAGACGCCCGTCGATCAACTCGGCATGCGCAAGCTCGAGCAGGACATGGCCGTCGATCGCCTCCCGCCGGCCGGCGACCGCCTCGGCACCCGCTTGCAGCACGTCGATCGCCTGGTCGTACCGTCCGGAGAGCGCGAGCGTCCACCCTGACTCGAGCCAGAGGGGCGTCAGGTCGACGTCGCGCAGCTCGTCGGCGGCGATCGCCTCGTCGAGCTTGTGCAAGGCCTCTTGGTATTCCCCGAGCTTGCGGTAGGTCGCCGCCAGGCCGCGCCACGCGCGGATGTCCCCGCTGGACGCCCGCACTTCCTCGTAGAGCTCGCGTGCGGCGTCGTAGTCGCCGACGAGCTCGTACAGGTCCCCGAGCTCGAGCTGGATCTCCGGCAGCTCGGATGCGCGCTCAGGCGCGCGTCGCGCCAGCTCGACGGCGCGGCCGAAATGGACGATCGCTTCCTCGTTCGCGAAGAACGCCTTCGACCGCTTCCCGGCGCGGAGCAAGTAGTCCACCGCCTTTTGGTCGCCGCCGAGATAGCGGTGGCGCGCAAGCAGGCCGATGACGTGATCGCCGGAGCCGTACAATGCCTCCGCAGCATCCGCGACGTGCAAGTGCAGCTCGCGCCGCCGCCGGCGCAGGAGGCGGGAGTAAGCCGCGTCCTGGACGAGCGCGTGGTGGAAGACGACCGCGGCGTCGCCGTCCTGCTCGGCCCGGTCGAGCAGACCGCTCCCGGTGAGAACGTCGAGACGCTCGGCGAGGGATCCGTCTTCCGCTACCGCTTCGAGCAGCGGCACTTGGACACGGCGGCCGATCACCGATGCCGTCTGGAGGAGCGCGGCCGCGTCCCGAGGAAGCAGGTCGATCCGCGCGGTGAGGACGCCCTCGATCGTCGGCGGCAGGTGACGGGCGTCCCACCCGGGCCGGATCGTCCAGCCGCGCTCGCCGAGGACGAGCGCATCGCTGTCGCGAAGCGCGCGCACCAGCTCCTGGGCGAAGAACGGGTTTCCGGACGAGCGACGCTCAACGAAGGCGATCAACGGCTCCGGCGCGACGCTGCCGAGGATCGCCTCTGCCAGCCGGCCGATGCCGTTCTGGTCGAGCGGCTCGAGCTCGATTCGAGCCGCCGGTCCTTCGCCGGCGAGTGACGTGACCTGCTCACGCGCCTCGGGGCGGCCGACGAGCACGAGCAGGAACGGCACCTCCTCGGCCAGACGCGCGAGCTCCGCCGTCAGCTCGAGCGAGGACGAATCCGCCCAGTGGATGTCCTCGAGGGCGAGAACGACGGGATCCCTCGCGGCGAGAGCCGTGGTCCAGCGACGGAAGGCGTCGTGGAGGCCGCGCCGAAACGCTTCCGGCCCGAGGCCCTCCGTCCGCTCGTCGCCCGCGGGGAAACCGAGCAACCGCGCGAAGAACGGCGCAGCCTCCGATGCGCCCGCCTCGTCGAGAGCCTCGAGCAGCCGCGGGCGACTCTCGCTTGCCTGCGCGTGCTCGTCGAGGCCTGCTTCGCGCCGCAAGAGGTCGAGGTACGGCCAGTACGGAAGCGCGGCGCCGTACGAGATGCAACGGGCCTGCAGGCGTCGCGCTCCGATCCCCGCGGCGCGATGGAGCACGGCTTCCGTCAAACGCGACTTGCCGATCCCCGCCTCGCCGGTGATCGCGAGCAGACCGCCGCGTCGCTCGTCGAGCACCGCGAGGACGTCGTCGACGAGGGCGAGCTCCTTCTCGCGCCCGATCAGCGACGGCCGTACGACTGGCCGGCGCTCGGCCCGCTCGCGGACCAGACGCCAGGTCGCGACGGGAGCGGACTTCCCCTTGAGCGTCAACTCACCGACCGGCTCGAACTCGAAGACGTCCTCCGTGAGCCGCACCGTCATCTCGCTGACGTATGTCTCCCCGGATGGAGCCGCCGATTCGAGACGCTGCGCCAGGATCACGGAGTCGCCGAGAACGGCATAGTCCATCCGCGCCTCGCTGCCGAGTATGCGGGCGATACCGTGGCCCGAGTTGACCCCGACGTGCAGCGTCAGCTCAGCGTCGTGAGGAAGGTCCTGGACGAGGCGCGCAAGCTCGCGGTGCATCTCCACCGCGACCCGCAGGGCCCGCTCGGCGTCGTCCTCATGGCTGACTGGCGCGCCGAACAGGGCCAGCAGCGCGTCGCCGGCGAATTTCTCGACATAGCCGCCGTACCGTCCGACGACGCTGCTCAGCTCGGAGATGACGGGGTCGATCACCTCGAGCAACTCCTCGGGGTCGAGGCGGTCCGCCAGCGACGTGAAGCCCGAGACATCGGCGAACAGCGCCGTGATGAGGCGTCGCTCCTGGGGGAGTGCACCCCCGGCCTCAACTAGCTTGTCCGCAACCGGGCCTGCGACAAAGCTCCGCAGGGCTTCGGTGAGCTGGTGCTCGTCCGGCTGCTCCTCCGGTTCAGTCGCGGCAGGGGTGCCGCAGTGGCCGCAAAAGCGCATCCCCTCCAGGTTTTCGCCGCCGCACGCGCTGCACGTCCAGCTCACCATCGCGCATCTAGTCTGGGCGTCGCGAGCAGGAAAAGCTAGCCGCCAATGGGTTATCGAATGATGGCGCGCTCGAGCTGTGGCAACAGCAGCACATGGGCGGACCCTCTCGCCGCTACGCGAGCAGCGTTTCGAACTTCGCCGGATCGTCGAACGGCCCGATCAGCGCCAGGTTGAGCCCGTGCCCTCCGATCACGTCCTGAGCGACCCGCTGGATGTCCTCGGCCGTGACGGCGTTGAGGCCTTCCTGAATCTCCTGCGGATCGACGGCCTCTCGACCGGCTCGTCGACGATCCGCTGCAACTCGCGGGCGATTGTCTCGACCGCTTCGTCGGCGCGGTTGATGTCGACCCCGGCCTGCGAGTAGAGCGAGCCCGCGTCCGTGTAGCTGTGGTTGATCCCGAACACGTAGTAGGCGAGGCCGCGGCGCTCGCGCACCTCGGTGAACAGCCTTGACGACATCCCGGTTCCGAGCACGGTCGCGAGCAGCTGCAGGACGTAGCGGTCGGGATGGGCGAGCGGGTAGCTCGGCACGCCGATGCAAAGGTGGGCCTGGTCGGACTGTTTGTGATGGATCTTCACGCGCGGCCCGTTGGCCTGGACGTCTGCGGCGGCGGGCTCGCCGGTCTCGGCCGCGGGCAGGTCGCCGAGCAGTTGCTCGATCTTCTCGACAGCGTCGGCCCCAACGTTGCCGCCGAGGCCGACGATCATCCGCTCCGGCTTGTACCAGCGGTCCGTGTAGCCGAGGAAGGTGTCTCGGTCGGCCGCGCGGACGGTCTCCTTGCGCCCGATGATGTCCCAGCCGAGCGGCTGGTCGCCGTAGAGGAGCTCCTCGTAGACGCCGCCGATGAAGTCCCGCGGCGTGTCGTAGTACATGTTCATCTCCTCGACGATCACGCCCTTCTCGCGCTCGATCTCGTCCTCCTCGAACTTCGAGTTGCGCAGCATGTCGACGAGGACGTCGAGGGCGGTGTCGCGGAACTCGGCCGCGCACTTGACGTAGTAGCCGGTGTACTCCTTGCCGGTGAAGGCATTGAACTCGCCGCCGATCCCGTCGACCTCGGTGCCGATGTCGCGCGCGGTCGGCCGCCGCTCCGTCCCCTTGAAGAACATGTGCTCGGAGAAGTGCGCGATCCCGTTCGTGTCGCGCGTCTCGTAGCGCGAGCCCGCCGCCAGCATGATCATGCAGGTGACCGAGGTCGCCTGCGGCATCGGGGCGAGCAGGACGCGCAGCCCGTTTCCCAGCGTCTGTCGCTCGAAGGTGCTCATGCGGGGACCGAGGTCAGCTTCTCGCGCCATTCCGCCGGCACCGGGACCGGCTCGCGCAGGTTGTAGTCGTAGGCGACCTGGACGCTCTTGGCCACCGCCACGAGCTCCCCGTCGACGCGCAGCTCGTAGTCGAGGTCGAAGCTCTTCGTGCCGAACCGGCTCGCCCGCACCGAGATCGCGACCTCCTGCCCGAGGCGCACCGGAGCTTTGAAGTCGATCTCGGCGCGCGCGACGACCATGTTCATGTCCTCGAGCCCGCTCCCGGCGCCCATCTCGGAGAAGAAGGCGACGCGCGCCTGCTCGAGGTAGGTGAGGAAGACAGCGTTGTTCACGTGCCCCATCGGATCGAGGTCGCGGAAGCGCACTCGCTCTTCGTGGACGAAGTCGCCGCTCGACATTGGGCGGATGCTAGCGGCGGCCCTGGAGGCGGCGTTCGAGGTTCGTCTTGACTGCGGGCCAGTCGTCGTCCGTGATCGCGTAGTAGGCCGAGTCGCGGATCCCGGCGTGGATCAGCATGTGCTTCCGGAAGATCCCCTCGAAGGTTGCGGGCAGGGCCTCGAGCGCACCCCGCGACTCCTCGTTCCTCGCGTCGGTCTTGAACTCGACACGCATCACGCCCGCTCGCTCGAAGGCGTGCTCGAGCATCAGCAGCTTCGCCTCGACGTTCGTGCCGCTCGACCACGCGGATCGCGCCAGCCAGGTGTTGCCTATCTCTACCCCGCGATGCTCCGGGCGCAGCGTCATATAGCGAGTGCTGCCGAGCACAGCGCCGCCTGGGCGCTGGATGGTTACGAGGGGAGCCTCGCGCTCCGCCTCGGCCTCGCGCAGCGCATGAGCGAACCAGCGATCGAAGCCCTCCGGCTCGCTTCCGTCGATCTGCATCCAGGCCCAGATGACGGGATCGGCCCCGGCCGCGCGCAGAGGCTCCCGGTGCTCCTCACGAATCGGCTCGAGCGCGACCAGCCGACCCTCGAGGCGCTGCATGAGGTCGTGCCACATCAGCGGTCCTCACGGCGATAGACGAACCGGACCGCCGACCAGTCGTCGTCAAAGGCGATGCTCTTGTTGTCGACCAGCCCAGCTTCCAGGCCGATGCGTTGGACGCTCGCGAAGGTCAGGTCGGTCTCGAGCTTCGAAGTCCGCTTCGGGTATGCGATCCAGAGCCCGTCGGCCGGCGCCAGCGTCCGTTTCAGCTTCGCAAACCGCCGTTCGAGCTCTGCCTGGCTGGTCGTGAAATAGACGACGACGTCGGCGCCAGGCTTCGCGCCGAGTTTCGTGGTCAGCGGCGTCCCGGAGTAGTCGCGTTCAGCCAACGTTAAGCCGAGGTAAGAAAGTGGAGAAAGGCCTTGCTATGGGGTTAAGGGCGTCGGCTAGCTTGACGAACCGATGCTCGACATGCTGCATCTGCTCACCGTTGTCTCTCTGTTCGCCGGAGCCTGGCTGATCTCGCGCGGGGCGGCCTACGTCGCCCGCAAGGTCCTGGCCTGGCACGACCGCCACACCGAGGCCGCTGCGGCGACCGTGGACGTCCGGATCGCGAACGTGAAGCGACGGGAGACGACGGTCGCGGTGATCCGCGCCGCGATCGCGTACGCCGCGTTCGCTATTGCGATCGTCCTCTCGGCCGCGCAGCTGACCGGTGGCCTGAACAAGCTCACCACGCTGGCCGGCGCCTCGTTCGTGATCATCCTCGCGGGCTTCGCGATCCAGCGCGTGCTGATGGACGTGATCGCCGGGACGATGATGTTCGTCGAGCGCTGGTACGCGGTCGGGGACACGATTGCGATTCCGACGCTCGAGCTCCAGGGCATCGTCGAGGACGTCTCGCTGCGCCGCACCAAGCTGCGCACGCTCGACGGCGAGACTATCCAGGTCTCGAACTCGCAGATCCCTGCTGTCCGCGTGCTGCCCGAAGGGCTGAAAGAGCTCGCGATCGAGCTCTTCGTTACCGACCGCGAGAGCGGCGAGAACCTCGTCCGCGCAGCGCAGCGGATCCTGCCTGAAGGCCCGACGACCTTCGCGCGCCGACCGTGGATCGAAGAGGTCAACGAGCTCGACGAACGACTCGTTCGGATCAGGCTGCGCGCTTCCGTGGTCGCGGGTCGCGAGTGGCTGGTCAACGGCTTCCTCTCCGACCTGCTGAAGGAGCGGGCGGACGAAGGACTGATCGTGCACGGCCCGGTCGTGCTGACGGTCGACGAGCAGACCGCCCGGAGCTTCGCGCGCGCCAGCGCCGCAACCCGCTGGGCGGGCCGGCCGGCGACCCAGCAGCCCTAGGCGGGTTTGGCCCTCCTAGAAGGTTTGGAGCTCGCCGAGCAGCCGGTCGACCTCGTCGGCCGTGTTGTAGTGGACGATCCCGGCGCGCACCGCGCCCTCGTCCAGGCCCAGCCGCTTCATCACTTCGACGGCGTAGTAGTTGCCCTGCCAGACCGCGATGTTGCGTTCGCCCAGCCGCTCGGCGACCGTTCGGGGCGACTGCCCTTCAACGTTGAAGGCAAACGTCGAGACCCGCCTGTCCATGCTGTTGACGCCGTACAGCGTGCAGCTGTCCGGCAGGCCGTCGAGGAACCGCTCGCCCAGCTCGCGCTCATGTGCCTGGATCGCTTCCCAGCCGATCGAGTCGACGTACTCGATCGCTGCGACGAAGCCCGCGAGCAGCTCGTGCGGGAGCGTCCCGCGCCATCGTTCGAGCAGCTCCGACTTTCCGTACGCGAGCCCCAAGTGCGGTCCGTAGAACTTGTACGGCTCAGGCGCTCGGATGTGCCCTTTCGTGTACGTGCGGAGCACCAACTCTCCACCGTATCTGTCCACCTGCACGGACGTGCTTGGACGTACTCTCGGCACCGGACAGGTACACGTCAGGTACACGGGACGGCGGTGAACTTCTCGCCCTCGAACCTCAACTCCGCCGGTCGCCCGTTCTCCTTGTGAAGCACGGCGTCCGGCGGGCCTTTCAGAACGATGTCCTCGCCCGGCTCACGCGAGCCCGGCTCAATGAGGTCGAGCAGGGTCATCGCGTGCAACCTGTCTCGCAGGTACGTCGCGAGCGCCTCGTCAGCGGTCGAGCCCTCGTAGAACGCGAGCCCGACCCGCCCGTACTCGGTGACCTCGACAATCTGGAACTTCGGCATCTCGCCCCTTTCGTCGTCGTGACTCGGAGGGGCTCGCCGGAACGA
>WNGQ01006481.1_pt1 | contig 11331 bp, 8 predicted proteins | sample 5407661 | NCBI WGS metagenome assembly WNGQ01 (sample SAMN13153382, study PRJNA577476) | soil metagenome | isolation source: 60 cm soil or saprolite under Garry oak tree replicate 2 | place: USA:California | collected 2016-06-15
ACATTAAACAGCGACGAGGCCGTAATGGTGTGAATATCCTCGCCTTTGCTGAACGCTTCTATCAGGCGTGGCTCGTGGGTGATATGGGCCAGGATACGTAGCTCGAACTGTGAATAGTCGGCGGTGAGCAGCACATAGCTGGGGTCAGCGATGAAGGCGCGGCGAATCTGCCTTCCCAGCTCGGTGCGTACCGGAATATTTTGCAGATTTGGATTGCTAGAAGATAATCTTCCACTGGAGGCGACCGTCTGGTTGAATGAGGTATGCACTCGTCCTGTGATCGAGTCCATCAATGCCAGCAGACCATCAACATAGGTAGATTTGAGTTTGGTGAGTTGCCGGTATTCCAGGAGGTAATCGACCATAGGGTGCTTGCCTCGTAAACCCTCGATCACATCAGCACTGACTGAATACCCCGTTTTCGTTTTCTTGCCGGAAGGTAGTTTGAGTTCGCCAAACAGAATATCACCGAGTTGTTTCGTTGAATTGATGTTGAATTGATGCCCAATTGCTGCGTAAATCTCTTTTTCAAGTGCTTTCACCTGTTCGCTTAATCTCTTCTCAAACTCTACTAGGAAGTTTGCATCCAGTGCCACTCCGTACATCTCCATCAGTAACAAAACTGGCACCAGTGGCAATTCAACGCTGTTATACAGGTCTAGCAGGCTATGACGCCGTAGCTCATCTTGAATCGGCTTCACCAGCCGCAGCGTCATATCTGCATCGGCACCTGCGTAATCGGCTGCCAGACGTATCGGCACCTGGGCCATGCTGATCATCTTACTGCCCGTACCGATCAGTTGCGAGATGGGTGTCATCACAATATTGAGTCGCTGAAACGCCTGATCTTTTAGTCCCAATCCACGTTGACCGGGATTCGTTAAGTAAGCTCCCAGCATACTATCAAAGGCCAATCCACGGAGCGTAATGCCGCTACGCGCCAGAACCAGCATATCGTACTTGGCATTATGCATATATTTCTTGATGCTGGCATCTTCTAGCAGGGGACGCAACTTTTCCAGTACGTAGGACAGGGGTAGTTGCCTGCCAGGATTTTGATGGTCAAGCGTTTGTACATGTCCCACCGGAATGTAGTATGCCTCGCCAGCCGCCATTGAGCACGAGAGACCGACGAGCTCGGCGTGCCAGGGGTCTTCAGAGGTCGTTTCTGTGTCAAAGGCAAATCCTCCGGCGTCTCGCATGCTCTTGAGCAGCACCTGCAAACTTTCTTCGCTGTCAACGATCAGCGTTTGCGTTGACTTTGTGGTGCTTTCCTCAATAATGGGTACACCCTGGGCGTATCCTGTGGCAGCTGGAAGGCGTAACTTGCGTACCGCCTCCGGTGCTACTTCGGGCATACCAAACAAGTCGAGTTGCACTGGCCCTTCTTCTCCGGCATTTGGCGATGCTACGCTTTCTCCATTGTCATGACTCTTTTGACCATCTACTACCTGAGCGGCCATGGTAAAAGGCTTGCTCTCAGCCTCTGCCCCTGGTGGTAGTGGTGGGGTGAGGATCGGTACGATACCAACAGGAGGGGCCAGCAGTAAGTCCTCTTCCTGTTGCGGTATCGGTTCAGCTGACTTCTTCCTCGCGAGTGTACTTTGCTCTTCAGAAACTACTCCATCATCGTCGGGCGCATCTATGCCCAGAACACGGAATAGTTCTATCACCTTACCGACCATGGTGCGAAACTCCAGTTCGCGGAAGATAGTCAGTACGTGGTCACGGTTCATATGCTCAATGCGGCAGGCGTCCAGATCGAGCTGAACTGGCACGTCGCGCACAATCGTGGCCAGAAATTTACTCTCTTTGGCCTGTTCAGCCTTATCACGGATCAGTTTTTGCTCTCTGGGCTTCAGTTCGTCCAGGTGCGCCAGAATACCTTCCAGGTTGCCGTAGTCCGCCAGCAATTTACTGGCAGTTTTCTCACCAATGCCCGGCACGCCAGGAATATTATCGGATTTATCGCCAACCAGCCCCTTAAAGTCGGGCAGTTTTTCAGGCGGAAAGCCGTAACGAGCCTTGACCGTTGCTTCGTTATACTCGGTGACTTCGGTGATGCCGCGCTTAGCTATCTTGACCATCACGTGGTCATTGACCAGTTGTAGCGTATCCATATCGCCGGTATAGATAATCGTGTCCACGCCATCCTCTGCTGCCTGTACAGACAGCGTCCCCAGGACATCATCCGCCTCAAAACCATCTTTTTCGTAGATGGGAATGCCAAATGCCTGGACCATTTCCCGAATGCGCTTAAACTGAGGACGCATGTTATCGGGCAACAATGGTCGATGGGCTTTGTATGCTGCAAACTGCTCATGACGAAAAGTTGGTGAGGGCCGGTCAAAAGTCATGGCGATATAATCTGGCTTCTCTTCTAAGAGAGCCTTCATCAACATGGATGTAAAGCCAAAGGTAGCGTTGACCGGCTCTCCCTTTGTGTTTGTGAGCCCCTCCGGTACAGCGTGAAAGGCCCGGTGAATCATCGCATGGCCGTCAATCAGGACCAGTTTCTTTTTGGTTGTGTTTGGACTAGTTGTTTTAGCTCTCTGCTCTGTTGTAGCCGCATTGCTTATATCTTGTGTTGTCATAGCTCTCTATCCTTTACGCTATCACCCGGTAGCTGCCTTTGCGCCCGCCTTCCCATACACACAAACTCGCGCTGGATGGCCCATGAGAGGTAGCGTTGAGCATAGCAAACGTTAGTTGTGAGACATCGCGCAACGGAATCTGTTGCCAGTCGGGGTGGCGTAGCCATTCAACCAGTGCAGCGTTGACTTTACCAGGAGCTGGCAGAGCCAGGCGCGTTGTCCATGTTCCGGTATTCAAATAGCTTTGCGTGCCGTTATTGACAAGATCAATACGTACCATGTGGGTATGGCCCGCGAGAGCATAGCGAAGTTGTGGTTCGTTTTGCAGTACGGCATGCATACCCCTGGCAACACTCTCACCCATCTGATACGTTGTCGGTGTGCAGATAGCCGCAACTGCTTCAGTAGTAGGGAGGGCCAGTGCTTCACGCAGCATCTGGTACTCTATCATCGTGTCGGCCTGTACCTTGTCGCTATCGCGTCCACCTGGCTCAACCCAGCCTCCTTTTTGAGCTATCATATCCTGATGGAAGGCAGCAAAGTCTATCATAGCCTGCTCAAAGAGCTTGTCAGGTATCTGCTCTTCACCTGGCGCAAGATTCGTCAATGCCTTGCGTGGGTGGGAGAGCAACTCCAGAGTATGTTTAGCTGTCTCTATCACCACCTCAGGAGCTAGTAAACAGAGTAATGCTATTTGCCTTGAGCTATTCATTGATGGTTCAAAATGGTCAAAATAGGCATAATTAAGGCTAATTGGATAGGCTGCATGTTGAAAATAGCGTGAGCCAACTGGTAAAGTAATTATAGAAGGATTCAGATCGAGCGGCTGTCCTGAGTCATCCCACAGTCCTGGCATGCTCTGATTCCAAAAATCGTAGTCATTGCCATGTTCAATGTAAACATCTGGTAAAGGACGATAAAAACGTGTTGGACAAAAGAAGACACGTGGATCATCTGAGGCAACGCCCATAGCCGTACAAATGCCTGCCTGTACTTTGGCAAAACGCAATTCGATATCGTGATTTCCGGTGATGAAAGTCAGTCGGCGTCCAGGAGTATCAATAAAACGGCGCAATGCTTCAAAGAAAGGAGGGTGAGCCGCAACAATTTTGTTTAACTTTTCCATAGCTATCGCGATGTCGCTGGTTCCTACAGGTGTATAGGGAGAAATTGCTAAAAAGTCGAAGCCATCGCCATTGATGACTAGCTCAACAGTATCTGCACGTCCTAATGGTCCTTCCGTAGTGGTGGCTGCTATCAGCCCTTCCAGTGCCGCCTGTTGAGCATCACTAAAGCCCTCAAGAATGCTTTGACCATCGGTAAGGTGTAAATCACTCATCACTAATCTAATACTGGACATAGAGATCCTCTTTCATACCTGTTCTGATTGTACCGCCTCAACACGGTTGTGGAAATGCATGCCTCTTCTGGACATTCGCAGATCTTCGTCACTTTCCTGTTTATTGCATTCTAGTATGTTTGCGCCGATATGTATAGTATAGTTAACTGGCTGACGACGATGTGTCTTTTTCTCTGTGGTGTCGTCTTACTCATGAGCACAGCAGATAAAAAACGAAGCCGCTGTCGTTTGCATAATGCCAGTGTACCACGTCTCAGGATACTCTGAGCGCGTTGAAAATCTCGTTTCTATTGTAAATGGGTATGGCTCGGTATACTGATACCCAAGTTCAAAGTAAAGGTGTACAATATGCCCCGTCGTAGTACTGTATTAAATGGTACAGGAGAAACATTTATGGCCGAAGATATGGAAGAATTGCTTACCGTCCGTGAGGTAGCTCGTCGCTTGCGTGTAGACGATACCACCGTGCGGCGTTGGATCAAGAGTGGTGCCTTAGAGGCAATTACACTCCCCCACAAAGGTCGCCGTCAAGCCTATCGTGTCAAGAAATCTACACTCGATAAATTGCTAAGCAGTTCTCATCTCCCTGAATAATCTCCTTAATTTAGGTAGAAGCTAGAAGCAAGGAAACCTTCTCAGGTTCCTTGCTTCTTTTGTTCGTATTTCATATATAAATGGGGTGGAATGCAGTTTATGATATTAGATGAAGGCATTCTCTCTTGCACCCGTTCTGATTATATCTTCTTGAATCGTTATGGAAATGCAGACCTCTTCTCGATATTCACCAATCTTTTTGGAACCCTTGCGCCTCCTGTTTATATCCTGTACCGCATCACAAAATACCTTTTTCCTAAGAACGAAAAGGATTTCGAGCTAGAAGCAATGAAGATCCTACAAGAAAGAGAGCAATCCTCTAATCAAAAGTAGATACTTTAGTGGATATCCTGATCGCTAACTGTATCTTTCTATCTATCGATAGGCCCTCTCACTATACTATGAGTAAGCCCATGTAATACATGGAGGCAAATAATTTTACAAAATATACTGTTTTTTAGCAAAAAATTTAGGTAGGAGAGGAATATGAAAATAGCAATTACTGGTGGAGCAGGCTTTATTGGTTCTCATCTCACGAAAGCATATTTGGATGCTGGTCATGATGTACTGGTGATTGATAACCTTCTGAGCGGCTCACGCAAGGCCGTTGATCCTCGCGCACGCTTCTATTCAATGGATATTCGTGATAGCAAACTGCACTCACTCTTACAAAGAGAACGCCCAGATATCGTCAGTCATCATGCTCTGCAACGCACACAGGACAGTTTGCCTCTGGCAGAGATATCCGTCACCGATGCTGATACGCATATTCGTGGGCTACTCAATGTTCTTGATGCTTGCGTAAGTGCATCCGTCGGCAAAATTATTTTTGCCTCTGGTGGTATTGATCTTTATGGACGTGTAAGCTCTGCTGATGTAATGTCGGAAGGTATACCTGTCGTTCAAGAGAGTACTCCCCTCTGTCCAAAGATGCCGCATAATATCAGTAAACTTGCTGGCGAATGGTATGTACGTTACTACACCGGACAGTATGGTCTCGCCCACACTATTCTGCGCTATGCCGATGTTTACGGTGAGACCGATAGTACTTCTGCTCATCACCCTCTGACCTACTTTGTGCGTATGCTCCGGCAGGGGCAGCCACCGATCATTCGTGGGGCGGTCGATGAGGTGCGCGATCATATCTATATCGATGATGTGGTTACAGCCAACCTTGCGGCTCTAGAGCGAGGCCAGAACACAACTCTCCATATCAGTTCGGGCCGGGGCTACACCGTAAAGCAACTCTTCCAGACTGTGGCTTACTTGCTCTTTAGTGAGATAGAGCCGGTCTATATCTCCAATTCGCTTGTTGAGGCGAATTCCTGTGTTTTGGATAACACTCTTGCCCGGCGTATCCTCAAGTGGGAGCCTCAGGTCACGCTGACTACTGGTGTGGAGTGGGCCATCGAACGCTTGCAGCAGCAAATGAGACAAGATACATTGGTTGGGGCACAATTGCTGGAATCTTGTCTGGTTGGAGTAAGCTGAGACAGCGTTATCGAGAATGAACAAATAAGCGGCGGGTCTGTGCAGACCCGCCGCTTATTTGTTCATTCTCGATAATACACATCTATTGTTGCAGACCACTGACCACACGGGCATACTTTTCAGCTAGAGCCTGGGCCTGATCGTTTGAGACCGATTCTGCGACTACATGGAACAATGGGCGGTCAGCATCGGGTAGGACCAGCACCCACTCCTTACCAAGATCGATCTTGATACCATCAATGGGCTTGGCACGCCGTTCGCGATACTGCTCACTCAGAATACGCATGACTTTGCCTTTATGCTCCCATGGACAGATGACCCGTGTACTGCTCAGATAGTACTGAGGCAGATCGTCCACTACCTCAGAGAGGCGCATGCGGAAGGTGGCCAGCAGTTCAAGCAGCTTGGCGATTGCCAGCATGCCATCGAAAGCAGGTTGCAGCTCAGGAAAGACAAAGCCACCCACACCATCGCCTGCCAGCACGACGCCCTCACGAGTAGCAGCCATCATGATCGCGTGGCGTAGCACCTTAGTATGTTGGATATGACCCTCGTACTGTTTGGCGATATGCTGTAGTGCGCTGGGGGCAGTCACTGGCGCACAAACTGTTGCGCCACTGTAGCGTCGCAAGAACAGACTCGTCATCACGGCCATCATCTTCATACCATCCAGTACACGTCCGCGATCATCTACCAGCCCGATACTTTCGCCACCTGGATCGATACGTATACCCATGTCAGCATTCAGACTCGCCGTCACTGTTGCCAGCCGCTGCGTGTCTTTTTCTATCTCTTCCACGGAGCGCGAGGAACGTGCCTCGTCCCTGCCTGTGTTTAGTACGACCAGATCGCATCCCAGCCGCTTAAAGATGCCGGGCAGGAGTTGAGTTGTGCTGCCGTTGGCGTAGTCTATCACTAGCTCGAACTTACGTTTGCGTACCACATCGTGGTCAACTACCTTCGCGAAGCCTTCCAGGTAGCGATTAATTACCTCCTCGGTTGGTAGCACCTCAATGGCTCCCACCTCATCGACATCAACGCGACGGAAATCTTCGCGGAAGAAGAGGTTCTCTAGCTTGCGCTCGGTTGTCTTATTAATGTCCAGGCCATTTTGATCGAAAAACTTAATATCGATCACGCGCTTATCGTGTGGTGAGAGACGTACATGAATACCGCCTACGGCATTGGTATTACGAATGAAGTAGCGTGCAACAGGAATGGGCACCTGATTGATATCATCTACATTGACACCTGCTGAAGGCAGACCGGAGATGATAGCACGCTTAATCATACGTGGAGTGCGATGGTACGAATCGCGATTGATACACACAGTTGCCCCTTTGGGAAGGATGGCTCCGTAGGCAGCACCTAGTTGCGTCGCGAATTCTGGAGTTAGATCCACATTGACCAGACCGGTTACCCCGAAGCGGCTGAACAACCCACGACGGCCCTGCGATCCCCAGATGATGCTGGTATTGATAACAGCTCCAGCTTCGATCTCCTTATCGGGCCATACTTTCACATTGGGCTGGATGATCGCTCCCTCTTGAATGATCGAGTTGTCGCCAATTACTGAGCCTTCAAACATCACCGCTTTGCTCTTGATACCGGTTGAAGAGCCGACCAATGCCCCACGGAGTTCGGCCCGTTCACCGATGTAGGAATTGTTCCAGACAATGCTGCGATCTACCTGTGCCCGTTCATCGATAATGGTGTAGTGACCAATGACGCTCGGTCCATGAATAATGGCCCCAGCCTGGATCTTACAATCATGCCCCAGGTAGACTGGTCCGTAGATCTGCGCCTCTTCAGCAATTTCGACACCGTCTTCGCACCAGATGTTATTTCCGATATTCTTGCCAGTAACTTCTGCCTGTACTTTGCCTTGCAAGATATCTGCATTGGCTCGCATGTATTCTGCCAGATTGCCCACATCACACCAGTAGCCACTTTCAGCAACATAACCGTAGATGGGGTCACCATTTCTCAGCATCATGGGGAACAGTTCCTGGCTGAAGTCGAACTGCTTGTTTTTCTCAAAGTACGAGAAAATCTTGGGGTCGAGGACGTAGATACCGGTATTGATGGTATCGCTGAACACTTCGCCCCAACTTGGTTTCTCCAAAAACTGGGTGATATGGCCTTCCTCGTTAGTGATGATCACCCCGTATTCCAAAGGGTTATGCACATGGGCCAGCATCAAGGTGGCCATCGACTTCTTTTCCTGATGAAACTTGATGAGATCTGTTAGGTTATAGTCTGTCAGTGCATCACCGCTAATCACCAGAAATGGCTCGGTTAGTTGATCTTCGGCGTTTTTCACGCTACCAGCCGTTCCTAATGGCACGTCTTCCCGCGAATAGGTGATACGCATGCCAAACTGTGAGCCATTGCCAAAGTAATCTTCGATACTGCTTGCCAGATATTGGACGGTAATAACGACTTCTGTAATACCATGGCGTTTAAGAAGGTCGAGGATATGTTCCATCACTGGCTTACCAGCAATGGGTACCATCGGCTTAGGACGCCGAATCGTCAATGGTCGCAGCCTCGATCCTTCCCCGCCGGCCATAACAACCGCTTTCATGGAGGCCCTGCCTTTCAAAATAAGAATGCCTTCACGACCTGTGCAGCCTGAACTCTCTTCTCCAGTTTCTGCTGGCGTGCAGGCTCTTGCTAACTCAACAGGAGAAATATGGAAACGGCGTAGCACTCTTGCCACGCCGTTCCAACCGCTTTGCTTCTTTGCCTGTGTCTTTCTTTGCTTGTAATTGGGCTGTCGATGCTCTTCTTAAATCAACAAGAAGACAAGATGCCAAAGCCGAAGCCTGGGTTTTTTCCTGCGTCACACTTATATTGTATACAATAGTCAAGAAAGTCGCAAGAACGAGCCAAAACTTAGACGGCTATCATTACCATGATTTGCCTCACTATGGTAAGAAACTAAGTGGTAGAGAGTAAAAGCAACTCCAAAGGCTGTCTTGCTTGCTTTCAATACCAATCGCTCAAACGACCGTGTTCGACCAGCCAGCGTATAAAACGATGATAATTCGTTTCCTCTGTTGCCAGCCGCTCTTCATACTCTTCACGCAATTGAATGAGCCTGCTGGCCTCCTCGACGGTAAACCCCTCATCCAGGAGGGCATCGATGAGCAGATCAATATATTGCTGCATATGCAAGGTCCTCCTTCCGTAAGAACATTAGACAAACACATCAACGATATGTCCTCTAAAGCGCATATAGGAAAATGCATACGCCACACTCTGACGTATGCGCAACTATGTTAATCAGAACCTGACTGTCTACACGTGGAGATACTGTTAATTACGTGGTAGGTAGTGTAGCCAAGACTCACCTACTACCCTACTCTTTTGCACGCTACTATAGAAAGTATAGCATAGAATGCAAGAGAATGCTAGATTACACAAGCTAATTTTTACGAAATACGTAATAAAAAGCCCGAAAAACCTTCGTCTTTCGGACAATTTTTGCAGAGAACTCGCTGTTACTCGGATACAATGGGGGATATACTACTCAATAGATAGCTAGCCTTCACTCCACGCTTCATTACGAATGTAGTGCTCAATTTCCGCCTCATTGTCGTAGAAGTAACTAATCGCATCGTACACCTGTGCCAGCGTGAGGCGTTGGATGTTAGCAATCTCTTCGGGGTCTTTCCCTGACTGGAAGAGTAGGATGATATGACGTACACCGGTACGTGTCCCTTCAACAATTGGTTCTCCGCCATAAATGGCGGAGTCGCGTACAATATATGGATGTGCGGTACGTTCAAGTTCCATGGCCGTTGGGTCCTTTCTCCATACTTTGGTGAGTGCAGCCTAACTTAATCATAACATACCTTACTTGTCAACTATGGCATTGTGTGAAAACGCATGAACATCTATTCACATAAATTTCACAGTGGAGAACATCCTTTCATCGCTCTTCATAAGCCAAATTATGATGATCCTCTGAAAGCTTGCTTTAAGCGAATTTTAATCATCCTCTTGACAGAGAGAGAAAAGCAAGGTACAATAGGCGCAATGAAAGGAGGTGGTGTGTAAATGAATGAATGTAGTCGCTGCACAGGCAGCACAGTAATTTCCCACACCTTCCAGTTGAGAGGTGATCGACTCTAGAGTCGATACAGGCTCACTGGTAGGTGGTATACGTGAATATCCCTGCCTGTGCAGCGTCCGTCCCAGAGTGTCGGCGTAATTCAGATTTGCCCCCACTCTGGGCTTTTTATACAATTTCCGGTCTATCAGTTTCAGTAGTCTGTTCACATACATTTTTAGCTGAAACTGTCATTCTCACATAGCGTGTCCCGACTTCAATTTCTCTTGTGTATTAAGTAGAATGGTGGGCTGAAGTGCAGCCAGGCTTCTCGATTGAAACGCACACTCTTGACGTGAAGGAGATACAGCGTCAACTAGAAACTCAGGTTCTAGGCGTCGGAGACAGGCTACTGTACTTCCCAGTAACAACTTCAACGAACTTGTTAGCCATGCAACTGGCCCATAAGCGGTCAGCAGAAGGGGTGGTGATACTTACCGACAGTCAAACTGCCGGCAAGGGCAGGCAAGGCCGACGCTGGGTGGATACGCCGGGATGCAATGTTCTTTCATCTACATTGCTCCAACCGCATTTTCCCCCGCATTTCCTAGTTATGGTTGCCTCGCTTGCAGTCGTTGATACTATCGCTCAAACCAGTGAACTAGCCGCAACCATTAAATGGCCCAATGACGTCCTCATAGGAGAGCGTAAAGTGGCTGGTATTTTGATTGAAACAAGCCACATTTCTCTGGGTCAGTTGGTGGCTATTCTTGGTATTGGCGTGAATGTCAACGGAACGATTCCATCTCTACTTGCAAGTACATCTATGTTGACTTCTTCTGCATCCACTGCAAGCACACAGGAGCAAGTACCGTTAGGAGCGGTAGCTACAACGCTTGCTATGGAATGTGGGCGGAACCTCAGCCGTGAAACGTTTATTGCGCATCTCCTGGCATATATCGAGAACGGTTATCTCGCTTTGCAAGAGGAAGTGGACAATCCATCGGCGGGGGTTTATACTTCGCTTTCTGCCTTCCGCTCCATTTGGCAGCGATGGCGCAACCACTTATCGACTCTTGGCCGTACCGTTGTTGTGCGGCAAGGCAATACCGACCTGAGCGGTATTGCTGAAGACGTGAATGATCATGGAGAGCTGTTACTCCGTCGTCATTCTGGTGAACTAATCACTATTACCTGGGGAGATGTAGGATATCCCAATAGGTAACCCTGTCTTG
>WNGQ01014626.1_pt1 | contig 11331 bp, 8 predicted proteins | sample 5407661 | NCBI WGS metagenome assembly WNGQ01 (sample SAMN13153382, study PRJNA577476) | soil metagenome | isolation source: 60 cm soil or saprolite under Garry oak tree replicate 2 | place: USA:California | collected 2016-06-15
TCAAGTTGTCGCGTTGCACCACGTCATCCCGGCTCAAGCAGTTTCCCAGCGCGTACCACGAGGCGAAGTCGTACGGATCGAGGACCGTCAGCCGGGTCAGGACGCGGCATGCGCGGTCGACGTCTTCCCTTCCCAGGGCGAGCAAGGCATCGGAGAGGACCTGGTCACGGCTGGAGAGCCGCGCTCGTCCGCCGGCCGCCCGCTCCGCCGCGGACTGCCAAGTGGCGACCGGCGTGTCGCTCCAGGACCGTCGCTGCGTCATCCACGACCGTGTCTGCGCCAACCACAGGAAGGCCTGGGCGTACTGCGGATCGTAACGGGTCGCGGCCGCGAAGTCAGAGTCCGCACCCCCGAGGTCCCATCGCTCGATCGCCGCCTGCCCCTGAGAGAACCTCTGACGCGCCGGCAGCGAGGTCGTCCCGGTCTGGCTCTCGAGCCGGGCACCCGGACCAGCGCTCCCGAACAGCAGCCGCTCGCCCAGCGCTGCGAAGGCCGCCTCGGCTCTGGCCAAGTTGCTGCCGAGCTTCACCGTACCGTCCCGCACGAACGAGCCTCCGCGGGTCACGTCGTACAATGCCGCGTACACGCGGATCGAATCGCCGATATGCGACACCTCTCCCCTCACGTAGCGACCCGCGCCCAAGTCCATGGCCACGGCCCGCGCGTCGCTGCCGCTCAGGGCGCGGCCGTCCCGCCGCGCCAGCGCGTCCCGCACCTGGAACGGGTCGACCACCGCGATGCCACTCCAGTGCGTCAACGCGTCCTGTAGCAGCGCGCCTTCGTTGAGCGCTGTGACGGCGCCTGCGTGCACGAACGGCAAGACGACGTAGCGTGAGGTGTCAGCCGCGCTGGCGGCAGCCGCCGCGCTGCTCCCGGACGGTCGGATCGCAAACACCCAGTAAAGCGCCGCCGCGGCCACCGCCACTGTGGTGAGGCCCGCGACGAGCCACGGCCGGACCGGCCGGGTAGCCGGAGGCGCCGGTGCTTCGAGTGCGTCCGCGAATTGCGTGACGGTGGCGAACCGGTCCGCCGGCACCTTCTCGAGCGCGCGCAGGATCGCCTGCTCGACCGACGCCGGCACGCTGCGCCGCACCGTGCGCAGCGGCGGCACAGGATCGCTCAAGTGGCGTGCCAGAATCGCCTGCGGCGTGGATCCCGTGAACGGCGGGCTTCCGGCGAGCATCTCGTACGACACGCAGCCGAGGCTGTAGATGTCGCTGCGGCCATCGAGCCGGGTCGAGCCGCTCGCCTGCTCGGGGCTCATGTAGCCGGGCGTCCCGACCGCCAGGCCCGTCTGCGTCAGCTTCTCTTCTCCCGCGACGGCAAATGCCCGCGCGATCCCGAAGTCCGCGATCATGGCCTGATCGTTGGCCAGCAGGATGTTCGCGGGCTTGATGTCGCGGTGCACGACGCCGTAGCGGTGAGCGTAGTCGAGCGCTTCGGCTACCTCGCGGGTGATCCGCAGCGCCTCGTCCAGGCGCAGCTGCTTCTCACGCTCCAGCCGCTCGCGCAACGACTCGCCGGCGACGAACGGCATGACGTAATAGAGGAACCCGCTGGCTTGGCCCGAGTCGTACAGCGGCAGGATGTGGGGGTGCTGCAGCTGTGCCGCGAGCCGGATCTCCCGCAAAAACCGCTCGACCCCGATCGCGCTCGACACTTCCGGGTCGACCACCTTGATCGCGGCCGCGCGGTCGTGTTTCAGGTCGTGCGCGAGGTACACGGTCGCCATCCCGCCACGTCCGAGCTCCCGCTGGATCATGTAGTGGCCGGCGAGGGCAGCCTGCAGGCGCGTCAGGGCGTCGGCCAGGGGAACTCCCACACGGGGGCGTCTCCATCATAGAGCCCACGCTGGCGCGCGGCCAGAGGGACATCAACATCAGTGAGCCTGGGACCGATTTGGCACCGGGACCAGGTGAGCCGACCGGCATCGTTGGAACGCGCCCTGAGAGGGCGCGCTCGGCCCGGGTGCGCCCCTATGGGGCGCACATTGGAGCCGAGCGCGGGCTCTCAGCCCGCGGCTAACTCACGCAGCGACGCCGATCAGTCGGAACCGCTGCTGGTGGCGGTCGATTCCTCGAACGACCATCATGGCGAGCACCGCCGCGACCACTCCGACGGCGTGGACGAGCAGTCCCAAGTCGGTCACGTTGGTCAGCTGCTCGAGCGAATAGGCGTCCCGCGCCAGGAGCGTCAGCACCAACGCCAATGCTCCCCACGTCAGGGAGACTCCCCACCACGTCGAGAGTAGCGCGGGGGCGGGCAGGTTGTCGTATGCGTCGCGATCGTTCATTGATTCGCTGCGCAGCCACAGATCCTTCATGATCTGATACGCCCGCACGACATTGACGAATGGAATGAACCAGCAGCCGATGGCCCAGCTCGGATTGAACCTCAACCGCTTCGAGCCGATCAGCGTGAGGTTACCGTACGCCCGATGCAGCCACACTAACCACACGATGCCGGTGCCCGCCAACGCCACCAGCTGGAGCGTGCCGATAGGCCCGTGTGGTGGTGCGCTCGCAGCGGCCTCGCTGGGCACCAGTTGCGCGCCCGCCATGGCGCGGACGAGCAACGAGCGTTGCGAGACGCCGGATACAATCGCTACGGCGTCGAGCGCCAGGCAGGCGAATAGCAGGTAAGTGGTCCACCGCGCCCCCGTCTGCTCGGCGCGGCGCACGGTGCTCAGGTCGTCGGGCATAGGCGCGTGATCGAGCCTATGCCGGCGCTGCAATCCCTATGCCTTCCTGGGATGCAGGGCACGTGATCCGGCCCGCTCGTTGCCCCTCAGCTTGATTCCTGCGTAGCTTCCGCTCGTGCCCGCGTCCGACACTCTGCAAGCGCGCGTCGAGCGCGCCCTCGCCCAGCTTCAGAACCCCCGCCTCGGCAAGGACGTCCTCTCGGCAGGCATGGTGAAGGATGTGGCGGTGGACGGCGCGGGGCACGTCACATTCACGTTCATGCTCACCCCAGCCGACCCACCGACCCTCGCCCGCGAAGCTCGCAAGGCCGTCCAAGCTGTGGACGGTGTGACCGCAGTGCGGGTCAACGTCACCGACACCGGCGCCGCAGCGGCAGGAACCACTCCCCGCGCGACGACTCCCCGGCCCGGCCCGGGAGCGGTGCCGCCACCGCCTACGCCGGTCGAATTGCCGCACCTCGGCAAAGTACTCGCGGTCTCTTCCGGCAAGGGCGGCGTGGGGAAGTCCACGGTCTCGGCGAACCTCGCGGTCGCGCTCGCCCAACAGGGCCACCGCGTCGGGCTCATGGATGCGGACATCTACGGGCCCAACGTGCCCCGCATGATGGGTGTGGACCAGAAGCCCGAGGTGCGGGGCGGCAAGATCCAGCCGCTCCAGAGCCACGGCGTGAAAATCATGTCGCTCGGGCTGATTGTGGAGCGCGACGCACCGGCGATCTGGCGCGGTCCCATCATCATGAAGGTGATCCAGCAGTTCGTGCGGGACGTGGAGTGGGGCCAGCTCGACTACTTCCTGGTCGATCTCCCGCCCGGCACCGGCGACGCCCAGCTGTCGCTCGCCCAGACGCTCCACATCCGCGGCGCCATCATCGTGACCACGCCGCAAGAGGTGGCCGTCGGCGACAGTCTGCGCGGCGCCAAAATGTTCGAGCGCGTCGGCGTGCCGGTGATCGGTGTGGTCGAGAACATGAGCTACTTTGTGTGCCCGCAGTGCGGCGAGCGCACCGAGATCTTCTTGACGGGCGGAGGCAAACGGCTCGCCGCCGAGCTGGGCGTGCCGCTGCTCGGTGAGGTGCCGCTCCAGGCGCACATGGCGGACCTCGCCGACACCGGGCGCCCGATCGTCGCTGCCGAACCCGACTCACCGGCCGCGCAGGCGCTGAGCGACGTCGCCCGGCGCGTCGCGGAACAGCTCGCCGCCCTCGCTCACTGACGTGCCGCTCGTCGCCGCCACGCTGTTGTTGTTGCAGAGCGGCGCCGGTCTTCCCGACCGTGACCGGCCCGAGCTGCGCGCCGGGCTCGACACACTCTACGCGGGTGGCTTCCCCACGGCGGCCGCGTATTTCGCCACCCTCGCCACGCACGACACGGCCGACCCCGCGCCGCTGATCTTCGAGGCGGGCGCTTACATCTGGTGGGCGGCGGCCCTCGTGAGCGTCGCGCTCGCGCGGGCGTCCGCGCAGCCCCCCGGCCCCACGCGCGAGTTCTGGCTCGCCACCGCGCTCGGCTACCGCGCGCGCCAGCGCGACCTGCAGGGCCACTCGTGGGGCGCGGCGAAAGACGGCAAAGCGATGCGGGACGCCTACCGGCGGGTGCTACAAGCGGACTCGACGTGCGTCGACTGCTACCTGGGGCTGGGCGTCTATCAGTACGGCCTGGCGCGGGCCAGCGCCCTCGCGCGCCTCGTGGCGAAGCTGATTGGCCTCGGGTCGGGGAGTGCCGAGCTCGGCATCAGCTACCTGCGCCGCGTCGCGCGCGACGGCGACCTCGCCCGGGTGGAGGCGAACTGGGTGCTCGCCGCAGCGCTGGTGCGCGAGGCCGCTCGCGACCCCGGCGGCCGCGCCGCGCTCGAGCGTGAAGCCCGCGGCTACGTACGGCGGCTGGCGGCGCGCTACCCCGGAAATCCCGTGTTCCAGCGGTTCCTTCAAGAGATCCCCTCCGCGCCGCCGTGAGCCAGCCGGGCCGTTGCGGCGGCGCCACTCTGGCATTGCGCCAGAACGCTTATAAGGTAGGGGGCCTGGTCCGGGGGTTACTTCACCTCGACCAGTTGAGTCTTTGCATAAGATAAGGGCGCGCGCCCCGCCGTCCTGACACATCGGGGACTGGATGATCCAGTCGCGCTGGCTCAGACGTCTGGGGCTCTTGCTCGCGCTCGGCGCGGCGTACTTCATCGCCGGCAAGCTGGGGCTGCGGCTTGCCTTCCTGAATGCCAGCGCGACCGCGGTCTGGCCTCCCACCGGCATCGCCCTCGTCGCCTTCGTCCTCCTCGGTTACGACGTCTGGCCCGCCATTCTCGCCAGCGCCTTTCTCGTGAACCTGACCACTGCGGGCTCGGTGGCGACCTCTATCGGCATCGCGCTGGGGAACACCCTGGAAGGGGTGGTGGGCGCGTATCTGGTCAACCGCTTCGCCCGCGGTCGCCGTGCCTTCGATCGCCCGCAGGACGTCTTCATCTTCACGGCCCTCGCCGCCATGGTCAGCACGACCGTAAGCGCCACCGTAGGCGTGACCACGATCTCGCTCGCGGGATACGCGGGGTGGGCCGACTACGGGCCGATCTGGTGGACCTGGTGGCTCGGCGACGCCGCGGGCGACCTGGTGGTTGCGCCCGCGCTGATGCTGTGGTTCGTGACGCCGCACCTCCGCTGGCAGCGGGCGAAGCTGATCGAGGCCGCAGCGCTGCTGCTGTGGGTGATCGTCGTAGGACTCACGGTGTTCGGCGGGCTGTTTCCGTCCCGGGTCAAGAACTATCCGTTGGAGTTCCTGTGCCTCCCGTTGCTCATCTGGGCGGGGTTCCGCTTCGCGCAGCGCGAGGCCGCGAGCGCTGTCGTGGTGTTGTCCGGGATCGCCATCTGGGGGACGCTGCACGGATTCGGGCCCTTCGTGCGGGCGGCGCACAACGAGTCGCTGCTGCTGTTGCAGGCGTTCATGGGCGTCACGTCGGTGATGACCTTGGCGCTCGCCGCCTTGGTGGCGGAGCGTAACCAGGTGGAGGAGCGGTTGCGCCAGCTGGCGGTGAGCGATCCGCTGACCGGCCTCGCCAACTATCGCCAGCTCACCTACGCGATCGACGCGGAGATCAAGCGGTTCCAACGGACGGAGCGGTCGTTCGCCGTCGTGCTCCTCGACATGGACGGCCTGAAGAGAATCAACGATAGTTTCGGCCACCTGGTGGGCAGCCTGGCGCTGTGTCGCGTGGCGGAGACGCTGTTCGGGTCGTGCCGGGCCATGGATACCGCCGCCCGATTCGGCGGCGACGAGTTCGCCGTGGTGCTGCCCGAGACGGGAGACGCGGCGGCTTGGCACGTCGCCCGGCGCGTCGCCGAGCGGGTGGCGCGGGATGGCGAGAAGCCCCCGCTTTCCGTCAGCATCGGGGTGGCGGTGTACCCGCAGGACGGCGACTCTATGGAAGCGCTCCTGAGCGCGGCGGACCGCTCGCTGTATGACAGCAAGGCGCGGCGACGCGCCAAGGCTCGGGTGCGCTAACTGCCTGACTGGTACCGCATTCCGTTGCTGATGCACTACATAATCGCACCGCTCCGTTTCAAGCTGAACGCGCGGCGTCGGCTAAGTGGCGCCGCCGGAGAGTATTGCGTCGCCTAACGTACGAACTCGACAGCACGCAATATGCAGCCCTTTTTTAGCTAGTGCGGGTCCCTACCGGTTCCACTCCATTCCAGGGTGGGTTCATGAGCAGCATCAAGAGTCTGAGGCAGCCCCTCTCGAGCGCGTTGTTGCTGCTGAGCGCAGGCCTGCTGGTGTTCGCCTGCGAGAAGGAGGCAGCCGCGCCGTTGCAGCCGCGCGCCCCCCTGTCGGTACAGATCGTGAGCGGCGACCTCCAATCTGGGCCGGCCGGTAAGGAGCTCCCGAATCCACTCGTCGTGAAGGTAGTGGATGCGACCGGGCTGCCGCAGAGCGGGCAGCTCGTGAACTTCCGTGTCACGAGCGGTGGTGGCAGCGTGTTTGCCGGCGCGGCCCTCACGAGTGTGACCGGGATCGCGCAGGAGCGGTGGACTCTTGGCACCAACCCGGCGGACAGCCAGCGCGTCGAGGCGCGGGCCGTGGACAACGTCACCGGCCAGGCACTGACCTTCGGGGTCTTCAGGGCCACCATAGTGGTGCCCTCAGCGCCCGTAGCCGCGGTGACCGTGGCGCCGGCGTCTGCAGCGGTGGCCGTCGGTGGTGCGGTGCAGTTGACGGCGACGACGAAGGATGCGGCGGGGAACGTGCTCACAGGGCGCGTGGTGACGTGGGCCTCTGGCACCCCCACCGTGGTCACTGTGTCGGCCACGGGCCTAGTGACTGGAGTGAGTGGAGGCACGGCGACGGTTACCGCCATCAGCGAGGGCAAGACTGGGTCCGCCGCCATCACCGTGACCGTCCCTGTGGCGGCGGTGACGGTGACCCCGGCGTCGGCGAGCGTGGCCGTCGGGGGAACCGTGCAGCTCGCGGCAACACCGAAAGACGCGAGCGGGAATACGCTGTCCGGGCGGGTCGTGACGTGGGCGAGCAACACCGTGGCGGTGGCCAGCGTGAATGGCAGCGGGTTGGTGAAGGGGCTCGTGGCCGGGTCAGCGACGATCACCGCGACCTCGGAAGGCAAGAGCGGCAGCTCGGTGATTACCGTCACTGCTCCGACTGTGGTCTCGTGTCTTACGAGTCCCACCATCACGCTGAGCGGGGTGCAGACGTCGGCTTTCGCCAACACGAGTCTGCCGGATAACACCCAGATCGACGCCTCTACCGCCCAGTTCCTGACCTCGGACAATATTTCGATCCGGCTGGGTGGCGGTTCGGATATTTGCTACCATGGCGGTGAGTCGATCGGAAACCTGCCGCCCGCGACTTCGTGGAGCAGCGCGCTCTCGCACTATTCCATGGTGCCTGACGGCCCCAACGTGACCGTCGAGAATGTTCGCACGTTCGATCGTGGCGACGGGGTCGCGTTCGGCAAGAACGTTCTGAACTGGACGCTGCGCGCCTCGTACATCCACTATGCGCGTGACGGCTGCGTCGAGAATCACTTCGTGTTCTCCGGCACCATCGACGATGCGCTGCTGGATGGCTGCTTCATCGGATTTGCCTCGCGGCCGTACACGACGGCCCAGGACGGCAGCAATAACGTCATGACGATCAAGAACACGCTGGTTCGGTTGCAGCCGATGGACGGCGTCTTCACCGGCCCCCTTCCGGGCCATGGCGGGTTCTACGAGTGGAGCGCGACGTCTCCCATGCTGTCGCTCCACAACGACGTCTTCCGGGTCGATCAGAACCTGAACGATCACGACGAGTTCCTGGCGCCGCCGCCCGGCAAGCTGGCGGATTGCGCGAACAACGTGATGATCTGGCTCGGTCCTGGGCCGTTCCCTGAAACCCTGCCGAGTTGCTTCACCGTGATGACGGGGGCCGCGGGCCTGCAGTACTGGAACAATGCGGTGGCGCAGTGGAAGGCCAATCACCCGAACCCGCTGCCGGACGTAGGGCCGCCGGTCATCTCCCTGTTCGCGCCGTCCGACGGCGCCACGCTGACCGGCACCGTGAGCCTCACGGCCACGGCGGTGGACGACCGCGACATGGCCGGCGTCCAGTTCCAGTTGGACGGCCAGAACGTCGGACCGGAAGTCACGACCGATTCGCCAATCACCAAGTTCACGCTGTCGTGGGATTCGCACGGCATGGCGAACGGGACGTATACGCTCACGGCGACGGCGCGCGACGCCGCCGGCCACACCACGACCTCCGCGGGGATCACAATCACGGTCAGCAACTGATCGTCGGTAGTCGCGCCTCGTTGCCCGCCCGGCCTGCGCTCCGGTAGCTTTCCGAGCGTGACGACCGTCGCGCGCACGCCGGGCTCGCTCACCGTGGGGCCGCTGCGGCCGGTGATCCTGCGGCTCGCCGCGCCCGCCGTGGCGATGATGGCGTGCCACTTCTCCTTCAACCTTATCGACTCGATTTGGGTGGGCCGGCTCATCGGCCCCGCGGCGCTCGCCGCGGTGTCGACGGCCGGCTTCTACGTGTGGGTGCTGCTGTCACTGGGCGAGATGGTCGAGGTGGGGCTGATCGCGGTCGCGGCGCGGCGCCACGGCGAGGGGCTGCCGAACGCGGCGGCCCGGGCCGCCGGCGCCGCCGTGCTCTATGCGCTCGCTGCCGGCACGGCCGTGAGCCTGCTCGGCTTCGCCCTCACCGCCGACCTGTTTCGCCTGATGCGCGTGCCGCCCGAAGTGGCGCGGCTCGGGCACGCCTACCTGGACACCTGGCTGCTGGGCGGGCCGCTCGTGTTCGGCTTCTTCGCCGTCGAGGCGACGTTCCGCGCTTCGGGCGACACGCGCACGCCGTTCCTGATCCTGACGGCGTCGGTCCTCCTGTCGGTCGGGCTCGACCCGCTGCTCATCGCGGGGCTCGGCCCGTTCCCCCGGCTCGGTGTCGAGGGCGCGGCGACGGCATCGGTGATGGTGCGCGGCGGCGGATTCCTCATCGGGGTGGTGATCGCGCTCAAACGCGGCTTGATCCGGCTCGACGCCCCCGACTGGCGCGCCGTGCCCACGATCTTTCGCGTGGGGGCGCCGCTCTCCCTCGCGGGCGTGCTCTTGAGCTTGATTTACATGTGGCTGACGCGGTTCACCTCGCAGTTCGGCACCCCCGCGCTCGCTGCCCTCGGCGTGGGGCACAAGGTCGAGGGGCTCGGCTTCATGGCCATCTCGGGGTTCGCCCTCTCGGCGAGCGCGCTCGTGGGCCAGAACTTGGGCGCCCGCCAGGAGCAGCGCGCCCGCCAGGCGGTCCGGATGACCGTCGGCTACTGCCTCATCGTTACGACCGCGACCGCCGTCGCGTTTCTCGCCATCCCGCGAACGCTCGTGGCACTGTTCACGACGGACCCGGCGGTGATCGGAGACGGCAGTCTCTACCTGCGGGTGATCGCGTTCGCGCAGGTCGGGCAGACGTTCGAGATCATCCTCGAGGGCGCGCTCGCGGGTGCCGGATACACCTTCTGGCCGCAGACCGTGAGCACCGCGCTCACGCTCCTGCGGCTGCCGCTCGCGGCGTGGTGGTCGGCCACGATCGGGCTGCTCGGCATCTGGTTGGCGCTCTCGGTGACCGCGATTGCGCGCGGCATCGCCATGGCGTTGTTCTGGACCTCGGGCGCCTGGCGGCGGGCCGTTGTATGATGGCGCCGACGGCTACTGGCTGACGGCCGATGCCTCCCATCATCACCCTGCTCACCGACTTCGGCACCGCCGACAGCTATGTCGGCGAGGTGAAGGGCGTGCTGCTGTCGCACGTCCACGGCGCGGCGCTGTTGGACATCACCCATCAGGTGCCGCCCGGCGACCTCCGGGCGGGCCAGTACATCCTGGGGCGTGTGTGGCACCGGTTCCCGCAGGGCACGGTGCACCTCGCTGTGGTCGATCCCGGTGTGGGGACGGCGCGGCGTGCCCTGGCCGCCGGCGCCGGAGGGCATTTCTTCGTCGCCCCCGACAACGGTCTCCTGTCGTGCCTTCCCGCCGATGCCCACTTCGTGTCGCTGCCGATTCCGCCCAGTGCCGCGCCCACGTTCCACGCCCGGGACGTGTTCGCCCCCGCGGCGGCTCAGCTCGCCATCGGTGCGTCCCTCACGCAGCTGGGTCATGCGATCACCGATCCGTACCGCTCCCCGCTGCCGGCGGCCCGTCACGACGGTGCGGCGGTCGTCGGCGAAGTGCTGTACGTGGATCGGTTCGGGACGCTGGTCTCCAACATTCCCGGCTACCAGGTGGAGCCGGGCGTCCGCGTCAAAGTCGCGGGGACGGACGTCGGCACGCTGGTGCGCACGTTCGGCGACGTCGCGCGCGGCCAGCTCGTCGCGCTGGTGGGGAGCGGGGGCACGGTGGAGATCGCGGTGCGGGACGGCAGTGCGGCGCGGATGCTAGGAGTCGGTGTGGGGGCGGAGGTGAGGGCGTGAGGGGAGGGCGGTCGGGAACGATCCAACAGGGTCGGGGGGGCTCACCGCGACCGTCTTGGACGGTCCTCGACCGTCTTCGGGATCTTCACTTTCGCCATCACCCGCTCGACGAAGCCGAACTCCGGCGCGAAGCGGGGCAGCTGCGCCAGCGCGCGGAACAGCTTCCGCTCGCGGTCACCGACGACACGGCACTCCGGGCACTGGGCGAGGTGCAGCTCCCGCGCGGCGGGAAGCAGCCCCTGAGCCCATAGCTCGGTCTCATCGGGGGTGAGGTGCTGCACCAAGAGGTCGCTCATTGTGCCGTCCTACGGAGCTCGCGTAGTCGCGGTTTCACTCCCGCCGTGAGGTAACCCCGCAATTCGTTGCGGGCCCGGTGGATATACGCCTTGACCAGGCTTCAGAACCCCACCTCCACACCAACGCGGACCGTACGGGCCGGCCCGTGGAAGCGCCAGGGGCCGAAGAAGGAGTTGTAGTAAGTGTCGAATGCTCTGGTTTGCTCAAGGGGCGTGTACAGCAGGTCACCGTTGCCGAACCGGGCCTCGACCCGCCGCAGCGCGACGCAGTTGGGCGGCATCCCCCACGCGTTGCAATCTCCGCTCAGGTTGATCGATCCGTCGGGATTGAGCGCGCCCGCTAGGCTCGCTTCGGCCTGTAGGTATGCGAGCTCCGGACTCAGCAGCTTCTG
>WNGQ01031220.1_pt1 | contig 11331 bp, 12 predicted proteins | sample 5407661 | NCBI WGS metagenome assembly WNGQ01 (sample SAMN13153382, study PRJNA577476) | soil metagenome | isolation source: 60 cm soil or saprolite under Garry oak tree replicate 2 | place: USA:California | collected 2016-06-15
GAAGGCGAAGATGCCGAAGATCTTCTTCATTTCGACGCCGGAAAGCCCGTCGACGCCGCCGGTGATCGACGAGGCCTGGTTCGCAGTCTCGTAGAGCATGAGCCCGATGCCGAGGGTCACCATCAGGCGCGTGAGGTCCTGCCCGCGCACGATCAGGAAGCTCGTGATCCAGCCCGCCGCCGCGGCGATCGCAGCCGCGAGGACGAGCCCGGAGAATGGCTCGCCGTAACCGTGTCGTGCGAGGAGGCCCGCGGTGTACGCGCCCAACCCGAAGAACGCGGCGTGGCCGAGCGAGATGATGCGGGCGTAGCCCAGGATCAGGTCGAGCGACAGCGCGAACAGGCCCGCAATCAGGACCTGGCTGCCCAGCGTGAGGTAGTGCGGGAAGAGGAAGAATGCCGCGACCGGCACCAGCCAGAACGCGATCTCGGCCTTGGTCCATTTGAGCGTGGGCAAACCGACGGCGCTCATCGGTGTACCCCCACGCAATTCGTGCCTTGGGACGGCCCGGCGGCACTCATCAAAGAACCCCCACGCTTGCGGCCTCATTTATCAATTCGGCCGCTGCGCTGCCCCCAAAAACGGGGGCGCAATTCGCGCCTTGGGGCGGCCCGGCGGCGCTCATACGCGCCGCCCGACGAGGCCCGCGGGGAACAGGAGCAGCAGCAGCACCATCGCCGCGTAAATCACGAACGAGCCGATCTGCGGAACGTAATACTTGCCCGCGACGTCGAGCACGCCGAGCAGGAGCGCGGCGATCAGCGGTCCGCGAATCGTTCCCGCGCCGCCGACCGCGACGACGAGCAGGAAATACACCATGTACTTGAGGGGAAATGTCGGATCGAGGCCGAGGACGTCGATGCCCAGCCCTCCGCCGAGGCCCGCCAGCGCGGAGCCGAGCGCGAACGTAACGCTGAACACGCGCTCGACATTGATCCCCAGGCCCACCGAAGCTTGCTGGTTGTCGACCGACGCGCGAACCTCGGCGCCGAAACGCGTGCGCTCGACCAGATACGTCAGCAGGAATGTCGCGAGCGCGACCATCGCGATCAGGAACAGCCGGTACGCGCCGAGGTCGAGACCCAGCACGTGGACCTGTCCGGTCAGGAACGGCGGCAATCGCACCGGTTGCTGCCCCGGCCCGAGGAACCAGGTCGCGGTGGCAATCGACATCAAGGTGAGACCGATGGTGAACAGGACCTGATCCAGGTGCGTCGCCCGATAGAGCCGGCGATAGAGAACGCGTTCGAGCAGCGCGCCGACCGCGCCGCTCAGAACGAAGGCGATGACGAGCGACGGCAGGAACGGAATGCCCAGCCGCGACATCGCGATCACCGCGGCGTAGCCGCCCAGCATCGCGAAGGCGCCATGCGCGAGATTGATGAAATTCATCAACCCCATCGTCACCGAAAGCCCGATGCTGATGAGGAACAGGAGGCTTCCGTACGCCAGCCCGTCGAACAGCACGCCGATGAAGCTCGTGATCATGCTCATCGCCGTCTCGTCTGGATGCAACTCACGCGGGTGCGAGGATCTGCTGCCCGTACTGCGCGAATGGCCCCGAGAACTCGCCCACCATGCCGAGCTTGACGACGTTCTGCGCCGGTGCAGCAGTCGCGAACGCAACGAGCGCCGCTGCGAGCAGCCGTTCCTCGACCCATTTTCTGCATTTCATCGCATCCTCCTCCAAGACGACCATCGACAGCATGGATCGGGCTCGCGTTCTGGCCCGATACTTATTTATTCCTGCACGCGTCAAGTTTTGCCGTCCATTTGCGCGAACACCTCCTCGGCCATGTGAAACGACGAGTTCGCCGCAGGAACGCCGCAGTAGATCGCGCATTGCAGCAGCACTTCCTTGATCTCGTCACGGGTGACGCCGTTGTTGAACGCGGCGCGCACGTGCAGCTTGAACTCGTCCGGCCGGTTGAGCGCGACCATCATCGCGATCGTCAACAGGCTCCGCGTATGCCGCGGCAGGCCGGGGCGCGTCCAAACCTCGCCCCACGCGTAGCGCGTGATCAGCTCCTGGAATTCTGCGGTCAAGGGGTTCTTGCGCGCCGTCGCGCGGTCGACGTGCGCGTCGCCGAGGACCGCCCGGCGCACGGTCATGCCCTTGTCGTGACGTTCGCGCTCATCCATCGATTTCGCTCCTTCGGCGGGTGTTGTCCCCTCTCCCCGCGTGCGGGGAGAGGGTCAGGGTGAGGGGTCGTGGAATCCTCATTTCATATCAGGCAAGCTTGAGCAACCGGCGCGCGTTGCCCTCATAAATCGCGTGGCGCTCTTCCGGAGAAAGATCGAGCCGGTCGACGATCTCGATCGTCATGCGCGTGTACATCGAACCCTTCTCCGGATCGAAGGGCGAGTCCGATGCAAACAGCACACGATCGGGACCGAAGAAACTGAGACCGCACTTGGTCGCCTCCCATGCGCCGAAGAGCGCCGTGTCGGCGTAGAACAGGTGGAAGTAATCGAGCGGACGTTTCTTGAGCTTGCGCAGCAGCTTGCTGTAGTCGACGTCCGAGGTGCGCGCGCCGAGCTGGTCCCAGCCCGGCCCGACGCGTCCTTCGAAATAGGGAATCATCCCGCCCATGTGGTGCGTGATCACCTTGAGGTCGGGGAATCGATCGAACAGCCCTTCGAACACGATGTGCGCCATCGCGACCGAGGTTTCGTACGGCCAGCCGAAGGTCCACCAGATTTCGTAGTGGCTCTTCTTCTCCTTCTGATAGTCAGGAAAGTCCGCGCCGCGCGCGGGATGGAGCCAGATCGGCAGATCGAGCTTCGCCATCAGCTCAAAGAGCGGCAGCGTTTCCGGCGCCGTCAGCGGCGCTCCGAGCACGTTGGTGAACACCTGCACGCCGACCGCGCCGAGCTCGCCGACCGCGCGCTCCGTCTCCTTCAGCAAGCCGTCCGGATCGTTCATAGGCAACGACGCGATGAAGGCCGGGAAGCGATCCCGATGCCGGGCCACGAGCTCGGCCATGCCGTCATTGGCGAGCCGCGCCAGATCGGTGGACACGGGCGGCGGCCCGAACACCTCGATCGGCGGCGCGCCCAGGCAGATCACCTGCGCATAGTCGCCGAACATATCCATGATCCGGAAGCGCGCGTCGAGATCGACGATCGACGGAATCGCACGCACGCGCTTGTGCATGTCCCTGCCGTTAGGCGCGACCTCGAGCATCCGCTCGTAGTAGCGCTTCGGAAAGATGTGATTGAAGATGTCGAGCTTCATCGCGATGCGCTCCGGAGTCAATCGGCCTTGATCTTTGCTGCACGGATGAGGCGGGTCCAGCGCTCGAGATCCGTGCTGATCCTGCGCGAGAGGTCTTCCGGCGTACCCGGCGTCGGATTGAGCCCCTGCTTCATCAGCGTGTCCCGAACCTCGGCATCGCGCAGCAGCGCGTTCACCTCGCCGTTGAGCAGCGCCACCTCGTCCTTCGCCAGCCCCGGCGGCCCGAGCAGCGCATACCAGATGTCGACGTCGATGTCGGTGATGCCCTCGTCGGCGAGCGACGGAACCTCAGGGGTCACCGGTGAGCGCCGCGCGCTCCCGGCGGTGAGCATGCGCAGCTTTCCACTCTGCACTTGCGGCAGGGCGACGTGGACAGGAAGGAACATCAGCTGCACCTGACCACCCAGGAGATCGGTGACCGCGCCCGCGGTGCCCTTGTACGGGACGTGGACCATATCGACCCCGAAGTGCTGCTTGAACAGCTCCATCGCGAGATGGTGCGGGGTGCCGCTGCCCGGCGATGCGTAGTTGAGCTTCCCGGGTTGCGACTTGGCGAGCGCGACGAGCTCCTTGACCGAGCGCGCCGGCAGCGAGGGATGAACGACCAGCGCGAGGCTGCCGATGGCGGTCGGCCCGATCGGCGTGAATCCATTGATCGGGTCATACGGAACGCTCGCCTGCAGCGCGGCGTTGGTCACGTGGGTGCTGGCGGTCATCAGCAGGGTGTAGCCGTCGGCGGTCGCCTTGGTCGCGGCCTCGGTGCCGATGTTGCCGCTCGCGCCGGGGCGATTGTCGACGACCACGGGAACGTTGAATTTCTCCGAGAGCTTCTGGCCGAGCACGCGCGCCAGGATGTCGATACCCGTGCCGGGCGTGTAGGGCACGATCATGCGGATCGACCGATTGGGATACGGCGCCTGCGCCGCCGCGGGTCCCAGCGCGAGCACGCCCGCCACGATCGACAGCAGAGCGAGTGCCATGCGCTGCATTGACGCGATCGATGCCGCACTCACGGAATCAATCCCTCTGGCTCGCATCATCGTGTCTCCGCAGTGAGAAAGCCGATAAGCTCGGCCGTGAACCGCTCGGCGGCTTCGACGTTCGAGATGTGCGCAGCATCGAGCTCGACGTAGCGCGCGCCCGCGATGCGCTCAGTCAGCGCGCGAGCCTCAGCCGGCGGTGTGGGCACATCGTGCGTCCCGACGATCACCAGCGTCGGGCAGGCGATGCGACCGATCGCGCTCCGCAAATCGACGTCGCGGACCGCGGCGCAACTGGCGAGGTAGCCCTTGATCGGCGCGGCCAGAAGCAGCTGCCGCAGGCGCGCGACGGCATCGGGGGCGCGCTCGCGGAATCGCGGCGTGAACCAGCCCTCGAGCACTCCGTCGGCGATCGCGCCGAGACCTCCCTTGCGCACCGCGTCGAGCCGCGCATTCCACTTCTCCGCCGTACCGAACAGCGTATCGATGGCATAGCCTCCCGGCGAGACGACCGACGAGCCGTGGCCGCGTGTGTCGTAACGCATCGCGCGGAACCGTGCACTGAGTGCCGGCATCTGCGCGTCCCACATCGAGAGGTTGGTGCCCAGCGAATTGGACAGCACGACCACGGGCGCGTCCGCCGGTCCGTCGACGCGACAGTGAAAACGCTCACCCCGGACCTCAACGGTTGGCTGCGCCATCACTCTCTCCGCCGCGTGCGGCAAGCGCACGCTCGATCAGCTGCTTCGCCAGACCGAGATAGTTCCGCGGCTCGAGCAGGCGCTCGAGGTCTCGCGCCGACAGGCGCGCTGCGACGCGCGCATCCGCCGCGAGCACGTCACCGAGCGGCCTTCGGGCCGAAACCGCCTCCGCGGAGGCTTCCTCCACGAGGGCATGCGCCTGTGCCTTGCCGAGCTTTTCTCCCAGCGCCATCGCGACCGCTTCGGCGAGGATCAAGCCATGCGTGAGATTCAGATTGGCGGCCATTCTCGCCGGGTCGAGCTGCAGACCCTCGACAATGGCGATCGCCTGCGCCAGCGCTCCGGCGGTCAGCGTGCAGATGTCCGGCAGCGTTTCCCATTCGGCGTGCCAACCTCCCAGGCCGCGCTCGTGCTCCTGCACCATCGCCGAGAGCATCACCGACACCAACGCGGGCACGCGCGTCGCCGCCGCGAGGATGACAGCCGAGCCTACCGGATTGCGCTTGTGCGGCATCGTCGAGGATCCGCCGCGACCCGCCGCGGACGGCTCGGACGCTTCGCCGACTTCGGTCTGCATGAGGAGCGACACGTCGCGCGCCAGCTTTCCGAGCGTCCCGACGAGCAGCCCGAGCGTCGTGGCGACCTCGGCGATGCGGTCGCGCTGCGTATGCCAAGGAACGTCGGGGACCGTGAGGTTGAGCTCCGCGCCCAGTGCCGTCGCAACGTCGAGCCCGTGCTCGCCCAGCGCGGCGAGCGTGCCGACCGCCCCGCCGAATTGCAGTGTGAGCACACGGCTCCTGAGCTCGGCGAGCCGCTCGCGATGCCGCTCGATCGCGGACAGGAATCCCGCGACCTTCAAGCCGAGAGTGACCGGCGGTCCCTGCTGCAGCCAGGTGCGCCCCGCCAACGCCGTGGACGCGTGCGTCCTCGCCAGCCTGGCGAGCGCCACCGAGAGACGCTCGAGGTCCGCGTCGATCGCATTCAACGCCGAACGAATCTGCAGGACGAGCCCGGTATCCATCGCGTCCTGGCTGGTCGCGCCCCAGTGAACGTGACGCGCCGCCTGGGTATCGGTTGCGGCAACGAGCGCGGTCAGCGCCTTCACCAGCGGGATCGCCGAATTGCCGGCGTGCGTCGCCGCAGCGGCGAGTGTTTCGACGTCGAAGAGCTCGGCCCGGCATTGCGCTTCGATCGCTGCCGCCGCTGCGCCTGGGATGACGCCGGCGTTCGCCTGGGCCCGGGCGAGCGCCGCCTCGAAGTCGAGCATCGCCTGCACCCGGCCGTGATCGGAGAAGATCTCGCGCATCCTCTCCGTCGTGAACAACGGGTCGAACAGCCGTTGCGAACGACGTGCATTCAAGACCGCTTCCTCCTTCAACACTTGCCGTCGTTATTATTCCAGATGCGTCATTTCATGCCCGCGTCGGTCTGGCGGGCCGATGCGGGTTCTGGCCGTCGACGTCAGTAATCGAAGAACACCGTCTCGTCCCGCCCTTGCAGGCTGACGTTCCACTCGAACAGGCTCTTGTCGGTCGCCGATCGCCTCGCGATCAGCGTCGCGCGCCGCTCCACGGGAACGAGATTCAACACGGGATCCTGGGCGTTCGCCGGATCGTCGGCGAAATACACGCGGGTGACCAGGTGCTTGAGCAGACCGCGCATGAAGATCGTCACCGCGATGTGAGGCGCCTGCTGCACGCCGCCCGGTCCGGGGACGCGCCCCGGCTTGATCGTCGAGAACCGGTAGCCGCCATTGGCGTCGGTGAGGCGGCGGCCGAAGCCGCGGAAAAGCGCCTCGACCGGTTTGTCCTGCGCGTCTTCCGGATGCGCGTATTTGCCGTGCGCGTTGGCCTGCCAGATTTCGACAATGCCGTCGTTGATCGGCGCGCCGTCGGCATCGGTCATGCGCCCGGACAGTGTGATCCGCTCCCCGCTGGTCCCGGCCGGGGCCAGGTCTTCGACCGTAAAACGCTCGAAGCCGATCCGGACGTAGGGTCCGACGGTCTGCGACGCGGTGGTGAGCAGGCTCATGATCGGGTCGATTCCATCGGCGTCGCGTTACGGCCGCGAAGCACGATGTCGAAACGAAACGCGAGCGCGGTGTCCGGAATCGTCGTCTCCCAGTCGAAAGTGGAGACGAGCCGCGCGCGGGCCTTCTCGTCCGGGATACTGGTCACCATCGGGTCGTAGGGGATCAACGGATCGCCCGGGAAATACATCTGCGTCACCAGCCGCTGCACCAGGCCGATCCCGAACAGCGAGAAATGCAAATGCGCCGGCCGCCACGCGTTGTAGTGATTGTGCCATGGATACGCACCGGGCTTGATCGTCACGAAGCGGTAGCGACCCTCGCCGTCGGTCAGCACACGGCCCGTGCCGGTGAAGTTCGGATCGAGTGGAGCGTCGTGGTCGTCGACGGCGTGGCGATATCTTCCTGCGGCGTTGGCTTGCCACAACTCGATCAAGGCATGCGCCACCGGCATGCTGTTCTCGTCGAGCACGCGTCCTGAAACGACGATGCGCTCGCCGATGGGCTCAGCCTCGTGCTGGCGCGTCAGGTCGCTGTCGGTCGACTTGACGTCGTCGTAACCGAACACCGGACCGGTGACTTCGGTGAGCGTGTGCGGCAGGAGCACCAGCGGCCGGCTTGGGCTGCGCTTGATCGTCGAGCGGTAGCCCGGATAAAGGTAAGCGGGCTGGGTGTCGAAATACGGCCGGCGATAGCCGGTGATGCTGGTCACGACCTGCTCCTCCTTGGGCTTGTTCATCGCGCTTTCCTTCCTCGTATACGGTGTCAGACACGTCGGATCAGCATCGCGATCCCCTGCCCCACGCCAATGCACATGGTACATAGGGCGTAACGGCCGCCGGTCCGCCGCAACTGGTAGAGCGCGGTGGTGACGAGCCGCGCGCCCGACGCGCCCAGCGGGTGGCCGAGCGCGATCGCGCCGCCGTTCGGGTTGACGTAGGGCGCGTCGTCGGCGATATCGTGATCGCGAAGGACCGCCAGCGCCTGCGCGGCGAACGCTTCGTTCAGCTCGATCACGTCGACGGCACCTTGCGCATCGCTGGCGCCGGACCGAAGCCCATGATTCTCGGCGCGACCCCCGCGGTTGCCGTGGCGATCACTTGGCCCTTAAGCGTGAGGCCGTATTTCTTCGCTGCTTCCGCCGACGCGAGCAGGACGGCGCACGCGCCATCGTTGACGCCCGACGCGTTGCCCGCGGTGACCGTGCCGTCCGGCCTGACGATACCTTTGAGCTTGGCCAACGCTTCGAGGCTCGTCTCACGCGGATGCTCGTCGCGACTGACGACGAGCGGATCGCCCTTCTTCTGTGCGAGCGTAACCGGAACGATCTCTTCGGCGAGCCGCCCCGCGGCGATCGCCGCTGCCGTGCGCTGCTGGCTGCGCAAGGCGAAGGCGTCCTGGTCGGCGCGAGAGATCTTGAACTCTGCAGCGACGTTCTCTGCCGTCTCGGGCATCGAGTCGATGCCGTACTTTGCCTTCATCAGCGGGTTGACGAACCGCCAGCCGATGGTCGTGTCCTCGATCTTCGCCGCGCGCGAGAACGCGCTCTCCGCCTTGCTCATCACGAACGGCGCGCGCGACATGCTCTCCACGCCGCCGGCGATCATGAGCGATGCCTCGCCGCACTTGATGGCACGCGCCGCGACGCCGATCGCATCCATGCTCGAGCCGCACAACCGGTTGACCGTGGCGCCAGGCACTTCCTGGGGAATACCGGCGAGCAGAAGCGCCATCCGCGCGACGTTGCGATTATCTTCGCCGGCCTGGTTGGCGCAGCCGTAGACGACGTCGTCGACCGCGCCCCAATCGACGCCTGCGTTGCGCTCCATCAGCGCCTTGATCGGAATCGCGCCCAGATCGTCGGCGCGCACGCTCGACAGGCTGCCGCCATAGCGGCCGAAGGGGGTGCGGATCGCGTCGCAGATGAAGGCTTCGGACATCGGGTTCTCCAGGCGTGCGTTCAGGCTGCGACGGTCGCGGTTGCATCGGCGAGCGGCACGCCGGTCAGCCGCTCCAACTCGGCGAAGACCAGTCCCGGCGCCATTTCGATCACTTTGAGGCCGGCCGGCGTCACGTCGAAATCCGCGATGTCGGTGTAGATGCGGTTCACGCACCCTACGCCGGTAAGCGGATACGTACAGTGCTCGACGATCTTGCTCTCGCCCTTCTTGGTCTGGAGATCCATCATCACATACACGTGCTTGGCACCGATGGCGAGATCCATCGCGCCGCCGACGGCGGGGATCGCATCGGGTCCTCCCGTATGCCAGTTGGCGAGGTCGCCCGTCACCGAGACCTGAAACGCGCCGAGCACGCAGTAGTCCAGATGCCCCCCGCGCATCATCGCAAACGAGTCGGCGGTGTGGAAGAACGAGGCGCCGAGCAGAGTCGTCACCGGTTGCTTTCCGGCGTTGATGAGGTCGGGATCCTCCGCGCCCGACTCGGGCGCGGGCCCCATGCCGAGCAATCCGTTTTCGGAATGCAGGATGATCTCGCGGTCCTTGGGCAAATGATTCGCCACCATGGTAGGCAGGCCGATGCCGAGATTCACGTACGCGCCGTTCGGAATGTCGCGCGCGACGCGCGTGGCGATCTGCTCGCGGCTGAAACGTTTCATCGCATGCGCCTCCAGATCGGCGATCCCATCAGGCGGCCGCGCCCGGAGTGGCCATCAGCCTCGTCGCGGCTGGGATCTCGACGATACGTTGAATGAAGATCCCCGGGGTAACGACGTTCTCGGGATCGAGATCGCCGAGATTGACGATCTCGCGCACCTGCGCAATGGTGCATTTTGCGGCTGCGGCCATGATCGGCCCGAAATTGCGCGCGGTCTTGCGGTAGACGAGATTACCCCAGCGATCGCCGCGCAGTGCCTTGATGAGGGCGAAGTCGGCACGAATCGGGAATTCGAGCACGTAGTCCCTGCCTTCGATGCGCCGCGTCTCCTTGCCTTCGGCGAGCGGCGTACCGTAACCGGTCGGCGTATAGAACGCGCCGATCCCGGCACCTGCGGCGTGGATACGCTCGGCCAGGTTGCCTTGCGGCACCAGCTCGAGCTCGAGCTCGCCCGCTCGATACAGCCCGTCGAACACCCACGAGTCGGTCTGGCGGGGAAACGAGCAGATGATCTTCTTCACCCGCCGCGCCTTGAGCAGCGCCGCCACCCCTGACTCGCCGTTGCCCGCGTTGTTGCTGACGATCGTCAGGTCGCGAGCGCCCTGCGCGATCAGCGCATCGACCAGCTCGGCGGGCATCCCGGCAGTGCCGAAGCCGCCGATCATCACCGTCGCGCCATCGCCGATGTTGGCGACCGCTTCGGCGGTGGAGGCGACAATCTTGTTGATCATGGAATTCTGCGCCGCTGTCGCGACAAGCTTGACCCGTCTGCGCGATTATCGAACAAATGTGCGTTCAACGGACAGTCTAAGGATGACCGCTTGACGCGTCAAGGGCGATTATCGTTAAATGGTGCGGTTATCGCCCCAAATTCTGGTCTGAAGGAACGCCGATGCCCAAACCCGCGTCGCGACGACGCAGCGCTGCGACTGCAGCCCCCGCTATCAGAGCAGCGGCGCCATCGGGCATGATCGCCCCGATCGCTTCGGCTGTCACGCCGGCTTCCGAGATCCAGGCTTTTGGCGGCGACCCCAACTTCATGGCCTCGCTCGCCCGGGGCCTCGCGGTCATCCGCGCGTTTACGCAGCAGCGGCGCCATCTGACCATCGCCCAGTTGAGCCAGCGCACAGGCATCCCCCGCGCCGCGGTGCGCCGCTGCTTGTACACGCTCACCAAGCTGGGCTACGTCGCCAGCGACGATGGCCGCGCCTATGCGCTGCGCCCCCGCATCCTCGCGCTGGGCCACGCGTACCTCTCCTCGACTCCGCTCGCCAACGCCGTCCAGCCGCTGCTCGATCAGATCACGAGCGAGCTGCACGAGTCGAGCTCGATGGCCGTGCTGGAGGGTGACGACATCCTCTACATTGCGCGTTCGAGCACGACCACGCGCGTGATGTCGATCGACCTCGGCATCGGCAGTCGTCTGCCGGCGTATTGCACCTCGATGGGCCGCGTGCTGCTGGCCGGTTTGCCTGACGCGGAGCTGCAGGCGTACCTCGGGCGTGCGACTCTCACGCGCCTGACCAGCCGGACCGCCGCCACGCCCGACGAGCTCATAAGCGTGCTGAAGACCGTGCGCCGCAACGGCTATTCGCTGGTCGACCAGGAGCTCGAAATCGGATTGCGTTCGATCGCAGTGCCGGTGACCGACCGCGACGGCCGTGCGGTCGCTGCGCTCAACATCGGCACGCAATCGTCCCGCGTGTCGGTCGCCGAGATGGAAAGCCGATTTCTGCCGCCGCTGCGCGCGGCCGCCCACGAGCTGGG
>WNGQ01022681.1_pt1 | contig 11327 bp, 9 predicted proteins | sample 5407661 | NCBI WGS metagenome assembly WNGQ01 (sample SAMN13153382, study PRJNA577476) | soil metagenome | isolation source: 60 cm soil or saprolite under Garry oak tree replicate 2 | place: USA:California | collected 2016-06-15
TGCTTGGGGAAACGGCGTTGAGGCGAGCGGGGGCGATCTCGTAGAGCACGTAGTACCCCTGGCGGCGGGTGGTGAGGATGCCCGCCTCCGACATGATCCGCAGATGCTTCGACAGCGCCGACTCCGATACCTGCACCAGCAGCGCCAGCTCCTGGGTGCTCCGGGGGCGGTCCGCGATGAAGCGCAGCGCTCTGAGCCGGGTGTCGTCCCCCAGCGCCCGGAGCACCCGCAGGAGCTCCCGCGGGGGGATCGCCGGGCGGGCCGCTTCGGTCATGAACGGAGCGGGATAGACGATGGATGGCAGCGACTCGTCCAGTTCCACCCCGAGATGAGGCCATATGTAGGCGCTCGGCATGAGCACCAGCTGGCCTCCGTCAGCCAGGCTGACGTCAGCGTCCGGTTCCTTGTCGATCCACAGGCAGCACCCGCCCCGATCGGCCCGCGCGCGGGGGGTGATCTGGGACAGGAATGCGTATGGTCCCGCGGAAGCGAGTTCCCGGCCCGCCGCCACCACGGTGTCGGCGAGCTGAGGTTCGAGGCGCTCCCACTCCCGCCTGAAGGCACGCTGCCAGTACTCATCGAGGACCTCGGTGAGCTGCTGGAGCACCGCGGCCGGGTCCTCCAGCGCCAGCCGCGCCAGATGGTCTGCGCCGGGCCCGGCGGCGGCGGCTCGCTCGAGAACCAGATCCCGGACCCCGGGTTCGTCCAGCATCTCGGGGCTACGCGGGAATTCGAGAGCGAAGGGGCGGAGAAGCTCCATCCGCAATTGGCTTTCCCCAAGCGCCCGCAAGGAGTCGAGCTCGCCTTCGAACGATGAGTACTGGCCCGCGGGAGAAGCGAGGCTTGGCACGTAGCCGTCATAGGCCCACGCGAACTCACCGATCTGGCGCCTGAGCTCACGCGGGAGCTGCCTCGTTGAGCGCACCCACTCGTGTTGCAGCGGATGGTGCTTGGGTTGGGTGATCACGTGCAAACTGAAGATCGTCTCGATGACGGGGGAATACACGATGGCGATCCAGCTCGTGACGCTCGCAGGCAGGCGCAGCCGGATCACTCAATGCCCTTTCTGCCGGATCAGACCGGATTTCTCCGTGCCGTCCCCGTTCCACCGAAGACGCCAGACTCGAGAAGGCTCGGGAGGACGTCGAGGCTTGCGTTTCCCGGGCCGCCGCGTGCCGGTCCTGCCCGAAGCGTTGATTCGCTTTCTGCCGTATCAGTTGTCGCTCGCTCTGGGAGCCAGGGTATCCCCCAGAGAAGGGGATACCCGCCGCCCAAGTCGTCGAGCGATCAGCAGCCGGCGGCCCGCAACCCGCGCTTCCCGCAGCGAGCCTTGCTGGGTAGCACCGGAGCGCGCCGACTAGGGGTGTACTGACTCGCGGGTGTTCGGCAAGAGGAGGAAGAATGACCCAGACACTGGCCATCATCCTGAAGTTCCGCGAGGACCATGCCGGACAGTTCGAGGAGATGTTCCGCGCGGAGATCCTTCCGCTGTGGGAGGAGTTCCTCGCGCACGGCAAGTTCATTGAAGCATCCCTCACGCCCATCGAAGGTGGCATCCCCGCCCCGGACGGACAGCGACACTACATCCTGCACGTCGAAGTGCCCGGGATGACCGAGCACGAGGAGTTCGACGAACATCCCAGGTTCCTGGAATTCCTCCCTCGAGCGAAGGCGCTGCAGCCGGAAGAGCCGCTCGTCTGGTTCGGCACGACGCTGTTGAAGGTGGGCGGCTGACGGCTCGCCGCCGACGGGGGCGGACGAGCACCTCTCGGCTGTAGTCAAACTGCCCTGGATCGTGTGTAGGCACCGAATAGACCCGGTGCATCCCTGACCCTGGCCCGCCTGGTGAGCTGCTGGACCGGTGCGAGCCGGCTGCCGTGGCCGCGTGATCGGGTGAGTTGTGGCGAGCCCGGCTTGCCACCGCTTACTTCGAAGCGGCCGCTAGCGCGTCCAGGCCGGTCTTGGCCGCGGCGCAGGCGGTGGCGCCAGGCATGCCGTGGCGGGGCACCCGGAGGAGATCAGGACCAGGCACCTCGCGTCGGACCGGGCCAGGTACGGCAGGCTTGCCTGCACCGTGGCTGCGGTTCCCTCGAGGTTCGCTCGAATCGCTCGTTCCCAGGTCTCCGGGTCAGTCTTCGCCAGGGGCCAGCGGCGTCCGTCGGCCACTGAATGACGTTGGCGACGACGGCGTAGAGGCGGCGGGCTTCCCCTCGGCGAGCTCGACAGCGGATTTGGCCCGGACGCGGGCGCTGCGGCGCGGCCATGCTGCGGCTGCCTCCGGTCACGCGCACACCACGCCGTTCAAGCGCCATGTCCATATGCGCCTGCCCTGCCTGATGAGCAATTCGTTTCGGGCTGGCCCACCGGGCGCGCTCACTTGAGCCACCCGCCCGGTGCCAGGGCTCGGGCAAGCTGGCGGATCAGCTGGGGATCATGGTCCTGGTGGAGGATGAATGTGACGGCGCCCGCGCCCCGCTCGCCCAACTTCGACACGGTCTCTTCGGCGCGGTCAAGGCCGGCCTCTCTCAGCGCGACCGGTACGGCCTTCTCCAGGTGATCGCACCCAACTTCGCTGCACACCTCGTCGAGGCGTCCTGCGAGCTCAGCGAACCGCTCGGGTTCGGCTGGGGCATGCCAGCCGTCGGCGAGGCAGGCGGCGATGCGCATGACGGCTTCGCTCGAGCCTCCCACGAAAAGGGCGGGCGGCTCGATCCCCGTCGGCCCGAGCGAGGCACCGGAGAGGCCCAGGGCAGGATCGTCGACGACCTCGCCTCGCCAGAGTGCGGGCAGGACCCGGCAGCACCCGGCGAGCCTTTCCATGCGCTCTTGATGAGGGGGGAAGCCGATCCCCGCGGCTGCGTGGTCGAATCGGGCCAGGTGATGCGAACCCGCTCCCAGCCCCACCTGGAGCCTGCCTCGGCTTGCCGCCTGGGCCACGGCCAGCTGGCCCGCCAGGAGGAAGGGGTTGCGCAACGAGGCGTTGAGCACCTGCACCTGCAGGCCGATGGAGGTGGTGGCTCCGGCCATGGCCACGAGCAGCGACGGCGCGTCCCACGAGGCGAGCGGCCGGGGGGACGCGCTGACGTGATCGAAGCAAGAGATGTGGTGGAACCCGCAGTCCTCCGCGATCTCCCACGACGCACGCAGATCCTCGAAAGCCCATCCCCACTGCCCGGGTTTCACCCCGACCCGCATGGCGCCTCCCGGCCCCGATCACCGGCACGGGGCGGGCGGTGGCCAGGAAGACGACGCCCAGCTTCGCGATCATCCATACCTGGCCGCATCATTCGCTCCCGGATGGCCCGTTCTGGGTCCCGCCCGGTCCTTCGTCGACGGCGTTGGCGTCGATGAAAGACCCAAGCTGGGCGACGACGAATTGAGGATTCTCCTCCGCAACAAAGTGGCCGGAGTCCGGGACGAGTTCAGCACTGATCGGTCCGCTGGCCATGGGTTGGACGGTGGCTATCAATTGCGCTTTCTCGGCGGCCGGATCGCTCCCGCGGACCGCGCTCATCAGCAGAATCGGCAGCGTGAGCTTGTTCGCGGTGACGGAGGAATTCTCGGATGCGTCGGCCGGCAATTCCCGGTAGAGCTGGAAGCCCCCATGGAGCACGCTCGGGATGCAGTACGTGCGAACGTACTCGGTCACCGCGGTGGCGTCGATCCGATTCGAGGGACTAACGAGATTGTCGTAGAACCAGCTGAGGTAGGTCAGCTGGCGTCCCTGGACCATCTCCTCGGGCAGCTGTGCGACGTCATGGAAACCGAACCACCAGAGTTGTGCACGCAGTTGCTGCTCGTCGGTACCGGGTCCGGGGAGAGGGAACTCCATCATGGTGAGGGTGGAGGCTGCGTCTCGGAAGAACGCGGCGTAGGCAAACGCCACTCCGGCACCGAAGTCGTGGCCCACGAGGTGGACGTGCCGGAAGCCGAGATGGTCGACGACAAGCCTGTGGACAAACGTAGCCAGCGTCTTCGCATCATAGGCGGGGGGTGATCCTCGAGAGTCGCCGAGTCCCGGCAGGTCAACAGCGGCGACGGTGTAGTCACGAGCCAGGTCCGGCATGACGTCTCTCCACTCGTACCAGTCCTCTGGCCAGCCGTGCAGGAGGACGATGACCTGTTTCCCGCTGCCGCCGAGCACGTAGTGCATCTGTACCCCGTCGATCGTTGCCATGTGACCGGTGAATCCGGGGGGAGGCGAGGCTGGTGGTGCGTGCGCTGGGCCCCTGCATTCATCGGTGCTGGAAGCCGCGAGTGCGCCCGCCGCGGACGCCGGCGAGGTTCGAGCCGATCCCGGCAGGCCGAACACGGCGGCCACTACCAGGGACCCGGCAAGAAACAAAGGCACCCTGCAAGCAGCCGTCCTACCGCTGGGGCGGATCACGGGTGAACCTCCTTTCTGAAGCGCCCTGAGTCCACGCCTCTGAGCACGAGACGAGCACTCTTGCCTGGGTGGAATCGACGAGGAACGCCGCCGGCTAGGCCAAGATGAAGTCGAATTTCCCGTCCATCGTGATGAATTCAAGGCAGTCCTCCTCATCGGTGGCTGCGCTCACGTGGTTCATCCCTGACGGCATGATCAGGAAATCCCCGGTGGTCACCCGCTGCGCGGTTTCCCGGGACCCGCCCTCCGTCCAGTGCACCGATGTGCCCCGAAGGACGACGACCCGCTCATCGTTCGAGTGACGATGCCTGGGTGACTCGAAGCCGGCGGGGACCTTGAGCAGAGCCCCGAACGGGCCGGTCATCGGGTCCCCCCAGAGCGATGCCATCTGAACCCCGCCGGGGTTGTCCGGGTCGAGTGGGTACCAGCGCTGACGGCCCAGGGTCACGGTCAGGGCTTCTGCGGGGGTTGTTCCGTCAATCGTCATGATCTTCGCTCCTTGATCTGATGCCTTGAGCGTCAGTGGGCGCGGGCCGCTCCCACGGGTTGCCGGCGAAAGCGGTCCGATCGCCCTCCCGGATCACGTGCACCACGGCGTTGATCAGGGCCAGGTGCGTGAAGGCCTGCGGGAAGTTCCCAAGGTGCCGGCTCGTGTCCGGATCGAGTTCCTCCGCGTACAGGCCGAGCGGGCTGGCCAGGGAGAGCAGGCGTTCGCAGAGCCGGCAGGCCCGCTCCCCCTCCCCGATCTCGGCCAGGGCTGAGACCAGCCAGAAAGAGGCGATGGCGAACGTCCCCTCCGCACCGGACGGTTCCCCCTCGACGTCCTCGACCCGGTACCGAAGGACCAGCCCGTCTTGGGTCAACTCGTCGGCGATGGCAAGGACCGTGGCCCGGATCCTGGGATCGTCGGCGGGCAGGAAGCGAACCAGGGGCATCAGCAGCAGGGACGCATCCAGCGCGCTGGAGCCGTAGCGCTGGACGAACAGGCCGCGTGAGTCCACGCCGTGCCGGCAGATGTCCGCGCGGATCTCCCCGGCGGCCTTGTGCCACTCATTCGCGAGATCCGGCTCGTCGTGCAGGCGCGCCAGCCGGGCCCCCCGGTCGCAGGCCACCCAGCACATCAGCTTGGACGAGGTGAAGTGCTGGGGCTGGCCCCGGATCTCCCAGATCCCGTGGTCCGGCTCGTGCCAGTGATCGATCGCGGCCTCCACCGCCCGCTTGAGCAGGGGCCAGGCGAACTCCGGCAGGTGATCCCGCGACTTGGCGTGCAGGTAGACCGAGTCTAGGAGCGAGCCCCATACGTCGTGTTGGTCCTGGCGGTGCGCGGCGTTGCCGATCCGGACCGGCCGGGCCCCCCGGTACCCGGACAGATGCCCGAGGACCGACTCATCCAGGTCCTGCTCCCCTCCGACCCCGTACATCGGCTGGAGGCCGCCATCCTCGCCCGCCGCCTCGGCGATGAAGTGGAAGAAGCTGTTCGCCTCGTGATCGAACCCCAGGGCGTACAGGCCCCACAGTCCGGAAGCGACGTGGTGGCCGCCGCGAGGACGGCGCCGGTCGGGGCATAGGTCAGCCCCTTCAACGTGAGGGCGCTTCGCTCCAGGTAGGACTTCCAGGGGTGGTCGGGGAACTCCCCGTGCTGCAGCCAGCCCCGCCAGTAATCGCCGGTTCGCCACATCCGGTCCGCGGCCTCGTCCCAGGTGGCCGGGGGGCCGACCTCCTCTCCCCAGCTGAGCGCCACGAAGGCGGCGTCCCCCTCCCTCAGCCGCTTGCGCGCGTACGCCCCCCGCCCTTCCAGCCCCAGCCGGAAGCTGGTGATCAGGCGGAGCGGCCGCGCGCCCTCGTGGCCGGATGCGACGGCCGAATCGTACCCGCTCCCCTCGTATTCCCACCTGGCCTCCGTCCGGCCGTAATCGAAGACCGGTTCGCAGCTCATGGCCAGTTCGACCGCGCCGTTCACGCAGCGGACGGTGCGGAGAAGGCACTGCTCGGCTTGGTGATCGCCGGGCGGGCGCCGGTACCCCTCCCGGCGACCGGCGCTGTGCCAGGGGCCGATCAGCAGGGCATCTCGCACGATGACCCACCCGGCGGAGGTCCGCCAGGTCGTCTCAAGAACCATGGTGCCGGGCAGGTACCGGCGACCGGCCGGCACGACCACGCCGTCGGGACCGAGTCGGAACCCTCCCGCCGCCCTGTCCAGCATCGCCCCGAACACGCTCGGGGCATCCGGCCTGGGAAGGCACAGCCATTCGACGTTCCCGCTCGGAGCGACCAGCGCGTTGACCTCGCGGTCAGAGAGGAAGGCGTATTCGTCTATCGCGGGGAAGGGGCTGCGGAGAAGCCGCGGATGGTATCCGCGGGCGGTGCGGGGAGGCCGCCGAGGGGACGCCACCGCCTCCTCACCCCGCGGCTGTTCGGCAGGCGCAACGGTCGCAGTCTCGGCATCCGCCGCTCTCACCGGAAGGCCGCGCCGATCCTCAGCTGAAGATTCGATCCCGCGCATCCGGGTCCTCGGGGTAATACCAGCGCTCCTGCTGGCGGCCGACTTCGAAGTGGAAGATGCTGGCGGCGCGGGTCGACTTCGTTCCCTCGCGCTTCGCGCCCATGTCGCTCAGCGCGCAGACGTGTTCGTAGTTCGCGAAGACGTCGCGCTCCTGGAGCCAGAATCCGAGGCCGGCCACCTGCCGTCCTCCCCGGCCGTCGCGACGCGGCTCAGCTGCTCACGCCGCCGCTTCGCCGAAGTCGCCACCTTCGGTGAGGTCCGGTACATCAGAGGGATCAGCACGGCGCCGGCCAGGATGTGGAACCCGAGCAGCTCCGTGCGGTCCGCGGCGGTGAGCCCGGTGCCGGATAGCGGTCCGCCCAGCGACAGAACCAACGCCAGGAGGGCGATCGCCAGCCACACGCGGCGGGCGCGCGAGGTCAGCCGTTCGAGGACTGCCAGGAGCCCCCACGCGGCGAGGGCAGCAAGGGCGCTAACGAAAGCCACGTTCCCGGGCCCGACTGCGGACGTGGTGCCGTGCTCACCGAACGACGCCGGGCTCCGCAGATCGATGCCGAACGCCAGATGGTATACGGCCCAAAGGCCCAACGCGGCCGCCACGACGGCGGCCACGGCAAGGAACCGGGCCCGCCGGCGCCTCCCCACATCACTCTGCCCGGCCACCGTCGTCACCTTCATCGCATCCATGGCGACCTCCTCTCGCCCAGCGCCCGACTCACTGGCCCTCGAGCGCGGCTCTCGTGCGTACTACCCGCCGCCTCACGACTGGCTCACTGATTCCGCATAAAGCGAATCAATCGAGTTTGCTCATCGCCGCGCCACAGGAATGCTGGATGCTTCAGAGCTGCGGCAAAGTTCGCAGCCGCATGCTGGGCTGAGGCTCGCTACTGTGGCGAAAGCGCTGAACCCGCGAGGTAGGCGGCGATGCTCGGGGAAACGGCGTCGAGGCGAGCCGGGGCGATCTGGTAGAGCACGTAGTACCCCTGGCGGCGGGTGGTGAGGATGCCCGCCTCCGACATGATCCGCAGATGCTTCGACAGCGCCGACTCCGATACCTGCACGAGCAGCGCCAGCTCCTGGGTACTCCGGGGACGGTCCGCGATGAAGCGCAGCGCCCTGAGCCGGGTATCGTCCCCCAGCGCCCGGAGCACCCGGAGAAGCTCCCGCGGCGGGATCGCCGGGCGGGCCTCTTCGGTCATGAACGGAGCGGGATAGACGATGGATGGCAGCGACTCGTCCAATTCCACCCCGAGGTGAGGCCATATGTAGGCGCTCGGCATGAGCACGAGCTGGCCACCGTCAGCCAGGCTGACGTCGACGTCTGGGTCCTCGCTGGTCCATAGGCATTCCTGGCCCGGGCCGGGTCGCAGGCTCTTCATCTCGATCCACAGGCATGCTTCGCTACGATCGGGCCGCAATCGGGGGTTGACGTGCGACAGGAACGCATATGGTCCAGCCGCAGCGAGCTCCCGGCCTGCGGCGGTGACGACGTCCGCGAGCAGGGGCTCAAGACGCTCCCACTCCTGTCGGAAGGCGCGCTCCCAGTACTCCTCGACAACCTCGACGAACTGCCGCAGAACCTCCCCCGGATCCTCCAGCGTCTGGCGCGCCAGACGTTCGGCGTCAGGTCCGGAGGCGGCGGCTCGCTCGAGTACGAGGTCGAGAATCGAATGGTCGTCCAGGAACCCATCGCTTCGGGGGAACTCGCCCGCGAAATGATGGAGGAACTCAACCCGCAGCTGATCCTCACCGAGCGCCGAGAGCGACCTGATCTCCTCTTCGAAGGACCAGTAGTCCCCCAAGGGAGAGGCGAGGGTCGCGATATAGCCGTCGTAGGTCCATGCGAACTCACCGATCCGCCGCCTGAGCTCCCGCGGGAGCTGCCGCGTTGAGCGCACCCACTCATGTTGCAGCGGATGGTGCTTGGGCTGGGTGATCACATGGAGGCTGAAGATGGCCTCGATCACGGGCGAACAGACGATCGCTAGCCAGCTCGAGGGACTCGCCGGCAGGCGCAGCCGGATCACGCAGTTCCCCTTCGTCGATTCCCCGGGCCACCGTCTCTTCGAGCCGATCAAGGACGGCGCAGACTCGGTGAGGACGTCGAGTCTGCCTGCACCCCGCCGTTCCTTGTTCCCGATCCCGGGGCGAAGCTTGATTCGCGATCTGCCAGATCGTTGGTCGCATGCGGGACCTTATGGTATCGCGACACGCAAATGTGCCGAGCCCGGCAGCCGTGGCACACGGCTGACGTGGTCACGAGGACGGCCCTCAGATGGCTGGCCCGACCCGGGTACCCTGCGCAGACCCATGCTGATCCTCGAGGCCGGTGCCGGCGTTCTTCCACCTTCCACCTGCAAATACGAGGTTCCTTATGCCAGGGCCAGACGCGCCCCGCAGCCACCCGGGATCATGCCCGTTTCACCCTTCTGCCGGCACGTGTCAGGCCTGGGCGTAGTCGGAGGTTTACAGCAGCGCGGCGACCGCTTCGACGACGGCTTGCGGCGACTCGGCCGGGACGAAGTGCCCGACCCCGGTGAGCACCCGGCTTTCCGAGTGCGGGTAGGCCCGCTCGAACCCTTCTCGGTGTTCGAGCGGCCGCATCGGGTCGCGATCGCCCCACAGCGCGATGGTGGGGATCTCAATGGGGCTCGCCGCTTGTGACCGGCTCCGGCGAGCCGCTCGCGCCCGGTACCACCAGATGCTCCGCCCGAACGCGCCCGGGCGCGCGTAGGCGTCGATCACGACCCTAAGGTCTTCCGGCGTGATGTGCTCGCGGCCGGCCCAGTGCCGGTAGAAGTGGGCCAGGTACAGGCCCACGGACCTGCGGTCGCCGTCGATCAGCTGCTCGGCGAGAGGAAGGAGGTGGAAGGACTGATACCACGCCTCACGCTGAGCCCGGGGCGTGAAGCGCTTATCGCCGATGTGGGGGTGGGTCGGGTTCAGCAGCACGAGCCCGCGGATGCGCTCCGGCGCCAGCCTCGCCACTGCGGGGGCGACGGCGGAACCGATGTCATGGCCGACGACGACCGCGTCGTCGAGCCCAGCCGCGTCGAGCAACTCAAGGATGTCGCGGGCGAAGGATTCCTCGCCGGCCGCCTCGACAGGATCTCCGCTCGGGGGGTCGGAGCCTCCGAAGCCGAAGAAGTCTGGCGCGATGCAGCGACCTATCTGCGCGGCGCGTGGCAGGACATGCCGATAGTCGAACCACAGGCCGGGCCACCCGTGCAGCAGAACGATGCCGGCGCCACGTCCGGCGGTTACGAAGTGCATTCTGCCGCGACTCAAGGTCGCGAAATTGTCAGCGAACGCGCCCTGCATCATCTGGGGAAGTGCCCGCGGCCCGGTGAACGAGAAGACCCTTACCTGTGCGGGGCAAGGTTCACGAAACAGCTGGCCGGCTGGCGTCGCTGGCTCCTCTGGTTGACGTTCCCGCGTGGCGTCCCTCCCGGGCACCGGGCCGGACCGCGGATCTCGCTTCTGCCTGGCTGGCCCGGGCGGAGCGGCTGGAAGGCGCTCACCGGGGCGGCTGCCTGCCCCTCCTTCGCGCCGGCTGGCCAGATACGCCCCGGCGGTGACCAGGGCGGTCCCGGCCAGGGACACCAGGGTGATCGTCTCGCTGCGAAAGGCGGCGCCCAGCACGATCGCGACGGGTGGCAGGAAGTAGACGGTCACCGACGCGCGAGTCGATCCAACCCGGCCGGCGAGCGTGGTAAACGCGACGAACGCGAAGGCGGTTCCCAGGCAGCCCAGAGCCGCAACGGCCAGCAGGCTGGACCATGCGAACGTCGAGCAGGGGATGCCGGCCAGCCCGAGGGGCGCAACGGCCGCCAGCGCGGCGAGCTGCGCCCGCCAGATGACCGGCAGGGCCCCGTGGCGCTGCTGCAGCGGAGCCGCGAGGTTGAACGCGATGCCATAAAGCGCGGTCGCCAGCACGACTAGGCAGATCGCCGCCGCGGTTGTGTGGGCGCCGTGCAGCGACGGCCAGCTGATCACCAGCACGCCGCCGAAGCCGATCAGCAGCCCGGCCCGCCGGGGCCCGCCGGGAAGCCTGCCGGAGATGAGGGCAGCCACCGCCGCGGTGAACAGCGGCGCTGCCGCATTCAGCATGCCCGCCAGCGACGAGCCGATCGACTGCTCAGCCACCGCGAACAGCAGGAAGGGGCCCGCCATCCACACCGCGCCCAGCAGCGCGATCGCCGGCCAGTCCGCGCGGGGGACGCTGCGCCGCGCGGCCGGGACCGCGGCCAGCGCGGCTGCGCCGAACGCCAGCCGCAACAGCGCGACGAGCTCCGGCGCGAAGTGGCCGACGCCGATGCGGATAAAAAGAAACGAGGATCCCCACGCCGCCGCGACGGCCACCAGCCACGCCCAGTCGGCCGCGGCGAAGGGTGCTTCTGTTCGCATGACCTGCTCTCCTGTGTGGACAGCCGGTGG
>WNGQ01012603.1_pt1 | contig 11326 bp, 10 predicted proteins | sample 5407661 | NCBI WGS metagenome assembly WNGQ01 (sample SAMN13153382, study PRJNA577476) | soil metagenome | isolation source: 60 cm soil or saprolite under Garry oak tree replicate 2 | place: USA:California | collected 2016-06-15
CGACTGCTCCTTGGCGGCGCGCAGCACCGCGAGTCCGTCCACCTCCCGCATGCGGAGGTCGGTGATGACGAGGTCGAACGTGTCGCTCTTCAGCGCCTTGATCGCGGCTTCGCCGCCGTCGGCGACGGTCACGTCATGGCCGGCCTGCCTCAGCATGATCGCGAGCAATTCGCGCATGCTGCGCTCGTCGTCGACGACCAGGACGCGCGTGTCAGGCATCGCGGGCGGGCAGCGTGACCGTGAACGTGGTCCCGAGGCCCGGCGTGCTGCGCACGTCGACCTCGCCGCCGTGCTCCTGCACGATCCGGTGGACGAGCGAGAGGCCGAGCCCGGTACCCCCGGGTTTGGTGGAGAAGAACGGCTCGAAGACGTGGGTGAGGTCGTCCGGCGCGATGCCGTGCCCGCTGTCGGTCACCCACACCTCCAGCTTCTGGCCCGGGACCGCCGTCGCTCCGACGCTCAGCTCGCCTCCCTGGGGCATCGCTTCCACCGCGTTCAGACAGAGATTCCAGAGCACCTGCCGGAACTGCTCCGGGTCCACCCGCCAGACGAGGGGCGAGGAGAACGCCCGGACGATCTTGAGGCCGCTCGCCGCCCCGCGGTGCTCGAGCAGGAGGAGGACGCCCTCGAGCGCCCCCGCGACGTTCACCGCCTGGAAGGCGAGCGGCGCTGGGCGGGCGTATTCGAGGAAGTTCGTGATGATCTGGTTGAGCCGTTCGGACTCGCGCACCACGATCTGCGACAGGCGCTCGCGCGCCTCCCCCGCAGCCGCGGTGCCCGTGAGGACCTCGATGGCGCCCGTCAGCGACGCGAGCGGGTTGCGAATCTCGTGAGCGATGTTGGCGGCCATCCGGCCCAGCGTCGCGAGCCGGTCCGCCTGGCGCATCCGCGCTTCCATCGCGCGGATCGCCGAGAGGTCGTCGCACGCGCCGATCAGCCCGAGTCGGGCGCCCTCGCCCGAGCGGAGCGCGGAGAAGGTCAGCCGCACGGGGACCGCGGTGCCGTCTGGCCGGCGGAGCAGCGTCTCGTGCCGTGTGGACGCGCGCAGGTCCTTATATGCCTGCAGGTCCCGCAGGTCCTTTCGCTGGGTCTCTAGCTCCTGGCTGGTCGCCCGGAACTGCTCCGCCAGCCCCCCGGCGACGATGGCGACAATCAGGAAGGTCCCGGCGTTGAGGAACATGGTGAGGAGCTCCAGGGCGCTGGTCTCCCCGGGCGACTCGAAGAACACGCTCGTCGGCAACACGGTGCGGCCCAGCACGACCCCGGCGTACAGCACGCTCGCCACGCCCGCCATCGCCAGACCGCCGGTCCGCGACAGGAGCATGCACGCGCCGGTGACCGACAGCACGTAGAGGAAGGCGAAGATGGACCGCCCGCCGCCCGTCGCCGCCACGATGGCCGTGATGAGCACGATGTCGAGCAGGCCGAACAGCCAGGCGACGGGACGGGGCCGGCCGCCGGGGCCGAACAGAAGCAGGACGCCCGACGAGACAGCGGCGATGAGCAGCGCGAGCGTGAGGACGACCGGATCCTGGCCCGGCACGAAGCCGGACGGCATGACCGGCCCGACCGCGAGCAGCAGCCCGGCGAGTCCGAGCCGCGCCCAGGCGAACCCGCGCAGCAGCGCGTTGACGTTGAGCGCCTTCACTACTTCACTTCATCACCGTGACCAGCTTGAAGATCGGCAAGTACATTGCGACGACGAGGCCACCGACGACGACGCCGAGGAACACGATCATGAGCGGCTCGAGCAGCGACGTGAGCGCGGTCACCGCGGTGTCGACCTCGTCGTCGTAGAAGTCGGCGATCTTCTGGAGCATCTGGTCGAGAGCGCCGGTGTTCTCGCCCACGTTGATCATGTGCACCACCATGGGCGGGAACACGGTACTGCCCTTCAGCGGCTCCGACAGCGTGCGGCCCGAGGTGACGGCCGCGCGCGCCTCCATCACCGTGGCCTCGACGACGCGGTTGCCGGCTGACCGCGCCGTGATGAGGAGCCCCTCGAGGATCGGGACGCCGGATGAGATGAGCGTGCCGAGCGTGCGCGTGAACCGGGCGACGGCGACCTTACGGATCAGCATGCCCATGACCGGCACCTTCAGGAGGAATGCGTCGATGACTTTGCTGCCCTGGTCGGTCCCGTAGTAGCGCTTGAGCATGTAGACGCCGGCCGCGCCCGCGAGCACCATGAAGACGATATATCTCTGCGTGAAGTCGGAGACCCACATGACGATCCGCGTGGGCATCGGTAGGCCGGCGCCGAGGCCCTGGAACATCTTCGCGAAGGTCGGGATGACGAAGATCATCATGAAAATGATCACGAGGACGGCGACGCTGACGATCGTGATCGGGTAGACCATGGCGCCCTTGACCTTGCTCTTCAGCTTGGCGGCCTTCTCGATGTAACCGGACAGCCGCTGCAGGACGACGTCGAGGACACCGCCGGACTCGCCGACCGCGAGCATGTTGACGAAGAGGTCGTTGAACACCTTCGGGAACTTCCTGAACGACTCCGCCAGGGTGGCCCCACCCTCGACCTCGCGCGCGATGCGGCTCGTCACCAAGCGCAGGGTTTTGGAGTCGCTCTGCTCGGACAGGATCTGCAGGCACTGGGCGATCGGGAGACCGGCGTCGACCATCGTGGAGAACTGGCGCGTGTAGATCGCGAGGTCCTTGTCCTTGACTGAGCCGCCGATCTTCTTGACGGCCGCGACCTTGGCTTGGCGTTCCTGGACGGAGAGGGCGATCACGCCTTTCGTCCGGAGCTGCGCGACGGCAGCCGGCCGGTCGTTGGCCTCGATCTCGCCGGCCACGATTCCGGCCCCCGACCGGCCACGATACGCGAAGACGGGCATGCTCCCCTCCTACCGCTTGCTGAAGGGCGACCCGCCGTGGGCCGGCGCGGCTGACGCGGCTGTCGAGGGGGCGCCGCCTTCGAGAAGCTGGAGCAGTTCCTCGACCATCATCGACTGGTTCAACGCCTCGTCACGCGTGATCTGATTCCGCCTCACGAGATCGGCGAGCGACTGGTTCATCGTCTGCATCCCGTACTTGACCCCTGTCCCGATCGCCGAGTAGATCTGGTGGATCTTGTCCTCGCGGATCAGGTTCCGGATGGCGGGCGTGGCCACCATGATCTCCATCGACATCACGCGCCCGCCGCCGACCTTGGGGATCAGGGCCTGCGAGAGCACACCCTCGACGACGAGGGCGAGCTGGGCGCGGACCTGCGGCTGCTGGTTGGTCGGGAACACATCGATGATCCGGTTGACCGTCTGGGCGCAGGAGTTCGTGTGCAGCGTGGCGAAGGTGAGGTGCCCGGTCTCGGCGATCGTCAACGCCGCTGCGATCGTCTCGAGGTCGCGCATCTCGCCGACGAGCACGACGTCCGGGTCCTGCCGGGGGATCGCCTTGAGCGCCTTCTGGAACGAGTGCGTGTCCGAGAACACCTCGCGCTGGTTCACGAGGCACGACTTGTGCGGGTGCACGAATTCGATCGGGTCCTCGACCGTCACGATGTGATCGGGGCGCTCGTTGTTGATCTTGTCGATCATCGCGGCCAGGGTCGTGGACTTGCCCGATCCGGTCGGGCCCGTTACGAGGACCAACCCCTTCGGTCGGTCCGCGAGCTGCTGGACGATGGGGGGCAGGCTGAGGTCCTCGAACGTGCGGATCTTGTACGGAATGAGGCGGATCGCCGAGCCCACGGCGCCGCGCTGGCGAAACACGTTGCAGCGGAAACGGGCCAGCCCCTGGATGCCAAAGGAGAGGTCGAGCTCGTTCTCCTCCTCGAACTTCTGCTTCTGCGTTTCGTTGAGGACGCTGTACGCGAGCCGCTGCGTGTCCTGCGGCGTCAGCTGCTCGAACTGGGTGAGCTGGACGAGGCTCCCATCGATCCGGAGCTGCGGGTACGTCCCGCTCGTGAGGTGGAGATCGGACGCCCGTCGGTCCACCATGAGCTGGAGCAGATCGGCCATGTTCGCGGCCATTGGTCCCCCTTCGTCGCCGGAGCCCGTCGGCTAGGCGAGCGTGACTCGCAGCACCTCTTCGATGCTCGTCGTTCCCGCGAGCACCTTCAGGAGGGCGGCCTGCCGCAGGGTCTTCATGCCCTGAGACTGCGCGATCTCCCGAATTGCCGCGATCGTCGCGGACCGGAGGATCGCGTCCTTGAGTTCCTCGCTGATCGGCATGACCTCGTAGATCGCCACGCGCCCCTTCATGCCGGTGAAGCTGCACGTCGGGCAGCCCTTGCTCTTGTGGATCGTGACCTTCCCGCGCCCGGTCGGGACGTGGCCGTAGGGGGCGAGCGACTCCTCGTCGACCTCATACGGCTCCTTGCACGCGGCGCACAGCCGGCGGGCGAGCCGCTGCGCCAGGATCAGCAGGAGCGAGGACGAAAGGAGAAACGGCTGGATCCCCATCTCCAGGAGCCGCGCGATGGTCGAAGGGCAGTCGTTCGTGTGGAGCGTGGTGAACACGAGGTGGCCGGTGAGCGCTGCGCGGATCGAGATCTGCGCCGTCTCGACGTCGCGCGTCTCGCCGACCAGGATCACGTCCGGGTCCTGGCGCAGGAAGGAGCGGAGCGCGGCGGCGAAGGTCCGCCCGATGCCCTCGTTGACCTGCAGCTGGTTGACGCCCTTGAGGTTGTACTCGACCGGGTCCTCGGCGGTCATGATGTTGACGTCGGGGTTATTGATCGTGTGGATCGCCGAGTAGAGGGTCGTCGTCTTGCCCGAGCCGGTCGGCCCCGTGATGAGGACCATGCCGTAGGGCTGGCGGATCGCGACGTTGAACTTCTCGAGGCTCCACGAGTCGAAGCCGAGCTTGGTGAGGTCGAGCTGCAGCGCGTCCTTGTCGAGGATGCGGAGGACGGCCTTCTCACCGAAGATCGTCGGCAGCGTCGAGACACGGAAGTCGATCTCGCGGTTGTTGTACTTCAGCTTGATGCGCCCGTCCTGCGGTAGGCGCCGCTCGGCGATATCGAGGCTCGACATGATCTTGATGCGCGACAGGATCGCCGACTCGAGGCGCTTGGGCGGGGCGAGCATCTCGTGAAGGACGCCGTCCATCCGGAAGCGAATCCGGAAGACCTTCTCGTACGTCTCGAAGTGGATGTCCGAGGCGCCCTTCTGGATCGCGTCCACGAGCACCATGTTCACGAGCTTGACGACGGGCGCCTCGCCGCCCGACTCCTTCAGCTCGAAGATGTCGACTTGGGCGCTCTTCTCCTCCTCGTCGCCCTCGACGACCTCGACGTTCGCGAGGTCCGTGGACATGTCCTGCATGACGCTCGCCATCGCGTCGGTCTTCGACTCGTAGTGACGGTCGATCGCCTTCCGGATCGCCGACTGCGAGGCGACCAGCGGCAGCACTTGGAGGTTCGTCATGAACGCGATGTCGTCGAGGGCGAAGACGTTGGTCGGGTCGGCCATCGCGACGGCCAGCGAGCTGCCCATTTTCCTGACGGGAATAACCTCGTACTTCTTCGCGATGGGCGCCGGCACGAGGCGGAGGACCCCGGGGTCGATCTCGAGCTGGGCGAGCGTGATGGAGGGCACACCGTACTGGCGAGAGAGGAACCCGATCAGTTGTTCCTCGTTGATGAAGCCGAGCTTGATGAGAACGGAGCCGAGCTTCTCGGTGGAACCCTTCTGCTCGCCGAGGGCCTTCTGAAGCTGCGCAGGGGTCAGCAGCCCATCGGCGACCAGGAGGTCTCCGAGCCGCCGGTTGAACGACTGTCCCAATTTCTGTTGCGGCTGCGCCATAGATTTTTACTGTACCCCACCCAGTCGTTTCAACGTATCGGTAAAGGCTTTGTAAGCGTCGTCCTGGTACAGCACGAACGTGACCCGCTTGAGGGAGGTCCCGCCGGCTTTCAGGTGGCCGATGACCGCGTTCAGCATGGCCTCACCCGAGACAGCCGGCGGCACGTGCCCGACGCCCGTTCCGAGCGCCGGGAGCGCCAGGGACGTGATCCGGCGCTTGGCGGCGAGCGCCAAGACCGCGCGCGTGGTGGCGGCGATCTTCTCCGCGTCGGTCTTGAGATCGGGTCCCATCACCGCAGCGTGAATGACGTGGGTCGCGGCCAGGTTGCCCCCGGTGGTCAGCACGGCCTCGCCCACCTCCACCGGGCCCTGGCGCATGGCGTCCTCCTCGATGATGACGCCGCCCTTCCGTTTGATGGCGCCCGCGACGCCGGCGCCCATCGCGAGCGGCGAATTCGCGGCGTTGACGATCGCGTCGACCTCGCAGTCGGTGATGTCGCCACGCTCGATCGAGACGGACGAGTCGCCGATCCTGAGCTTCACGGCTTGGCCCGGCTGCGCTCGTGGGCCTTGGCGGACTCCCACGACCGCTCCATCTCGTCCTGCGGGACCGCGCCGACCGACTTGCCCTGCGCGATGAGGCCTGCCTCCATCTCGGCGAAGCGGCGCCGGAACTTCTCGATGGCGTCCTGCAGGGCCTCCTCGGCGTCGATCGAGGAGAGCCGCGCCACGTTCACGAGAGAGAACAGCGCGTCGCCCAGCTCTTCCTGCACGCGCTCGACCTCACCCGATGCGAGTGCCGCGGCGGCTTCGCGGATCTCCTCCTCCACCTTGGCCCACGCCGACCGGGCGTCCGGCCAGTCGAAGGACACACGCGCGGCCTTGGTTTGGATCCGGTGCGCGCGCAACAGCGCGGGCAGCGACCGTGGAACGCCGTCGATCGCGGAGCGTGGGTGCCCTGTCCGCTCGGCTTCGCGCCGTTTGATCGCCTCCCACTGCGCGAGGGCCTCCTTCGGCGTCGCGACCGACGCGTCGCCGAACACGTGGGGGTGGCGGCTCACCATCTTGTCGATGAGGCGCCGCAGGAGGTCGGGCATCGCGAACTCGCCGACCTCCTCGGCCAGGCGCGCGAGGAAGACCACCTGGAAGAGCAGATCGCCAAGCTCCTCTTGCAGCTCCGCTGGGTTCCCCACCGCGATCGCCTCGAGAACCTCGTACGCCTCCTCGATCAGGTAGGGCTTGAGAGAGGTCCGCGTCTGCTCACGGTCCCAGGGGCAGCCGTCGGGCCCGCGCAGCCGCGCCATGACGTCGAGGAGTCGTTCGAAGAGAACACCGGGGGACTCGGTCATATCCGTTCCTGGGGCTAAGTCGATTATACAGCACGCGTTTTTGCGTATGCTAGGCTCGCTCCTGATGGCTTCCAGCGACCCCGAGGAAACGTTCAAGGTTACGGACCGGCGTCGGCGGGTCCAGGACGACGAGCCGGCCCGGCCCGCGCCCCCGGGCGCGCCCACACCCAGCGCCCAGCGGGAGCGACCGAGGCCGGCGCGCGAGCCCGAGCGCGACTTGACGGGGCTCTTCGTGATGCTCGCGAGCTCGGCGGCGATCGCGATGGGCGACGCTGCCGACCCCGTGACGGGCGAGCGACATTACGACCTCGCCCACGCCGCCGAGGCCATCGATCTGCTCGCGCTCCTGCGCGAGAAGACGGAAGGCCACCGCTCCGTAGAGGAAACGCAGGTCCTCGAGGGGCTCATCTACGATCTCCAGCTCCGGTACGTCGAGGCGACCAAGCGAGCCGGATCACCACCGGGGCCGCCTCGATCGTGAGTATTCGAGTCGCACCAACTCCAACCTACCACAACAGGTAAAATCCCTTTCCTGGTTGGGTCTTACACTCGTATCTCGGCCGGCTTGACAGGTCAAGACTCATCTGATATATAAATGATGGACTCAATCAAGGCTGGCAAGGAGGCTGGCCAATCAAGGAAGGAGGAGTTGCTTATGGCGATCGATCGTTGGCGTCCGTTTGCGACTTCTGTGGAGCAATGGGACCCGTTCCCCGAGATCCAGAGCGAGATGAATCGGCTGTTTTACGGCTTCTTCGCTCGTCCGAGGGCCATCGCCACGGGGACGGAGAGCCGGGCCTGGATGCCGGTCGTGGACATGTACGAGACGAAGGATGACCTCATTCTGCGCTTCGAGCTTCCAGGCGTGAGCGAGAAGGACGTGTCGCTCTCGATCACGGACGATGTGCTCACGGTGAAGGGCGAGCGATCGTTCAATCAGGAGTCGAAGGACGATCACGCCTACCGTGTCGAGCGCGCCTACGGGAAGTTCGAGCGTAGCGTCGAGCTACCGGCGCCCGTCCAGGCCGACCGTGCGAAGGCGACCTATCGCGACGGAGTGCTCGAGGTGAGGCTCCCGAAGGCCGCAGAGGCCAAGCCGAAGGAAATCAAGATCGACATTCTGTAATCCGGTCCGGAAATGGCGGAGCGGGCCCACCCCGGGCCCGCTCCGCCGAGCGTCGATACCACAGGGAGATCAGACCATGGCGAAGGTAATCGGGATTGACCTCGGGACGACCAACTCGGTCGTGGCGATCGTCGAGGGCGGCAACCCCACCGTGATCGCGAACCAGGAGGGGAGCCGTCTCACGCCCTCCGTAGCAGCCTTCACGAAGGATGGCGAGATCCTCGTCGGCCAGGTCGCCAAACGGCAGGCGATCACGAACCCCGAGAACACGATCTTCTCGATCAAGCGCTTCATGGGGCGGCGATACGACGAGGTCCTCCAGGAGATCAAGCTCGTCCCGTACAAGGTCGTCAAGGCCCCGAACGGCGATGCCCGCGTCGAGATCCGCGGCAAGCAGTACTCACCGCCGGAAATCTCCGCCCTGATCCTCCGCAAGCTGAAGGAGGCGGCCGAGGCCTACCTGGGCGAGAAGGCGGCCGTCATCACCGTGCCCGCCTACTTCAACGACAGCCAGCGGCAGGCGACCAAGGACGCCGGGAAGATCGCGGGGCTCGAGGTCCTGCGCATCATCAACGAGCCGACGGCGGCCGCGCTCGCCTACGGAATGGACAAGAAAAAGGACGAGACGATCGCCGTCTATGACCTCGGCGGCGGGACCTTCGACATCTCGATCCTCGACATCGGCGAGGGCGTCTTCGAGGTGAAGGCGACCAACGGAGACACGCACCTCGGCGGGGACGACTTCGATCAGCGCATCATCGACTGGATCGGCGAGGAGTTCAAGAAGGAGCACGGGATCGACCTCCGCAAGGACCGCATGGCGTTGCAGCGCCTGAAGGAGGCCGCCGAGAAGGCCAAGTGCGAGCTCTCGACGACGCTGCAGACGGAGATCAACCTGCCCTTCATCACGGCCAATGCGAACGGGCCCAAGCACCTCGTGCTCACCCTCACCCGGGCGAAGCTCGAGGCCCTGGTGGCCGATCTCATTGAACGGACGATCGGGCCCTGCCGGCAGGCGATGCAGGACGCCGGCCTGACGCCGAAGGACATCCAGGAGGTCATCCTCGTCGGCGGGCAGACCCGCATGCCGAAAGTGCAGGAGGTCGTGAAGCAGTTCTTCGGCAGAGAGCCCCACAAGGGCGTGAACCCGGATGAGGTCGTCGCGGTGGGCGCCGCCGTGCAGGCGGCGGTACTCACGGGCGAGGTCAAGGACCTCCTGCTCCTCGACGTGACGCCGCTCTCGCTCGGGATCGAGACGCTCGGCGGCGTGACGACCGTGCTGATCCCGCGGAACACGACGATCCCGACGAAGAAGAGCGAGATCTTCACAACCGCCGCGGACAGCCAGACGTCGGTCGAAGTCCACGTGCTGCAGGGTGAGCGCCAGATGGCGCGCGACAACCGGACGCTCGGCCGCTTCCACCTCGTCGGCATTCCGCCGGCACCGCGCGGCGTCCCGCAGATCGAGGTGACGTTCGACATCGACGCGAACGGCATCCTGAACGTGGCGGCGCAGGACAAGGCCACCGGCAAGCAGCAGAACATCACCATCACCGCGTCGTCGGGCCTGACGAAGGACGAGATCGGGCGGATGGTGAAGGACGCCGAGACGCATGCGGCGGAGGACACGGCACGGAAGCAGGAGATCGAGGTCCGCAACCAGACCGACTCGCTCGTGTACTCCACCGAGCGCACGCTCAACGAGCACGGCGCGAAGCTCGGGGAAGCGGACCGCAAGGCGGTCGACGAGGCCCTCGCGGAGGCGCGCGAGGCGCTGAAGAGCGAGGACGTGGAGCGGATGAAACGCGCCCAGGAGAAATTGACGCGCGCCTCCCACAAGCTTGCGGAGATCATGTACCGCGAGGCACAGGGGCCGACGCAGCAGCCCACCGGCGCGCCGGGTGGGGAGAGCCGCGCGGCGTCTGGCCCCAAGGAGGGTGAGGTGGTGGACGCGGACTTCGAGGACCTGGGCGACAAGAAGAAGTAGCGGTCATGCGGCGCGACTACTACGCCGTGCTGGGGGTCGCGTCCACGGCGGGGCTGCGCGAGGTGCGCCAGGCGTACCGACACCTCGCGCGGCAGTACTCGCCCGACGTGAACTTCTGGGACGCCCAGGCCCGAGACCTCTTCGACGAGATCGAAGAGGCGTACCGCGTGCTGAGCGATCCCGCCGCCCGCGCGATGTACGACCGGTTCGGCCACGCGCTCCGCGACGGCGAGGCGCTGGCTGCGGGCCGACGCGGTGAGGACGTGCACGCCACCGTGCAACTCGCGTTCGCGGACGTGGTGCGCGGGACGAGCCTGCGGCTCGAGGTCGCGCGGTTCTCGCCGTGCGCCGCGTGCGGCGCGACGGGCGTCGCGGGCGACGCGCGGTGCCCCGCGTGTGGCGGGCGCGGCGTGCGGCGCGCGGTCGACCCCGTGTCGGTCACGATCCCGGCCGGCGTCGACTCTGGCTCGCAGATCCGCGTGCCTGGCGAGGGGAGCGCGGGACCGTTCGGCGGCCCGCGCGGCGACTTGCTCATCAGCACGCGGGTCCAGGAGCATCCCCTCTTCGGTCGCAAGGGCGACAGCGTCCACTGTGAGGTCCCGATCAGCGTATGGGAAGCGATCCTCGGCGCGCGGATCCGGGTGCCGACGCCCCTGGGCGAGGCGGCGCTGGTGGTCCCTCCGGGGACCACGGGGGGACAGGTCTTTCGCCTCCGGGGCCAGGGGTTGCCGAAGTTGTCGGGCGAGGGGATCGGGGATCTCTACGTGACCGTGCGCGTCGAGATCCCGACCGGGCTCGACGCGCGCACGCACGATCTCGTCCGAGAGCTCGAGCGGCTGATCCCGCTCGCGCCGCGCACCGCGCTCGAGCGATATCGCGGGGGGGCGACGTGAGCGATCGTGGCAAGCCGCTGTACATGATCGGGGTGGTCGCCCAGATGCTGAACGTCCATCCCCAGACGCTCCGGTTCTACGAGAAGAAGGGGCTCGTCCGTCCGAGCAGGACCGTGGGCCGTACCCGCATGTACTCGGCCGAGGACGTCGAGGAGCTCTCGCGCCTGCTCCGGCTGACGCGCGACCTGGGTGTGAATCTCGCCGGG
>WNGQ01006485.1_pt1 | contig 11323 bp, 14 predicted proteins | sample 5407661 | NCBI WGS metagenome assembly WNGQ01 (sample SAMN13153382, study PRJNA577476) | soil metagenome | isolation source: 60 cm soil or saprolite under Garry oak tree replicate 2 | place: USA:California | collected 2016-06-15
CCGGCTACAGCCGCGCTGTCGTCGACGGCGATTTTGCCTTCGTCGCCGGCACCACCGGCTATGACTACACCACCATGACCATGCCGGCCGATGTCACGAGCCAGTCACGGAACTGTTTCAAGACCATCGAAGCGGCCTTGAACGAGGCCGGCTTCGCGATGGCCGACATCGTCCGCGCGACCTATTACATCACCGACGCCAAGGACGCCGACGCGCATTTCGCCGTCTGCAGCGAGGTGCTCGGCGAGATCCGTCCGGCGGCTACGCTGCTGGTCGTCGTGGGCCTCTACAAGCCCGAGATGAAGGTCGAGATCGAAGTGACCGCCAAGCGCCGCGCCGCCTGACCGAACGCCTTAGGCCTGCCTGTTGTCTGGAGACATCATGAACCCGCCCTCGCAGATCCACGCGAAAATTTCCGGTCCCATCGTCATGATCGGCTTCGGCTCGATCGGCAAGGGCACCCTGCCCCTGATCGAACGGCATTTCGCCTATGACAAGTCGCGCTTCGTCATCATCGACCCGCATGAGGACGGCGAGCTCGCCAAGAAGCACGGCGTACGCTTCATCAAGCAGGGCGTGACCCGGGACAATTATCGCGAACTCCTGGTGCCGCTCCTCACCGAAGGCGGCGGCCGGGGCTTTTGCGTCAACCTGTCGGTCGACACCTCCTCGGTCGATATCATGACGCTGTGCCGCGAGATCGGCGCGCTCTATGTCGACACCGTCGTCGAGCCATGGGCCGGCTTCTACTTCGACAAGAAGATCAATCCGGAACAGCGCTCGAACTACGCGCTGCGCGAGACATTGCTCGCGGCCAAGCGCAAGAACCCGGGCGGCACGACCGCGGTGTCGACCTGCGGCGCCAATCCCGGCATGGTGTCGTGGTTCGTCAAGCAGGCGCTGCTCGACATCGCGCGCGACACCAACACGCCGTTCGACGAGCCGAACAGCCGGGACGGCTGGGGCCAGCTGGCGCAAAAGCTCGGCGTCAAGGGCATCCACATTGCCGAGCGCGACACCCAGCGTTCCAGGAAGCCGAAGCCGATGGACGTGTTCGTCAACACCTGGTCGGTGGAAGGCTTCGTGTCCGAAGGCATGCAGCCGGCCGAACTCGGCTGGGGCACCCACGAGACCTGGATGCCGGACAACGGCCGCACCCATCCCGACGGGTGCGGCGCTGCGATCTATCTTTTGCAGCCCGGCGCCAACACCCGCGTCCGCTCCTGGTGCCCGACGCCCGGCGCGCAGTACGGCTTTCTCGTCACCCACAACGAGTCGATCTCGATCGCGGACTATTTCACCCTGCGCGACGGCGACAACGTGGTCTACCGCCCGACCTGCCACTACGCCTATCACCCGGCCAACGACGCCGTGCTGTCGCTGCACGAGATTTTCGGCGCGACCGGCAAGATGCAGGAGAAGTGGCACATCCTGGACGAGAACGAGATCGTCGACGGCATCGACGAGCTCGGCGTGCTGCTCTATGGCCACGCCAGGAACGCTTATTGGTACGGTTCGCAGCTGTCGATCGAGGAGACGCGCACCGTTGCGCCCTACCAGAACGCCACGGGCATGCAGGTGTCCTCCGCCGTGCTCGCCGGCATGGTGTGGGCGCTGGAAAATCCGACCGCCGGCATCGTCGAGGCGGACGAGATGGACTTCCACCGCTGCCTCGAAATCCAGCGGCCCTATCTTGGGCCCGTGAAGGGCTTCTACACCGACTGGACGCCACTCGCCGACCGGCCCGGGCTGTTCCCGGAAGACATCGACACCAGCGATCCCTGGCAGTTCAGGAACGTGCTGGTGCGGTGAGCTGGCGAGCGAACCGCTCTCTCCGTTGTCATTCCGGGATGCGAGAGAAGCGAGCGAACCCGGAATCTCGATGTAGGGAAAACAAAAGCAAACCAACTTCGGGATTCCGGGTTCATCGCTCCGCGATGCCCCGGAATGACTTCGTTACTTCGCCATATAATCGAACGCCACCTTGCCCAGGCCCAGCGTCAGATCCGCCTTGAAATGCAGCGCCGAGACCACCTCGCGCACCGGCAGGCGTGCCACGTCCGCAAGCGCATGCGGAAACAGGCCGAGCGCGGCGGGGCCGGTCCAGGCCTCCTTCAGCGTGATCTCCTCGAGCGAGAAGCGCACCAGCTCGCAGATCCGCGGGGAGCCGTCGACATGGGGAATGATCTTGAGGATGAAGTTCGGCGCCTTCATGCTCTTCAGCACGGCGTCATGATCGCAGGGCCGGTGCTTGTAACCCATGGTGGCGGAGGCGCAGAGCACCGAGCCGTAATGCAGCGTGCCCACCAGCACGTCGCTCTCGACCTCGATCTTCGGCCTGGCGAGCTTTTTCGGAAATCCCCACAGCTCGCGGCCGCCGGCGATCGGTCCTTCGTCGTCGAGATACATCGCGTGGGTGTAGGCGCCCTCCTCGCCGTTGAAGCGAACCGGGATCACCTGCCCGGTTTCGGTGTAGTCGCCGAAGCCGGTCGAGTCGGGCATGCGGATGAATTCGTATTTGACGACCGAGTCGGTGACCTCGAGCGGCTCCGGCACCACGGCAGCGAGCGCTTCGGGATCGGTCCGATAGGTGATGATGAAATATTCGCGATTGAAGAACCGATAGGGACCCGGCGGAAACGCCGGGCTGGTCAGCGGCATGGAATAGGCGGCGCGCCGGACGTCATCAATTTTCATGGTCTGCCTCATGTGCTGCAATATCCCGGCGACTATGCAGCGCCAGAGCAGAACAATCGAGGCGGGAAGATCGGCAAAGGATCACATCGCGGCGAGCCGCCGTCACAACGCCGTCACACCGTTTCAGAGCTCCAGCAGCCCCGCCTCGCCGGCCTCGTCGGCAAACGCCAGCAGCGTGCCCTTGGCGTTCCAGGCCAGACCGGTGACCGGCGCGCTGCCGTTGCGGCGGACCAGGATCTCCGCGCCGTCGTTGATCCGCACCATCAGGATAGTGCCGTCGCCATAGCCTGCCGCCAGGATGTCCTGCGCGGGATGGCAGGCGACCGCGGTGACGCGGGCCTGCAACGGCGCCAGCATCGCCGGCTCCTTGCCCATCGGGCCGTCCTTGCTTGCGAACGGCCACATGATCACCGCGTCGGCGCCGGAGGTGGCGAGAAACTTGCCGCCCGCGCTCCACGACATCGATTTGACGCGGCCGGGATAACCCGCCATGCGCATGTGCTTGTTCTCGGCGAGCCGCCAGCCATGCAGTGACGGCTCATGCATGGCGGTGACGAGGAACTTGTTGTCGGCGCTGAAGACGACGCCGAGATGCGAGCCCGCCCATCCCAGAAATTCCGGCTCTGCGGCCATGTTGGGAAACCACAGGCTGACGCCGTTATAGTGCGCGATCGCAAGCCGCAGCCCCTTCGGCGCAAAGGCAAGCCCGCCGACGGTCGAGGGAACGTCGACCGATTTCTCCTCGCCCTTGGCGCTGCGGACGAACGCGGTCTTGCCGGCCGACCAGGCGAGCGCGCCGTCGGCCTGCAGCGCCACATTGTCGATCCAGCGCCGCTTCGGATCGGTCGCGAGCAGCGTGACGGCGCCCTTGTCGTCGAGCGCAACCAGCTTGCCGTCATCGCCGCCCATCACCATGCGCTTGCCGTCGCAGACCGCGCAGAGGATGCCGCCGCCATGGACCGCGACTTTCGTCATCGCGCCCTGCCCGTCGACGAGAACGACGCTTTCCTCGGCGCCGACGAAAGCCGCGCGTTCTTTCAGGAAATGCACCGACGTGACCGGCATGCCGATCGTGAGCGGACGCACGCGATCGGTCACGGAGACGATCGAGGCAGCCGCGCCGCCCGGCTCGAACTCTTTCATCACGCGACGATGCAGCGCGCGAAGCCCTCGCGGATGGCTTCTTGCGGCAATTCGCGACCGATGAAGATGAGGCGGCTTTGCCGCGGCTCGTCGGCTTTCCACTTTCGCTGGTGGTCGCCCTCCAGCATCATGTGCACGCCCTGGAAGACATAGCGGTCGTCATCGTCGTGGAAGGCGAGAATGCCCTTCGAACGCAGGATCTTCTGGCCCTCGCTGGCGACCAGGTCCTGCAGCCAGGGCATGAATTTGCTGGGATCGAGCGGCTTGTCGGAGCGCAGCGACAGCGACTGCATCTCCTCGTCGTGATAGTGCTTCAAGCCATGACCGTGATCGTGGTGATGGTCATGATCGTGGTGGTGGTCGTGATCGTCGCTGGCGTCGAGAAAATCCGGCTCGATGTCGAGGATGCGGTCGAGATCGAAGGCGCCGCGATCGAGCACGTCGGATAGCGCAACCTTGCAGCGCTCGGTGCGGTGCAGCCTGGCGTAAGGATTGATGCCGCGGATGCGCGCCTCGACCTCGGCGAGTTCCGCCTTCGACACCAGATCAGTCTTGTTGAGCACGATGACGTCGGCAAACGCGATCTGGTTCTTGGCCTCGGGCGCGTCCTTGAGGCGGTCGCTCAGCCATTTCGCATCCGCGACCGTCACCACCGCGTCCAGACGCGCGTTCTTCTGCACGTCCTCGTCGACGAAGAAGGTCTGCGCCACCGGCGCCGGATCGGCAAGCCCCGTGGTCTCCACGATGATGGCGTCGAACTTGCCCTTGCGCCGCATCAACCCGTCGAGGATGCGCACGAGGTCGCCGCGCACCGTGCAGCAGACGCAGCCATTGTTCATTTCGAACACTTCCTCGTCCGCGCCGACGATGAGGTCGTTGTCGATGCCGATCTCGCCGAATTCATTGACGATGACGGCGTATTTCTTGCCGTGGTTCTCCGACAGGATGCGGTTGAGCAGCGTGGTCTTGCCGGCGCCGAGATAGCCGGTCAAAACCGTCACGGGAATTTTTGGGGACGTCGATTCAGACATGCTCGCTCCGGACAAACAAACTGTTGCGGTGCGCCGTGGCGGCAGGGAGGCCCCCGCCCTCATCCCGTGAGACGGGACATCAATGGTCCAGCGCGCTGGTCAGCGCCTTTATATTGTGCCTGACCATTGCAATGTAAGTGGGGGCATCGCCCTTTTCACCGGTCAGGCTGTCGGAAAACAGCGTTCCGCCGATCCTGGCACCGGTCTCGGCTGCGATCCGGCCGACCAGGCGGTCGTCGCTGATATTTTCCAGGAAGACCGCCGGGATCTTCTCGGCCCTGATCTGGCCGATGATTTTGGCGAGGTCGCGCGCGCTGGGCTCGGTTTCGGTCGAGACGCCGAGGGGAGCGATGAACTCGATCCCGTAGACGGCGGCGAAATAGCCGAAGGCATCATGGGTCGAAATCACCTTGCGCCGTGCGGGCGGGATTTTGTCGACCGCGTCCCGCACCTCGCGGTCGAGCGCGCCGAGTTCAGCCAGATGTCGCTCGGCCCGCGCATGGAAGTAATCCGCATCCGCCGGATCGGCCTGGGCAAGGGCGTCGCTTATGGTCTTCACATAGATTTCCGCATTCGCCACCGACTGCCAGGCGTGCGGGTCGGCGGCGGCGCCGGATTTGAGCGGCGCGATGCCCTTGGTCGCCTCGATGATCGGCGCCTTGCTGCCGGCGGACTGCAAGAGCCGCGGCAGCCAGCCTTCGAGACCGAGCCCGTTGATGATCACAAGTTGCGCATCCGCGATGGTCTTGGCATCCGACGGCGCGGGCGTATAGACGTGGACATCGCTGTCGGGCCCCACCAGAATGGTCAGGTTGATGCGGTCGCCGCCGACATTGCGCACGAAATCGCCGAGGATCGAGAAGCTCGCGACCACGTTGAGGCGATCCCCCGCATGCAGCGGTGAAGCCGTCAGCGCCAGAACCAGACCAAGCCAGAACCGCAACCGCATGTCGTGCTCGCCTCAGGCCTCGAGATGAGGGGCAGGAAAAAGCTGCCGGACCACGCCGCCAACGCGTCCGAACAGCACGGACGCCGCATAGAGCGCTGCCGCCACCAGAATGATCGCGGGGCCGGAAGGGATGCGGGTCTGGAACGACAGCACCAGCCCCGCATAGCCCGAGATCACAGCGCTCACCACCGCGATGCAGATCATCGGGGTGATGTCGCGCGACCAGAACCGCGCAATGCTCGCGGGCAGGATCATCAGTCCAACCGCAAGCAGCGTGCCGAGCGCCTGAAAGCCGGAGACGAGATTGACCACGATCAGCCCCAGGAACACCAGGTGCGCGGGCGCCCCGGCCCGGCTCACCGTACGCAGGAACAAAGGATCGACGCTCTCGATCACCAGCGGGCGGTAGATCACCGCGAGCACGAGGAGGGTGATGGTGGCGTTGATGGCGACCAGCAGCAGCGTCGGGTCGTCCATCGCCAGGATGTTGCCGAACAGCACGTGCAACAGATCGATGTTCGTGCCCTTGATCGAGACGATGGTCACGCCGAGCGCGAGCGAGGCCAGATAGAAGGTCGCAAGCGAGGCGTCCTCCTTGAGCCCGGTCGAGCGGGAGACGAGGCCTGCGAGCAGCGCCACCGCAAAGCCCGCGATCAGGCCACCCGTCGTCATCGCCAACAGATTGAGGCCCGACAGCAGAAATCCGATCGCAGCGCCGGGCAGGATCGCGTGCGCCATCGCATCACCCACCAGACTCATCCGCCGCAGCATCAGGAACACGCCGATCGGCGCGCCGCCAAGCGACAGCGCGATCACGGCAGCAAGCGCGCGGCGCATGAAGGCGAAATCGGTGAACGGCGCGAACAGCATGTCGTAGATCATCCGAGATCACGCCGCCTGCGAAGGCATCGCGTCGGCATGGCAGGCCGCCGCGCGTTCGTCGAAGGCCTCGCACATCCGCATCGCCACGAGCAGATTTTCCGGCGTCAACACCTCATCCGTCGAGCCCCACGCTATCGGGCCACGCGCCAACAGCAGAGTTTCTGGAAAATTGGCGCGTACCATCTCCAAATCGTGCAGCGCGGCCAGCACCGTGCGCTCTTCAAAATGCCAGCGCTTGACCAGCGCCACGAGATCGGCCGACGTCCTGGCGTCGATGGCGTTGAAGGGCTCGTCCAGCACGATCAGCCGCGCGTCCTGCAACAGCACGCGCGCGAACAGCATGCGCTGCATCTGTCCGCCGGACAGCGTGCCGATACCGCGAGCCTCGAAGCCGGTGAGGCCGACGGCGGCGAGCGCCTGCGCGATTCGGCCGCGCGCGGCGCGGTCAATGCCGCCGAACACGCCGGTCGAGCGCCACAGCCCGGTGCCGACGAAGTCGAACACCGAGATCGGGAAGCTGCGGTCGATATCGGCACTCTGCGGCAGATAGGCGATGTCCCTGACGTCGAGGCCATCAAGCGAAATCGAACCCGAAAGCGGCTTGAGAATGCCGACCAGCCCGCGAAACAAGGTCGACTTGCCGGCGCCGTTCGGCCCGATCACCGCGAGCAGCGCACCGGAGGCGATCTCGCCCGTGAGGTGATGTACCGCCGGATGGCGGTCGTAGCCGAGCGTGACGTCCTTGAACTGCACTTGCGCGGGCATAATCATCTCATCGCGATCAGAACGATGGCCCAGAGGACCGCGCTCACCGCACAGGCTGCCCCGAGCCGGGCAACGACGGGCATGCGCAGGATCGACCATGGCGCAAGCTGCGCCGGATGGGGCGAAGCCGGCCCATGCGAATGCAAATGGGGAGGATGGCCGTGAGGGTGGGGATCGGTATGAACGTCGGATGGAACCATGGAGCAATGTTATATTATAACATTACAGATGTCTACAAACGGCAACGGCCGGCAGCCTCAACGGGGACGACGAGCGGTGTGGCGGACGCCGTGAATGACGATCCCGGTCGCGTCCGCTCGGTAAAAGATCACGTAGGGGTACGGATTCGCCAGGAGCCGGCGGAGCTCGCCCTTATTCGTGACGCGGCCGCTTTGGGGATGGTCAGCGAGGAGGTCAATGGCGGCCTTGAGCCGTCTCTTGACCTTCTCCGCGCCTTGCGGCGAATGAGCTTCAATATAGTTGAGGATGTCGGACATCTGCCGGATGGCCCGGCGTGTGTAGCGGATTTTCACAGTCCATGCTTTGCCCACATGGCGCGAACTTCCTCGTCCGTCGCGAACTCGCCGCGCTCGGCCTCGGCCAGTGACGCGTCGATATCGGCTGCTTCTTCCGGCGTGAGTTCGTAAAGCGGTTGCTCGATGCCGGCAAGCTGCAGAAGCATCCGCGCAAGATCGTCCTGCACGTCGTCGGGAAGCACACGGACAGCCTCAACGGCCTGCTCAAGCAATCGGGTCATGCTCGCAACATAGGGCTTTCACCGCCCTTTCGGAAGCCCGGTCTCGTCAACTCGACTTACGGCTTCCCTATCGCCATGGCGATGGCGGCGGCCAGAAACGGCAACGGCACCGAGACGGCGGCGCGAAACCAGACGAATTTGGCCGGCATGAACGGGATCTCCCACAACACCAGCCGCTGGAAGGCGAACAGCGCCCAGGCGACCACATAGGCGAGCACCTGCGGGGTGCCGCCGCCGGCCTTCAGCGCGACCGCACCGATGGAAAAGCCGATCACCGGCCCGCCCGGCGTCGCCGCGCCGGCGACGACGGCGGTCAGAACGCCGAGCCAGCCGCTGCCTGGCCCCAACGCGCCGATGATGAACTCGGAGGGAATGACGGCGGCGATATAGCCGGAGCCGATCACGCCGAGCGCAATGCGCGGCACGATGTGGACGAAATCCATGCTGCCCTCGCGCAGCGAGGCCACCAGCACCGGGCGGCCGCGTTGCCAGGCCATCAGTCCGAGCACCGCGACCGAGGCCCAGAGAATGACGTCGATCAGAACGGCCGCGTTCATGGCGGGCCGTCTCGATAGAGGCGGGCATAGACGAAACGCCCGAACGCTCCTGCGATCAATGGCAATGGCAGCGAGATCACGACGCGCCACAGCGTGAAATCGGTGCCCATGATCGGGATTTCCCAGGCCACCGCGCGGCCATAGCCGATCAAGGTCCAGCTTACGACCATGGCAATGGTCGCGCCGAAATCGGCGCCGACCGAGAGCAGCGCGCTTGCCACCGGATAGGCGGTGAACGGTCCGCCCGGCAGGACCGCCCCGAAGGCGGCCCCGATCAAAAGGCCCTTGAGGCCCGACTCCGGGCCAAGCGATTTCGACACCTTGTCGTGCGGCAGGATCTCCGCGATGAACGCCCCGAGCAGGCACCCCGCGAGCACGCGCGGCAGGATGCCGCCGAACAGCGACAGATCATGGGATAGGATCTCAGTGAGGCCACTGACACCGTCGCGGCGCCAGACCAGCACGGCTGAGACCGCAATCAGCGCGGCCAGCACAATGGTCGACCAGCCGATCGGCGTCCGCGCGCGTCCCGGCCGCGGCTCGCCGTCGTCGGCATCTTCGGCGGCTGCCGGCTCTTTTAGCGGAACGTCTGACAAGATGCGTCGGGTGAGTTATGAGGCGACCTCGTCTGATTAGTCGCCGCCGCACCGCGATGCAAACGGAACGGCTCCGAGACCCATGCGTGCTCTTGAGAGGCCCATGCGCGATTGTGCGTCAGGCCAGCCAGCGCACCAGCGCGAGGCCGGCGAACAGGCCAGCAATCGAGAATCCCACCGATCCAACGACGTAAAACGCCGCAAGCGCGAGTTGGCCGCGTTCATACAGCAGTGCGGCGTCGAGCGAGAACGCCGAGAACGTGGTGTAGCCGCCGAGGACGCCGGTCATCAGGAACAGCCGCCAGGGCTGCGACGCCTCACCCTTGAAGGCGAGATAGCCGGCGATCAGGCCCATCACGATCGAGCCCGAAATGTTGATGATGAAGGTGCCGTAGGGAAAGGCGGTGCCGAAGCTCTTCGCGCACGCCATGTTGATGGCATGCCGCAGCGACGCGCCGAGGCCGCCGCCGAAGAAAACCAGGAGGTAGTTCATCAAGTCTTTCCAGCATCAAATCACCGGCAGCATGGTTTTGCCCCATGCGGGCGCTCCTCGCAAGGATCGCAGGACCGACCAGCACGCCAAAGGGCGGCAGCTGGTGGCTGCCGCCCTCATTCCGATCCGCCTTCGAAGGAAAGATCAGGCCACCATGCCGAACATTTCGTCGACATGGTCCCAGTTCACGAGGTGTTCGAGAAACGCCTTCAGATAATCCGGACGGCGGTTGCGATAGTCGATGTAATAGGAGTGCTCCCAGACGTCGCAGCCGAGGATCGGGCTGGCGCCATGCACCAGCGGGTTCTCGCCATTGGGGGTCTTGGAGACCTCGAGCTTGCCGCTCTTGACCTGCAGCCAGCACCAGCCGGAGCCGAACTGGCCGACGCCGGCGGCGGCAAAGTCGGTCTTGAATTTCTCGAAGCCGCCGAGGTCCTCGTTGATCTTCTTTTCGAGCCGTCCGGGCAATTTGCCGCCGCCGCCATTCGGCTTCATCCACTGCCAGAAATGTATGTGGTTGTAGTGCTGGCCGGCATTGTTGAAGACGGCGGGGTTCTTGCCGAACGAGCCCTTGACGATGTCCTCCAGGGACTTGCCTTCGAATTCAGTCCCCTTGATCGCGTTGTTGCCGTTCGTCACATAGGCCTGATGATGCTTGTCATGGTGATATTCCAGGGTTTCCTTCGACATATGGGACCCGAGGGCGTCATAGGCGTAAGGCAGGGGGGGAAGGGTAAAGGTCATGGGTTGATGTCCGCAACTTGTGAGGAGACGTGACTTAACGGGATCCCCTTATAGAGGGTTCCATCGGCGTTAAACACTCAATTTCGTTCGACCGATAGCCGGTAGCCCCGGCTTGCGTAGTACAGATAGCAGATACGTGTCGCGGTTGAGGCAAACCTATGAACATTGAAGTCGATGTCCTCAATGGGGACACATCCTGGGCGATGGCGGAGCCGCTGCTCGACGCGGTCTGGCCCCCCGATGTGCTGGCAACGCTGCCCTGGGGCGATGTCGTCTTTGCCCATGCCGACCTCAGGGTCCTGGTGTCCGAACCGGAGGGTCTGGTCTGCCATGTCGGGATCTTTCGGCGGGAGGTGAACTGGAATGGGCGAAAGATGCGCGCCGGCGGCATCGGCGGGGTTGCAACCCGCGAAGATCGTCGCGGCCGCCGCTATGCCAGCATCGCGCTCGATGCCGCGATCCAGACCTTGCGGGATGAAGGCTCGAGTGATTTCGCGATGCTGTTTTGCGAGCCGCATAATGCGCCGTTCTATGCCGGCCGCGGCTGGCGGCCGTTCGAAGGCGACATTTTCGCCGAACAACCCGGGCAAGGCCGCATTTCGTTCACCGCGATCGCAGCCCATGTCTACAAGATCAGGCAGGCGCCGCTCCGCGGCACCATCGACCTATGCGGCCTGCCCTGGTGACCCATGCGTGAAGAGACTGGCGA
>WNGQ01008947.1_pt1 | contig 11323 bp, 16 predicted proteins | sample 5407661 | NCBI WGS metagenome assembly WNGQ01 (sample SAMN13153382, study PRJNA577476) | soil metagenome | isolation source: 60 cm soil or saprolite under Garry oak tree replicate 2 | place: USA:California | collected 2016-06-15
ACGGCTTGAGCTAGGGTTTCAGAAAACGCGAAGGCAAGTCGTCATCACGATCGAACTGCACGTCATCGAAACACGCGGCTAAGCCATACCATCCCGGCATGGCCGCCGCCTCGGTGCGGCATACGTGCGCCATGGTGGTCATAACCACGCTTCCCATGCCCATGGGCTTGCTCACCAGCACAACTTCCAACAGGATCCTCGTCCCAACCTCTAGATGCTTCGGGCACAGAAAATAGACGCCGGTTGAGCTGATATTGCGCATCACCAGCGTGATGGGATGCTCCTCCGGCACTCCGCTTACCGCGCTTAGGCGCAGCGGCAGTCTTAGCTTGGCGCGTGGGTATTGACGCTGCTCGGGGTGCACGCCCACCGCATGGGTTGGCACGCGAACGAACCGCCGGGGAAGGGAAGATCGCAGCAAGGGAACGACGCGCAGCAAGGGTGTTCGCGGCCGCAAGGGCAATTCGGTCACAACCTGCGGCTTCAGTGTCGCTTCTCGCGGCTCCGCGGCGGTCTTGCCTTGCCAGGGTTCGGCTGGAAATGCGCGTTTCGTCGCGCTCATTTCGCCCCTCAGAGACGAAACTCTACACGTGCTGGCTTTGGCCCAACAAGCTACTTCTTTTCGTGACTTTCTGGAATTGCCCCTCCACGCCCGTCCGTGTGGGGCCGCTAACATCGCATGTGGAAAAGTTGATGTCAATCTGTGGAAAACAGCGGAGGTGTCTTATCCTCTAACACAAAGTAATGGTACGTAAACTCCCCCACTACATTCTGTGGAATTCCTCAGCGACAGCCCAACCAATATGGTTCTCGAACCATCGCCTTTTTCCTGCTACCTCTAGTCGATTGGAAGTTCCTCCGGATTGTGGATGGTTTGTTGATCCTTTCCGGATGGATTTGGCATCCAACCGTGGCTATTTTTTAGACTTTGGTGAACTTAACGTCGAACATGTCCACCACCTCTTCTCCAGTTGATACCACGCAGCCGGCAAGGGGCCCCGAGACTGCGCCGTCCCTCCATACCCACGGACACACCGGCGCGACGACTTTGGTTCTAGCGGCCTTTGCGGCCGTTTATGTCCTCTGGGGTTCCACCTATCTGGCAATGCGCGTGGGTATTGAGACCATCCCCCCGCTGATGCTCGCCGGGCTGCGCCACTTTACCGTGGGGGTGCTCCTTTACCCTCTGTTGCGTTGGAAGACTGGCGTGCGGCCGACCGCCACGAACTGGAAAACGGCCGCCGTGACCGGTGTCCTGCTCCTGTTCGTAGGGAATGGCGGCGTCTGCTGGGCGGAACAAGTCGTGCCCTCGGGGATTACTGCTCTGCTCGTGGCGATGGTTTCCCTCTGGCTGGTCATTGTGGACTGGCTGCGCCCCGGCGGCCACCGGCCCGTGCCAAAAGTCTTGCTTGGGCTGTTTTTGGGCTTTGGCGGAATGGCGCTTCTGGTCGGGCCCGCTCATTTGGGAGGCTCGGAGCGGGGAGATCTGCGCGGCGTCGCCGTTTTGGTGGTCGCGTGTTTCGCCTGGGCTTGCGGTTCTCTCTACTCGAAGCATGGCGGCATGCCCAGTTCCGCCCTCCTGGGCGTTGCCATGCAGAGTCTCGTCGGCGGCACCGTGCTCCTCCTGGCCGGCATTTTCTCGGGGGAATCTCATCACTTTCATTTTGCTGCCGTCTCCTTGCGTTCCTGGACCGCGCTGGTTTACCTGATCGTATTTGGCTCTGGCATCGGCTTCACAGCGTACCTTTATATCTTGCAGAAGAGCACCGCCGCGCGCGTAGCCACTTATGCGCTCGTGAATCCCGTGGTGGCGCTGATTCTCGGCTGGCTGCTTGCGGACGAAGCCATCTCGCTACGCACGGTTGCCGCCGCCATTGTGATTCTTACCGCGGTCGTTCTGGTCATTACCGCTCCGCACCCCGCGCCTGCGCGCAAAGAGGACTTGGAACCTGTTCCCGCCCCGGGCGAAGTCTGAGTTTGTAGTGCCGGCTTATTCAGCCGCATCCAATCCACTTTGCCGCGCTTTTCCGGATAGAATGGTTTTTCTGGTTGTTCTAAGTTGTGTTCATGTACAGGGCAACGAACATGACACACACGCAAAGCAATCTTTCGCAATCCATCACGCCGCACGCTGCGGCACGGTACTGGCGCGCCACGCGGGCGCGCGATCCTCGCGCGGACGGCACCTTTGTCCTCGCCGTACGCTCCACGCACATCTATTGCCGCCCGTCGTGTCCGGCGCGGCGGCCGCTGCGGCGCAACGTCACCTTCTTTCGCACGCGTGAAGAAGCGGAGCGGCAAGGCTACCGCCCTTGCCTGCGCTGCCGCCCCAACGAAATCTCCGGCCCCGTCGCGCTGGTTCAGCGCGCCGCGGACCTGCTCGCGCAATCTACCGATGACACGCTGAGCCTGCGCCAGTTGGCGCAAACGCTCGGCGCCACGGAATCCACCTTGCGCCGCGCCTTTCTACAAGTCACCGGGCTGAAGCCCCGCGAACTTGCCGAAGCGCTTCGTCTCAAGCGCTTCAAAGCGCTGATGCGCGCTGGCAAGAGCATCACCGACGCGCTTTACGAAACCGGCTACGGCTCCTCCAGCCGCGTCTATGAGCGCAGCAACGCGCAACTGGGCATGACGCCCGCCACGTATCGCAAAGGAGGATTGGGCATGAGGCTCGGCTACACCATCGTCAAGTCGCCGCTCGGAAAAGTTCTCGTCGCCGCCACCGCGCGCGGCGTTTCTGCGGTCTATCTAGGCGACGAGGAACCCAAGCTCCTTGCGGAGCTGCGCGATGAATATCCGCGCGCGGAAATTGCCGCCGCCTCGAACGGCTTCGAGCGCTGGGTGAAGGAAGTATTGCAGCGCATCGAGGGACGCCCGCCGCACTTCGAGCTCCCGCTCGATCTGCAAGCCACCGCATTCCAGCGCCGCGTGTGGAAAGAGTTGCAGCACATCCCCCGCGGCCGTACCCGCACTTATTCTCAAGTCGCCCGTTCGCTTGGCCAGCCCAAAGCCGTTCGCGCCGTCGCTCGCGCCTGCGCCACGAACCCCGTCTCCATCGTCGTGCCCTGCCATCGCGTCGTTCGCGAAGACGGCGCGCTCGCCGGTTACCGTTGGGGCCTCTCCCGCAAAGAGCAGCTCCTCGCCTCCGAGCGCTCCGCCTCCTAATCCCGCCCGTCATTTCGAGCGAAGCGAGAACCTCCCTTCTCTCCGAGCGGTTTCTGTGAGGAGAAATCTCTCTTCGCTATCTCCGAATGTAGTGCCGCCCAGGGCGGCATCTTACGTCCTGCCTTTGTAGAGGCCGGGTTTCCAGCCGGCTCTTTACGTCTTGTGCTGGCGATTTTACGTCGCTCTGACTCTCTCACTCCCGCTCGCGCAAAAGCGCCGCAATAACCCGGGGATTGCGGCGGCCGTGCAGTATCGCCAGCACAACGAGAGGCCTTTCATCGGGTGCGTACGCGATCAGATAATCCCGCACAGGACAAAAACGCAGCGGCCGCGAACTCAAATCGGAACGGCGATGTCCTTGTTGTGGGAAAGGGACGAGTGAGCGAATCCCTTCATGGATTTCTTCCAGTACGCGGTCAGCGGCGCTTGGATTGTCGGCGGCAATGTATTCCCAGATTTCGTTCAGGTCTGCGACAGCGTCTGGATGAAAAACAAAGCCATTCATGAACCGCGGCGGTCTTTCCTTTTGCTGCGGAGGGTCTCAAAGGCTGCTTCACCCTCGATCGGCTTGACGCGGCCGCTCTTGATCTCATCATAGCGGCCGTCCAAGGTGGTGCGCAGCTGCGCCAGCTCGGCCAGATAGCCAGCCATGGCGTCCTCTACAAGCTCATCCGGCGCACGGCCGGTGCTCGCGGCAAGCTCCTGGAGACGAGACTCGGTTTCGGGTTTCAGACGAACTACCATATCCGTGAGTTTAGAGGCTCAGCGTCCACCTGTCAAAGCGACTGACCGTCGACTGGCCGGCTACCGCTGGGGCCTCTCCCGCAAAGAGCAGCTCCTCGCCTCCGAGCGCTCCGCCTCCTAACTCCTTCCCGGGAGCGCCAATCTCCCGATTGGCGCTTTTGCGGTTGCTTGCCGCCGCTTTCTAATCTGGTTGTTACCTGCCCCCGAGAAACATAGCCCCCCAGCCTCTTCAAGGAGTAGAATCCATTGCACCTGGCATGGAGGAAGCTATGCGTGCCGACCGAGTGGAAGTTTCCTGGGATCAGACGAAATCCAACTGGCTCGTGCGGATCGTGACGGGAGAAGAAGTGATTCGGCGTCATTGCAAAGCGCCGAAAGATGCGGACGAACAGACACTCCGCTCCGTAGCCAAGAAAACCATTCAAGAGGAAGGCTACGAGCCGGAGGTCGCAGAAGTCAGCATTCGCCGCTAGGTCTGTGCCTCTGAGGAATCTCTCTTCGCTCTCCTTCCCATCGGATTCGTTTCTTATGGCACCGGCAACCCTGCTTGTCCACTCGAACTCCATTGCCCTGCCTCGCTTCCTACCCTAGACTGCACTCCTTGTGAAACTCTTTTCGCACGCCCTGTCGCCTCTCGTCTGCATCAAGCTCTTGCACACCGTGGTCTGGCTGTTCTTCGCCTCTTGCATCTTCGCAATCCCGCTAACCGCTCTTCGCCGTCGGTTCGACTGGGCTGCTGCCCTCTCCATCTTGGTGCTTCTCGAGTGCCTGGTCCTCGCCCTCAACCGCTTTCGCTGCCCCTTGACCGATCTCGCCGCCCGCTTCACCCAGGACCGCGCCGCCAATTTCGATATCTACCTGCCCGTTTGGTTAGCGGCACGCAACAAAACCATCTTCGGCACTCTCTTCCTCCTCAGCGAATTGTCTGTCCTCTGGCGATGGCTGTCTTCCAAACGCTGAATGTTTCTTCGCCCCCGCCCCTGACACCCCTTTTACACCATGCGCTCACCACGCCGTGTCATCCCGAACCCGCGAAGCGGCGTGACGGATCTGCTTTTCCCCCAGCCTTGTAGAGGCCGGGCTTCAGCCCGGCTGTTTCCCCATCCCATTCGCACGGCAGCCTCCCATCCGTCGCGCGATTCTACGTCCGATTCTCGATGCCGTCAGCCGCGCGACCGCCTGCAAAGCAGATCGGGGAGACCCGAGCAGAAGGGCGCACCTTTTGAGAATCACAAAAAGTGCGGCACCACCTCCAGGTCTCTCAAAGTTGGCCCGCTCCGGATCAATGGCCGGCGAAATGGGCCTGTCACCCGCCGAAGCAAGGATTCAATGACCTACCGCCAGTAACATGGAAGCTCAACTTTCGGAAGTCCAAAGGAACATAAGGTCGGGGAATTCTGGATGTGCGTCTTCTCGTTGGAATGGGGCACGAATGACTTCCAGCACACCTTGCTCACGGGCTGAATTAGGAAGGGCTTCTACCGCACTGCAAATTCCGTGGGACTCTGGTGCAAGGTACACGCAAGAAGAAGTGTCGAATGACTTGTTCCAACGGATCGTGTGTTCGTCGCCACAATTGTTCGACGCGAAAAAGGATTGTCGGCGATACTTAGGACTCGGCACTCCGCAGTTCTTTCCTCCCAAATCATTGAACAGGAGCTGTTGAGTAGAAGCCATCAATTTTCGCTCCTCATCCATGCGACGTCGGTACTTTAAAAGGCCAGCAACCGCCAATCCGGGGTGCGCCGTCGCAAGACGGAACACCGTTGCTTCGAAGGAGCTACCAAACTTCGCAGCCAACTCCTCAGATCTGGCCAAGCTGAAAAAACTATGAGCCTCTGCCCGAAATTCCTCGATGGGCATCAGTAGCTCAGATGCAGCCAAGTCACACAGTCTTTCTAGCTCGTTAGCTTCACGCGAGTCAGGCGCCGTGATATCGCGAAACCTGGCCCCGTTTATCGTGTTCGGGAAGAAGCTATGGCTGATCTCATGAGCGACGGAAAATGCCACTCGGCCTGACGGTCGCAGTGGGTTATAAAAAATCTGGCCTTTGGTGCGGCCGTTAGGGACGAAAACAGCGTCGCGCGGTTCGGATTTCCGTTGTTCGATATTCATAGGTGAAACGGTTAGCCCGCGTAGAGAGGCAATTATCTGGAGGCGCTTGAGTGCTTCTGCGGGGCCGCCGTCGTATGAGCGGTATTCCTGATTCAGTTTTCGCGCTTGGCTTACAACAGCAGACCGAGGATCTACTAGCTCTCCCGTTGCTCGTATCAGTGATATTACGTCTGGGTCCGAATACTTCCTTCCACCAACTCGAACTGTTTCCATCGCCCTAGTTATGTGGCTCTCTTTTGCCCAACATCTTCAGCGTCTCTATTAGGTAACGCCACGCCTCCTTATCTCTAGGTCTGTTCCCTCTAAAGTTTATTTGTGCAAGCTTCTCTACGTCATCCTCAGACAGGTTCAACTCAAGCTGCACCTCTCTGAGGCCCGAAGGCAAATCCGATTCCTTTCGCTTTGTCCTAGTCCCCTCGGTCTGCGTCCCGCCCTCTTCCAGGAGCTCGCTCAACGTGACGCCGAGAGCGACAGCAACTGAGTAAATGTATTGAATGTTTGGCTTGCCAGCCGACCCATTCTCAAGGTCCGAAATGTAAGCCTTAGATAGCCCCGATTCCTTTGCGAGTTGGCTGAGCGACCACCCTTTGCCGTTCCTCAGGAATCTGATCCTATGCCCCAACTTTAGAAGATCGATGTTCCTGCTTTCCATTATATACAACCGGTTGCAAAAAAGTGTTGACCCAACTCGCCTCCTGTACTACCCTTAGTCGCGTAAACCGACCGGTTGGCGTACGCGAACATTAAACCTCTGAGCCGATCGGAATGCAAGTTGTTTCAAAACTATGGAGGAAGGAGGTGAGGGCATTGGCGAGTAGGGACATGGACCCGGCAAAAATCATGGGCTGGCTCACGCTGACAGTGTGCGTTATGGCGTTCTTCGATCCGCGTTTCCGGAAGCTCTGCTGGAGCCTTGTCTGCAAGCTCTAGGCTACAAAGCGGCTTCAGGGATCAGATTTAAGAACAAGGAGGAATCTGGACGTGGCTCAAGCGATTCAAATCAGGTGCATTAACAAGTCCGACCGTTACAATCCGCACGAGCGGATCCGATCTGTGGGTGGCACAAATGCAGACGGGACGCGGTGGAAACTCAGCGAAGCGGACGCGATCACAGGGATTGAGCAGGGTCGCTATTCCTTCTATGTTGAGCGTCCTGTTGGTGACCGCGTGGGCGTAATCATTGCCCGAAGTGCGCAGGGGAATAAGTACCTTAAGACGCAGGCAGATGGGGAACATCCCAATAATCTTCTCTCTCTGCCAGAATGCCCCTAGGCGCATAAACCACAAATAGTGACGAGCATCTTGATGGAGGATTAACGTGGAAAGACAAGTCCGTTTGCTGCTGGCGTGGCTCGACGAGAACGAGGCTATCATCAGCCTTTTCGGTCGCATACCTGCCCCCGGTGAAGACACGACAGCGCAAGCTCAACGTGCTGCCCAGGCTAGACAGAATCGGGGTGCGAGGCCACCGTACGCACTACGCACGCCTACAATTGGCGCTTTTCCCCCTGCTCTTCAGGAGCTAAGTGCCCAATTTTGTATCCGTCCCGACGTAGTCGCCGCAATGCAGGGACTGGATTGGACGCTCGGCATGGCCGACCTAAGAGAAGTCTTGGGGTTCCAGAAGATGATCGTGCAAGAACAAGCGGTCGAGCGCGCCAACGCTGTGGATTTAGAAAATCCGCAGAGTCTCTTCTCCTTCTGCCTCCCCGAGGCCAATTCGTTAACGACACTCACAGGCAGCATCGACCAAGACCAGAAAGGCATCACCTTCAGTTCCCTGAATCCGAATCTCCGGGTGGGAAACTTTCTTGCGGCTGACGTAGAAATTGCCGCTGTGCCGGGAGCACCCTGCAGAAAAGACAAGGTCATTGGCTTTAACATTAATTTTGGTGGGCGGTTCGTCCAGATCGCCGAGTACAACGGGCGGTGGTTTGTGCGGGACGGGTATCATAGGGCGTACGGATTGCTATGTCGCGGCGTTTACAACATCCCCTGCATTTTCGTGAGGGCGAGAAGCTTCCAAGAACTAGGAGCAGCAACTCCTGGGTTCTTGCCGTACGAAACCCTTTTCGGCGAGCGTCCCCCGCTTCTTATAGATTTCTTGGATGACGCAGTGTCTGCTTCCACGAATCAAAAAGCCATCAGGAAGGTGGTTCGGATCACAGCAGAGGAGTTTGTAGTCGAAGTCTAAAGAATTGTGGGCGGAATGCCGTCTCATACAATCAACTGATGGTGAGGGTATGCAAAAATTAAGGGGCTTCGTGACTGCAGGTTTTGGCATAGCTGGCCCAAACCTCAGACACGTTGTCCCGCTTATTGTTGAGCGGACTGGCCTGCAGCGCGTTGAGGAGGGAACCCTAAATGTTCAGATTGAGGCTCCCTACATCGTCCCGCCCGAAGCCTTGATAACGGCCGATGAATACGACGGGCGAGAAGCCATCAAACTTCAAAGATGCAGGATAAGGGGTCTCCGGGCCGTTATCATGCGACCCACACTGCATGAAACTGTCCCGGGGTTCGGCCATGGCACGTCGCACGTTGAACTCCTCAGCCACGTTCACCTCCGAACCGTCCTGCACCTCGCGGACGGAGCTGGAGTTGAAGTTGAACTTGAGGGCACGGGAGACTGGTGGGTTGACGACCCGGGAATGATTGAATCCGCAACTCCCTAGTGGTAGTCCAACGCGGGTGGCCCGGACGATTAATCCTAAAACGAACTTACGTGCCCCATACGCGGGTTTCGCGTCTGGGAACTTTGATTTTGCCGTTTTCCTTTTCCTCTTGTGCGCGCCAAAACCATTCAACCCGCCATCCTCACCATTCAACCCTCAATTTTCCCCGTTCCCTGGCTGGTGGGGCACCTTCCGGTTTCAAGGATGAGGGGTGCGACCGACGGAGGTTACAGCCTCCGTTGCCTCTCTCCCGGCGCTATGCTACCTTCCTCGTAACGCTTTCCACCAAGGAACGACCTCATGTCCTCTGACACTTCCTTCAAAGGCTGGACTCTCGGAATCCTTGGCACGGTCATCGCCGCAGTTCTCATCTTCGTCATCGAGCAGAAGCTGACGCATCCAACGCCTTCTCCGAAGCCGCGCGACGCCATCATCCATGTCGCTGGACAAGTCCTCGATGCTTCGAAGCACGTTCTTGAGAACGTCCATGTCACCGTCCAGGTCTCAACCTACGACAAGTCTCAGCCAACCGACTCTCTTGGCCGTTACAACTTGTCCGTCGAGAATGTCAACCCCGAGCTGAGCGGCTCGATCAAGTGGGAAGCGGCTGGCTTCAAAACGGTAACCTACAACGAGACTCTTCAACAGATGAGTAGCCGGGACAGTGTGGTTCTCGATGCGCTCGGGCCCGCCCCGCCCGGTGGCCTTGGCGCCACTTCTGGAGGCGTGGTCATTCATCCCGCTGTCGCTCAGTACGTCAAGCGCCCAGACTTCGCACGCTTGGTCGTCCCTGTGCATCATTAGTCTTGGAGCGACAATAGAAAACGTGCTTGACGTTCGTCACTACGTGAGCCGCGCCGGAAAAGATGTTTTCGACGCTTGGTTGACGCAATTGGCGGATGCCCGCGGGCAAGCGAAGATTGCAACCCGGATCAACCGGCTGGCCCTCGGGAATTTTGGCGACTGCAAGACCTTGCGACAGGGGTTGTGCGAACTGAGGATCGATTGGGGACCGGGTTACCGGGTTTATTACGCGATGGTCGGCAAGGAATGTGTATTGCTTCTCTGCGGCGGTGACAAACGAAAGCAGTCCACGGACATTATGCGGGCGCTAGAGTACCTCAAAGATTACAAGGAAAGGGCCGGAACCTCATGAAACGCAAAGCCAGCACTTCGCATGACGACGCCATCGTTCGACGCCTCCGCAAGGACCCCGAATTTGCTGCCGAGTATCTGAAAGCTGCGTTGGAAGATGCGGACGAGCCCCGCGCTCTTCTCATTGCTTTGCGCCACCTTGCCCAAGCGCAGGGTATCGCCAACGTTGCCAAGGCTGCCGGTATCGAGCGTGAGAGCCTTTACCGCGCGCTTTCGGTGCGTGGCAATCCGCGTCTCTCTACCCTGGTCGCCGTTACCAAGGCCATCGGGCTAAGACTCACCGTCGAAGCTGCCTGATGCGCCAAAAAGCTCTCTCTATCGGCGCATTGTGTCCGCCCTGCGCCATTCAACCCGCCATCCCGACCGTTCAACCCTCAATTTCCCCCGTTCCCTACTTAATACTTGACTATTTGATACCCGCCATGCTACCTTTCTACGTGTTTATTTACACTCAGCCCCGAAGCGTTCACTCTAAACCTCGATCGAACTCTTCGGCTGCGCCTGAAAGTGCCGGCTCCCACCCTGCCGTTTTGAGTCTCTCCATTGCATTGTCTTTATCTAACGCATTCCTTTTCATGGACTTCCGCACTCTTTGTCCACAATGGAGTGCTGCAACCCCTTTACAATCAACTGTTTGCACACTCTTTCCCGTCCAACGGAGGGGTAGGGGGTCTCATTCCACTCCCAACTTTCACTGCACAGTTACGCAAACTGACGTGCTAACTCCTTTAGATTGCGCAGTTCCGCGATTTCGCGTGGTAACTCCTTTAGAATGCGCAGTTGCAAAAACAGGGCTTTGTAAGTCCTTTAGAATGCGCAGTTACAAAAAAAGGTGGGGGGAGGGGGTGGGGGACTTATGCGCGGGGTTTGACGCGCGTGACGCCTGGGGGCCAGTCCTGCTTGAATTCTTTGTCGCCGACCTTGAGGTTCTTCATCTCGTTGGTGTAGTGAAACAGAAAGTAATCGCCAGAGCCCGCTTCAAAGAACTTCTGTTGCACGGGGAGCCAGGAAGCTTCATCCACCCACATTTGAATCTTGCTGATTTGATTGCGGATCGCGTCGGACTTGGGGGTCAGCTCGAGGACCACGGTTTTCTTGCTGTCGAAATCTTCTTCGCCAATTATGGAAACCAGGTAGCCCTTCTCGATGTTCTCGCCCTTCGTCCCGAAGCCGAGAAGCACGTATTGATCGACCATCTGACGGTTCTTGCCGAGGTTATATTCTTCGACGCGGTTGATCTTCGGGTTGAAGAGGAACAGGTTGTCACCCTCGCGCAGAATCGTGCGCGGATCCGGTTTGGTGATCTCGATGCGCATCTTTTCGTCGCGCCGGACAAAGATGTGCCCCGTTTCCGTGGACGTATCTTTCACCACCGCCGTGTACTTGGTGTGTTCGAGGTCGGCCGTCAGCGTGTGGAAGTCCTGCGCGGACTTATCCATCATGCCCAGCACGCCTTTGATGGTCCATAT